>Ga0224495_10000954_pt1 | contig 21629 bp, 25 predicted proteins | sample SF_Jul11_sed_USG_FD_168128 | JGI IMG/M metagenome (GOLD analysis project Ga0224495, IMG submission 168128) | Sediment microbial communities from San Francisco Bay, California, United States - SF_Jul11_sed_USGS_4_1 | ecosystem: Environmental > Aquatic > Marine > Sediment | place: USA: California...
CGGCGAAAAGCCCCACCTCGTTCAGGATCACCCGCTGCTGCTCCGCCAGGGAGCGCTGCATGGCGTTGCTATCCTCCGGCTGCACCCCGATGATGCGCACATTGGGATTCAGCACCTTGAGAAAGCCCCCGATACCGGAGATCAATCCGCCCCCGCCCACAGGCACGAACACGGCATGCATATCCGGGCACTGCTGCAACAACTCATGGCCGATGGTGCCCTGCCCCGCAATCACCAGGGGATCATCGAAGGGGTGAATGAAGGTGCGCCCGGTCTGCTTCACCAGGTGCGCGCAATGGGCGGCGGCTTCGGAATAGCTATCGCCGTGCAGCACCACCTCCGCCCCCAGTCCGCGCACCGCATTCACTTTGATGGCCGGCGCTGTGCGGGGCATCACCACCAGCGCGGAAAGCCCCAGATGCCGGGCGGAACCCGCCACCCCCTGGGCATGGTTGCCCGCCGACACGCAGATCACCCCGGCGGACTTCTCCAAGGGCGTCAGGTGCATGATCTTGTTCAGCGCACCCCGAATTTTGAAGGAAAAGCAAGGTTGCAGATCCTCGCGCTTCAGGTAGACCCGGTTGCCGGACAGACGGGAGAGTTGTGGAGCCGAATCCAAGGGGGTGCGCTGGGCCAGATCATAGACCCGCGCAGTCAATACCCGTTTTACCAAATCCTCCATGAGTGCTCGCTTCCTGAAGTGTGCTGAAAAAGACCGCTCAAGTATTCAATCCGGTCACGGTGAACGGCGGGATACCCTTCACCCTACCGATTTTGTGGAAAAGAAAAAATCGGCATGAAAACACCCTGTTGCTCCGGGGGGACGTTTTTTCCCACACGACTTTCTCCCACACATTAAACCGGGTACACTTTTTCAGTCCAATATCAGGACAGCGCAGAGTGCTTTTCCAACCTTTGACACCCCAGGAGCCGACCATGGCCCGCCCCGCCTTGAACCGCCAATGGTTGCTGGCCAGCCGCCCCGCCGGATGGCCCACGCTGGACAACTTCCGGCTGGAGGAAACCCCGATTCCGGAACCCGGGCCGGGACAGATGCGCGTGCGTGCCCTGTGGCTCAGTGTAGACCCGTATTTGCGCGGACTCATGCGCGATGTGAAAAGCTACCTGCCGCCGGTGCCCGTGGGGGGAGTCATGGAGGGCAGCATGGTGGCCCGGGTGGAGAGTTCCCATGTGCCGGGCTTCAAACCCGGGGACATCGTGGAATCGCTGCTGGGCTGGCAGGATTTTGCCGTGACCAATGGCCGCGGGGTGCGGATTGTGGACCCGGCATTGGCTCCGGTCTCCACGGCCCTGGGGGTGCTGGGGATGCCTGGGCTAACCGCTTACTTTGGCGTGGTGGACATTTGCCAGGCCCGGCCTGGGGATACGCTGTTCATCTCGGGCGCGGCCGGCGCGGTGGGCTCCGTGGCCGGGCAGATCGCCAAGCTCATGGGCTGCCGGGTCGTGGGCAGTGCGGGTTCGGATGATAAGGTGGCCTGGCTCACGGAAACCCTGGGTTTCGATGCGGCCTTCAATTATAAAACCGAGGATCCCGCCAAGGCCCTGACCCGGTTGTGTCCGGAAGGCATCAACGCCTATTTCGACAATGTGGGTGGAACGGTCTCGGACGCCGTCTTTAACCGCCTGGCCGAGGAAGCCCGTGTGGCCGTGTGCGGGCAAATCTCCCAATACAACCTGGAGCGCCCGGAGCCGGGTCCGCGCCTGTTCTGGCACCTCATCGCCAAACGGGCCCGGGTGGAGGGGTTCCTGGTGACCCAATTCGCCTCCCGCTACCGGGAGGGGTTGGAGCGTTTGGCGCGTTGGGTGCGTCAGGGGCGGATTCAGTACCGCGAAACCGTGGTGGAAGGACTGGAGAATACCCCAAAAGCCTTTCTCGACATGATGCGCGGAGAAAATACCGGCAAGCAGGTGGTCCATGTGGCGGATTGAGGCCCTATTGGCCCGCCGGGGCTCCGTCCTCCTGCTGGTGGCATTGACCGGCGTCCTTTGGGCATTGGCCTCTCCCCATTGGCAGTTCCCCCTCACCTGGCCCCTGGTGTTTGTCCCCCTGCTGCTGGCTTTGGATCGGGTCTTGCGCAAGGCCCCGGCACGAGGGTTCGGACGCTGGCTCCGGGTGCTGGGATGCACCTGGCCCGCTGGAATTCTCTTTGCCTCCCTGACCGGCGAATGGGTCACCAATACGGCATTTGTCTATGGCCAACTCCCCTGGCCCCTGGCCTTTGGAGTCAATGCGCTGGGTTATGGCACCCTCCATGGTCTGGAGCTGTTTTGGCTGATCGGCGTTCCCTTCACGCTGGCCTGGCCCCATCCGCTGCGGGCAGCGGCGCTCACCACCCTATGGGCCACCACGTTTCAGCTGTTCCTCCCCCGGTTCTTATTCTGGACGTATGGGCAGCTCATGCTCCCCGCAATCGCACTGGTGCAGTTTGCCGATGTGCTGGGGTCCGGCGGATTAAACCTGCTGTACCTGCCCTTGCAGTTCTTGCTGTATGCCGTGCTGCGCGCGCGGATGTTCCCGGCGGAAGTGGATCCACGCGCCATGACCCGCGCCGCCATGGCTCTGGGATTGGGGTTTCTGGCCGCCCATGCCTATGGCTCCTGGCGCCTCTCGGCCCTGGATGAGCCCGCCCCGGGCGCACCGGTCCGCTCCGTGATGCTGGTGGGGATTCAGCCTAATTTTTCCTTGGCGGCACTGGCCTCCAACCCGGCCCTGGCCCATTCGGATCGTGAGGCCAGTCTGGACGCCCTGTTGTCCGATTCCACCGCGGCCCTGGCCGGACTCAACCGCGACCCGGCCCTGCCCGTGTTGGTACTCTGGCCGGAATCGGTGTATCCCGTTCCCTATTTTTATTTTCCGGCGGAGCGGGGACGGGTGGAAGCCTGGGTGCGCGAACAGGGCGTGAACCTGGTGCTGGCCACCACGGACATGCGTCTGATGGGCGCCCCCGGTCAACGCATCCGGCGTGAAGTTTTCGGCGCGGCGGTGCATGTGGCGCCCGATGGCCATGCCCGGGGGGTCTACCATAAAATTGTCCTGATTCCCTGGGGGGAAACCATTCCCCTGGCCGATGTCATCCCTGGGTACCGGGAACTGCTGTTGAACTGGATTCCACAAATTTCCGAGTTTACCGCCGGCAAGGAACACACGGTGTTTCAAATGGCGTCCCCCGCGGAAGAGAAAAACCCGATAGGCGTAGCCCCCATGATCTGTTTTGATGCCAGTGTGGAATCGGTCGCCCGGGGCATGGCGGGCAACGGCGCCCGGGTGGGTGTGGTGCTGGCGAATCTGGCCTGGTTTGGCCGGACCAGCGTTGCCGATCAGTTCGCCTGGTTTGCCCGTTTTCGCGCCATTGAAAACCGCATGCCAATTGTGTTCCTCTCCCAGAATGGCGAAAGCCTGCTGCTGGACCCGGCCGGGCGGGAAACCATGCCCCGGCTGGAACAATTCACCCACGGCGCCTTTATCGCCCGGGTGAATGTGCCCCCGGATACCCGACTGTACACCCGGTTTGGTCAATGGGTGAACCGGGGCTTCCTGGTTGCGCTGTTGGGACTGCTGGCCTGGATGTGGCATGCCCGGAGAACCCGGCGCACGCCGATGTGAACACCCGGTTGAACAGGGTACAAAGACCGGTTAGGCTTACGCCACGACCGTTGACGTACCCGAGCCGGAAGAAGACCCCCCCAAGGCTGCGGATAGGAAGGCGCCGATTCGAGGGGGCGGAATGCACCTGGGAGGGACCTCATGGAACCCGTTTTTGAACGCCTGCAATCCCAGCATGTGGTATTGAATGTGCCGGGCGATGGCTTTAAGTCTTGTCTGGAATCCTTCCTGGGCACTCTGGAATCCCGGAAGGTTTTGACCCAGGCGCAGCGGAAGGCCTTGGCGACCGAACTGCTATCCCGTGAGGCTATGGGGGGCACCGGGATTGGCCGGGGTGTGGTTCTGCCCCACGCCTACCTGAAACAAATGCCCGAGCCTCTGCTGCTGTTCGCCCGGCTGCATCACTCCGTTCCGCATACCTCCCCGGACGCTTTGCCAGTGGACCTGGTGTTCCTCATGACGGGCCCGCTGGATTCCCAGTCTCATCATCTTTCGTCCCTGGCCCGCCTGGTGCGCCTGCTCCATGACAATCAACTGCTGGAAGACTTGCGCCACGCCGATTCCGATTCCGCCGTGATGGAAGCCCTGCACGCCGTGGAGCGCCGACATGTCTGAAAACACCACCCAAGCCTCCCCCCGGGAAATGCTGATCTGCGTCCTCAATGAGCCGGACTGCCTGCATGAGGTCTTGACCGCACTGGTGGAGGCCGGGGTGCCTTCCAGCACGGTCATTGAAACCCAGGGCATGGGCCGGATCCTGTCTCAGGACGTGCCTATCTTTGCCGGGTTTCGCCACTTGTTTGCCGGCTCCAAACCCTTCAACAACACCATTTTTGCCGTGGTGGACGGACCGGAGGTGACGCGGCGAGTCATCACCTTGTTGCAGGATGTATTGTCGGACGTGGCGGGAAGCGCCAAGGGAATCGTGTTTTCCCTTCCCGTATCTCAGTTCGCCAGTCTCAATAAGGAACTCCCATGAGCACATCCACGCTCCTGGTGCTGGCGGGTCTTTCCGTTTTGGTGCTGGCCGGAGCGCGGTGGGGCTTTGGCCGTCAGCAGCTTCCACCGGTGTTGCAGCCCCTTGCGGATTCCGGAATCGGATTCATTGCCCTGGGTGTGCTGATCGGGCCGCAAGGCGCGGCCCTGATCACCGGAGACACCTTGCGCCAAATGGCCCCGATGCTGGTCATCGCCTTGGGATGGATCGGCTTTCTCTTCGGCGCGCACCTGGAACTCCGTCTGCTCCGGCGGTATCCCCAAGGATTGTATGCCGCCGGCTTCACCGCAGCCATGGCGACTGCGGCCCTGGTGGCCCTGGTGGTGTGGTGGGTTTTGGAAACGCTGCAGGTGGGAATGGAGGTCAACCGGATTCCAGCGGCGGTCGCAATGGGATTATGCGCGGCAGGCACGGCCCCGGCGGGGGTGTTCCGGTTCACCCAGCGCACACTGCGTCAGGCGGACCGCAATGCCATGCAGTTCATCTCGGCCACCGATGATCTGCCGCCCCTGGTGCTGCTGGCCATCAGTTCGATGTTTCTACCCCTTTCGGGCGCCTTCCCCAGCCATGGCGGGGCCTGGGGATGGCTGGCCTTGTCCCTGGGTTTGGGAGTGGCCCTGGGATTGGCTACCCATTGGCTATTTCCCAAGGCCGATAACATCCGGGAAAATTCCCTGATTCTGCTGGGGATTGTCTCTCTGGGAGCGGGAGCGTCCGCGTTGCTTCACATCTCTCCCATCGTGGTAACGGTGCTGGGTGGGGCGGTCTTCGCCAATTTATCTCCCCGCAAGGAAAGCGCCTACGGGCTCCTGGCCCAACGTGAACACTCCCTGTATGCCGTCTTTCTGCTGGTGGCCGGAATGGAGTTGTTGTTTGACTGGGGTACGCTGGCACTGATTACGCCCGCTTATGTGCTGGCCAGGGGACTGGGCAAGGTGCTGGGGGGCTGGATGGGGTGGCGGCTCTTCCTTTCCAAAACACCGGTAAGTCCCCTCATTGGTACCGGTTTGCTGTTCCAAGGCGGTATGGCGGTAGCCATGGCGGTGGGTTTTCAGCAAGCCAGCCATGCCTATTTGGCGGACCTGGTGGCCTCCGTGGTGCTGGCTTCCGTCCTGGTGAATGACCTGCTGGCTCCGTTTCTCGCCCGGTGGTTTTTGACGCGGGGGAGACCCTCATGAGCCGGATGGCGGGATTGTTCATGGTGCTCGGTCTGGTCCTGCTGACCCGGACACTGCTGGGGGACGCCACGACCACCGCTGCCGATGCCGCTCTGGGCCTGGGCTTCGTGCTGATCACCGCCTATCTGGCGGGTCTGTACATCCGGCGTTTTCAATTGCCTTCGGTCACGGGGTATCTGCTGACAGGGATGCTCTGCGGCCCTTTTCTCCTGTCGCGGACTCACCCCGTCTTGGCGGTTTTGAATCAGCCGGTCGTGGATACCCTGCGTCTGTTGGACGCCGTCGCTTTGGGTATGATTGCCCTGAATGCCGGAGGCCGCCTGCGCATCGCCACGGTACAGGGGCATCTGCATACCATCCTCGCCGTGGCGGTTCTGCAAGTGGCCTTTGTTTCCCTGGCGGTCGGCACCTTGGTGTATTTTGGAGGAGGGTACCTGGGAATGGGGGAAATCCCTCCCGCCTTGATCCCGGTACTCGCCTTGCTGTTTGGTGTGATCGCCACCGCCAACTCCCCCGCCACGGCGTTGGCCGTGATCCAGGAGTACAAAGCCAGCGGACCGGTGACCGATGTGGTGCTGGCGGTCACGGTGGTGAAAGACGTGGTGGTGATCACCTTGTTTACGCTGACTCTGTCCCTCGCCTCCCTCATGCTCAATCCCCAGGAGGTGGCCGATGCCGCGGGGCCGGCCCTGTTGGCCTGGGAGGTTCTGGGTTCCATCTTGGCCGGTCTGCTGCTTGGCTGGCTGGTGGCCCTTTACATGGAACGGATGGGACACGAGGTGCCCTTGCTGGTTCTGGGAGTGTCCTTCCTGTCCGTCACCGCGCTGCCAGCGCTGCACCTGTCGGGAATGCTGGCTTTGATGATCGCCGGGGCGACCATCGAGAATTTTTCCCCCCATGGCGAAGCCTTGTTGCGGGCGGTGGAGCGGCACAGCCTGCCGGTATTCGTCGTGTTTTTCACCATCGCCGGGGCCAGCCTGAATCTGGATGCCCTGTGGACCAGCCTGCCCTTTGCCCTCTCCCTGATGCTGACGCGTCTTGCGGGAACCTACCTGGGTACCGCCTCGGGGGCCTCACTCTCCAATGCCCCCCGCTCGGTGCGAAATTATTCATGGAGCGGCTTCGTGGCCCAGGCGGGCGTGTCCTTGGGATTTCTCACCTTGGTGGGACAGCGACTGCCGGAAGTCGCACCGGTTTTGACCACCGGCGTTCTGGCCTTGATCGCCTTGAACCAGGTCCTGGGTCCGGTGCTGTTCCGTTTTGGCCTCGCCTGGTCGGGGGAAACCAAGGAGACCCCATGAATCGTCTGGCCGGATTGTTGGCCGTGGCGGGATTTGGCGTACTGGCGCTTGGATTGTCCTTCGATTCCCTTGACACGCAGGGCAGCGCCGCACTGGCGCTGGGATTTACGCTTCTGATATCCCATCAGGCCGGGCTGGTGGCCCGAACCCTCGGCTTGCCCGCCATTACAGGCTACCTGCTGGTCGGTTTGTTTTGCGGGCCCTACCTCCTGGCCCGGGTGCACCCCGCTCTCGCCGTGCTGGGATCGGAGACCGTCAAGACCTTGCGCCTGTTTGACGCCATGGCGCTGGGCATGATCGCCCTGGGGGCCGGCGGCGAGCTGCGCCTGCAGGATCTTCGCGCCAATGGGTGGAAAATTCTGACCATCATCCTCGGTCAGGTGGGGATCGTCCTGCCCGGCATCGCCGCCCTGGTCTGGTTTGGCGCACCCTGGCTGGGCCTGGGAGAGCAGGGCCCCACCGTGCTGGCGGTCACGGCCCTGATGTTCGGAGTCGTCGCCCTCACCAACTCTCCAGCCATTGTCATGGCGGTCATTCATGAATACCGGCCCCGGGGTCCTGTCACCGATACCGTATTGGCCGTGGTGGTGAGCATGGATGTGGTGGTCATCTCCCTGTTCACTCTGTCTGTATCCTTCGGAGAATTCCTGCTGCGCCCCACCGGGGGTCTGAACGCGGGAAACCTGCTTTGGCTCTCCTGGGAAATCCTGGGGTCCCTGGGGGCCGGGGCGCTGCTGGGCTGGCTCGTGTCCCAATACCTGGAACGTTCGGGTAGCGATGCGCCCCTGCTCATACTGGGCGTTTCCTTCTTGGCGGTTACCGCCCTGCCTGAACTCCATCTGTCTGGAATACTGGCCTTGATGGTGGCGGGATTTTTCATTGAAAACACCACCCGGCATGGCGAAGCGCTGTTCCGTTCCCTGGATCGTCATTCGCTACCGGTGTACCTGGTGTTCTTCACCATGGCGGGCGCGGGCATCAACCTGGACGCGTTGCGCACCGCATGGCCATTGGCTTTGGCCCTGGTGAGTGTGCGCTTTGCCCTCATATACGCCGGAACAGGCCTGGGCACCTGGGTTAGCAAAGCCGGCGCCGCGGTCAAACGGTACGCATGGAGCGGGTTTGTGGCGCAGGCGGGGATCACCCTGGGATTGGTGGTGCTGGTGGAAAAACGATTGCCGGAGTTGGGGGGGAGGGCAGACACGGCCATGCTGGCGGTGGTAGCCCTGAATCAGGTGATCGGCCCGATTCTGTTCCGTCTGGGGCTGTCCTGGTCGGGGGAAATTTCACCGGGGAAGCTTTCCAAACCCCAGCCGCGCTGAGATGCGCGATTGAAAAAGCACTCTCACCGTCCCACCAGCCAGGGTTCCAGTTCCGCCCATAACCAGGAAACCGGGGGGAGCAGCGCCAAGCCCCCGGAGTGCTCCTGCATTGGATGCAGCAGCAGACCGAAAATCAGGGTGTAGGCCACGGTCCCAGCCAGCAACACGGTGTCCGGAATCGCTCCGGCCCATACCGTCTGCCATGGCACCCGATCCTGGTTCAGCACCGTAATCGGCGCCAGCACAATCAACGCCGCCATCCCTGCCTGCCATGCGGGACGGGAAAGCAGCACCATGGCCATCACCAGCACCACCAGTGGCGCCATGGCCAGGATCAGTATCCACATGGAATCGGGGCGCGCCTGAAATACCCACACTGCGGTATGGGAGGTTAAAAAAAACCGCCGCCTCCCGTGGAAGGGGGGCGGCGGTGGGAGGGGCGAAGCCGTGGGATACCTTCGGTCCCGCGCCTACTTGGCTTGCATTTCGAAAATTTGATCCCGGAGCGCACGCCAGATGTTGTGCGGGTAATCATCCGGCAGGGCATCCCAACCCATCAATTCCAGCACAACTTCGCGCAGCACATTGCGGGTAAGTCCGCGTTTTTCCCATTTGCGGTAGATCTCATCGTCTCCGGATGACAGCGGTTTGTTGTCCAGGTTCTTCCGATACAGGAACTTGACAGCGCTGTCCGGGTAGTTCTGCACATATTCCCAAACCGAATCCAGCGTGACGGGTCCCGTGCCATACACCACGTCATCATCCCCGCCCGCATCCCGGGATGAACTTTCTCCCATGGGGGCCTTGAACTCGGAGCGCCGCACCACTTTGACCTCCGGCTCCTTGGGCGCGGCAGCGGCCTCCGTCCCGGCCTCAGCCTCCGCCCATTCAATCGTGCTCGGGCCACCCCGGCCACCCTCTCCGCCTGAACCCTCACTGCCCCGCCGCCGCGGCTGTGGCGGTGCACCCGCCTGGACCGCCTGGGCCGCCTCATGGGAGGGCAGTACAATCACCAGCACCATCAACAGGCCCGCCACCAGAAAGGTCGCGGAAAATACCAACCCCTGGAAATGGGTGGTATAGCCCTGGCGGTCGATGTAATAACGGCTCAGATTGACTCCGTCCGTGATCAGATAAGAGGACGTCTCCATTCCATTGAGAAAGTAGAACCCGCCAAAGGCCAGGGACCCCAGGAAGAAGACCATCACAATAATGTAAAACCGAACCGGTTGTAGTTGATTCATAGCTCCACCGTGGGATTGCCTCAAGGACTCCACTCGACCCGTAGGCTGCGCCGCCAGGGCATCACACAACGGACCAACGGCGGTACCGCCATCGGCGCCGGGCTGTTCCTTGCCCTGGGTTTCCTGTTTGGAATATCGGCTGATTTCACCGGAACTTGACCCTTGGAGCCGGTGAAGGGGATAGGGCGGTGGCCTCCTGCCTCGACCCTCATCCTCCTGTCCATCCAGAGCACCCTATCACAACCCCGTATTCGGGTTGAATCCCCCGGCATCTCGGGTCATGGTAGAGTCCAATCATAGCGTGGGACCTGTGCAAACCGATGCACAGGCCCACAGACCCCGAGGAGTGGACCATGTGTGGCCGGTTTAGCCTGACTGTGACTGCGGAAACCCTGGCATCGGAGTTTGGCTGCGATCCCCCGGAGCGGATGGCGCCTCGCTACAACATTGCTCCGGGCCAACCGGTGCTGGCGCTGCGGGAACGCAGTGTGCGTGCCGACCGGGAACTGGTGCTGCTGCTGTGGGGACTTGTGCCCTCCTGGGCCAAGGATGCGGCGATAGGCAATAAAATGATCAATGCCCGTGCGGAAACCCTTGCGGAAAAACCCTCTTTTCGGGCCGCTTTGCGCCATCGGCGCTGCCTGGTGCCCGTGGATGGGTTTTACGAATGGCGGAGCGGGCCGGGGGGCAAACACCCCTTTCATATCCGCAGACAGGACGGGCGGCCCTTTGCCATCGCGGGACTGTGGGAGCAGTGGATTGGCCCTGGGGGGGAGGAGTTGTCCACCTGTGCCCTGATCACCTGCGAAGCCAATAGCTTTATGTCCCCCCTGCACGGTCGAATGCCCGTGGTGCTGGCCCCGGACGAGCACCCGCGCTGGCTGAGCCGCGCCGAGGGCAAGCCCGCCGCGCTGGCCCCGCTGCTGGCCCCCCGGGAATGGAATGGCTTTGAGGCCCGCCCCGTCAGCACCTATGTCAACATCCCTGCCAACGAAGGACCGCGCTGCCTGGAGGCGCCGGCCGGCGCGCTCCCGCTCTGAACGGGCTTCCCGGATCAGTGCCGGATCTTGGAAAAATCCCAGGATGTGAGGGACTCCGGCTTCACCCGCAACGCCACCCGGGGTTTGGCATAATGCCGTTCCAGATGGGGGGGCCATTGCTCCGGGGTCAGATCCCGGTAAAAGGGCTTATTTTCATGGATGGCGTCCCTCACCCGGGCCACGTCTTCCGGGTCCTCGCTGATGGCGCAATTCCCTATCGCCAGTACGGCCTTTAGGGTGTAGTAATGCTCGCCGGATTCCACCAGACACGATACCCGGGGATTTTGGCGCAGATGGGTCATTTTCTTGCTGGAAAGAAGGGTGTGCATCACCAGGGTGCGGTCTATCCAACCGAACCACATGGGCAGCGGCAAGGGCGCTTGGCCTTCCCGGGATATACAAAGAATCACCCGGGGCGATTGCAGCATATAGGCGTCAATTTCCTCAGGCGTTAGTTCCACTCCCATGGCACTCCTCCGCGTGATTTCACCCGTGAATCCCAAAGGGTTTCGAGCCAAATATTTACTTTTGTATATTTTTAGAGTATATTTGTAACTATCTCGTGAATCCATCCGATCAGAAACATAGCATAACCTCATTTCTCAGGGGAGGTTTCCCGATGCAGATACAAGTGGGCCCGGTGTATATGGTGCTGGAGGGCGAGGAGGAACTGCAGGCGGCGTTGCGGACGCTGTTCCGACACCTGTCCAACAAGGAACTGGCGGAGATGGTGGGGGTGTCCGAGCGGACAGTGCGGCGCTGGAAGGATGAGGGTCTCCTGCCAGACCGGGGCCGGGAACGGGTCATGATTCTGGATCTCTTGGAATCGGCGGTTCCTGAGCCGGACGCCCCCCCGGCACTCTCCTGTTTGGCGAATTCGGGCTGGAGTCTGGTGGGAGGGGTGCCTTTGGCGGGCGGTTCACACATCGAGGAATAATCAGGATCTTGGCCACCCATCGCGAATGAGTCCCGCGAGTCGCAGGCGAGCCCTCCGGGGCCATCCTGCACCGGTCCCCCTGTTCTGTCTTCCCAAGTGTTTTCCCAAAGCCCTATGGCCACGGGCCTAAACCACCCGTTCGCGGGAACTGCGCAGGGGTGGCGATCCCGTGTGCTTAGACTTCCTCGGCTTCCACCATTTCCGCGCCAATGGTGGCCAGCCGTTGCAGGCTTTCCCCCAGGATCAACGCGGCGAAGCTCCCTTCCTGCCCTGGCAGCACTTCCGGCTTGCCCCCCAGCAAGTGAAACAGCACCGCGATCTGGAACACACTTTCCGTCAACCACTCATCAATTCCCACAAAGCCAAAATAGCGCCGGATTTTCGGATCATCCTGTACGGGAAGACGGCTACGGGAGCCCCCTTGAACGGAGATATAGCGCGTCGTGTTGATGTCGTATTTACCCGCGCCTGAAAGATCGTGGAACTTCTCATGGATGACCATAGGGCCCATCCTCCCCTGTGTTGAATGGAGGGTTGTATTAGAAATCCGGCAAACCACCCTTTTTCCGGTACCTGCCCTCTCGTATCACATCCGCAGGGCTGAAGAAAACAAAATCCATCTGTATCAGCGCAATAGGACGGCGCTGGTACCTGGTGCGCTTGCGAAATTCATTCCATTGCCCGGTTCGCAACCGACCGGTTACCCTTCTTTCAGCATCCGAATCAGTTCTCCCTTTTCCGGAAACCGCTTCGTCTGGTGTTTTGAAAACACCAAGCGTCCGTTGACATGGATGTCAAAAATGCCCTTGCTGCCTTCAATCAGGGTCGCCCCCAAGGACAATTCCTGCTTTAGCTCCTCGGCCACCCGGGCCGCGTGGGGAAGATAATTTCACATCCCGCAGTAGGTAATGGTGATTTTCCCCGATGTCATGAACCTCCCAATAGGCAATATCTGCGCAAGGAATACTGGAAATGCATCGTCAATTATGGTGGTCTGGGGATAGAAAAATGTCAACGCGGCCCCCCCGCGAACCGGAGCGCTTCCTAAACGGGTTCCAAAAAGGATATTCCACCCCCATGATTGATACCCAGGCCTATCCCTTTGAAGTGCGTTGCCCCATGCACGGGTCGATCCCGTTCAATGAGACGGAACGGCGGATCATCGACCATCCCTTTTTGCAGCGCCTCAGGGCGATTTCCCAACTGGGATTCGCCTCCCTGGTCTACCCTGGAGCCACTCATACGCGGTTTAGCCACTCACTGGGAGTGATGCATCTGGCGGGGCGTGTGTTTGACGAGATTGTGCAGCGGACCCCCTCTTTGGCGCATGGCCCCTTTTCCCCGGAGGCTTTGGACTACTTCCGGCGCATCGTGCGCCTCGCCGGGCTGCTGCATGATGTGGGGCATCCGCCCTTCTCTCATTCCTTCGAACGGCTGCTCCCGCCCCGGGTCGCGTTGACCCTTCCGTTGGAGTGGTACCGCAAGCCTCTCCCGCCCGGTCAGGCCACGCATGAGGATTTTTCCGTGGCGGTGGTGTACGCCCTGGCCCGTGAAAAACCCCAGGTGCTCACCCTTGAGGAGGCCCGGGATGTGTGCGCCTTGATTGAGCTGGGCATTGCCCCCACGTCCCGCCTGGACGGCAACGGCCGCCCCGAGTGCAATATCTATCCCCTGTTAAAACAGATCATCAGCGGGGAGATTGACGCGGACCGCATGGACTATCTGCGCCGGGATTCTCATTTCGCGGGCGTGACGTATGGCATGTTCGACATGACCCGGATTGTGCAATCCCTCACCGCACGGCTCCATCCTCAGGGTTGGAGCATGGTGCTGGATCAGAACGCCGTCTACACCTATGAGAATTTTCTCATCGCCCGGTTTCACATGGCCATGCAGGTGTATTTGCACAAGACCGTGATTCCCTTTGAGCACTATCTGTCCAGGGCTGTGGAGGAGCAGGAAATCGCCTGCCCCCTGGATGGGAGCCTGGAGAACTTTCTGGAGGCACGGGAAGACCAGATTCAATCGCTTTGGTACAGTGCCCGAGACCGTCCCTGGTGCAGCCGGCTGTTTTACCGCCGCCCCTTGACCCGGCTGATGCAGTTGGATCAATCTCCGGAAGCCGGATTGCGGGATGAAGCCCTAAGGGCGCTGGGACGGGCAGGCATCGAGACCATTCATATCCGCACCGAGCGGCGGCTCTCCACGCTGGGCCTAGGAGGCAATGGCGGACTCCCCCCCATTTCCGTACTGAGAATGCTGCTGGGCCGGGAGATCCTGACCCCTTTACAGGAGGCTTCCAGCCTGTTGGAGCATTACAATCAGGTGTTCACCATTGAGAACCTGTACTGCGCCCAGGAGGATGCCCCCGCCGCCCGCAAGGTGCTACAGAAATTGCTGGATTAGGCCCGGTGTTTGGCCCCTGGGTTCGAAGTCGGCCCCCCTCCCCGTACTCTCAGGTTTCACTGCTCACGAAATACAAACAGGGCGCCCCGGTTCCTGTGGAAACCGGCAAACGCCCTGCTCACCGTAATGTCTGGCGGGCCAAGAACCCGGCCATATCCGTTTCCGGACTACTTCTTGGCTTTGCCTGATTGGGTATCCTCACCCGCTTTGGCCTTGCCTGCTTTGGGCGCCTTGGCCTTGGGTTTCTCAACCTCGGTAATCTCGGCATCCTCGGCGCCTTTTACCTTTTCCGAGACCTCATCAATCACCTTGCCCTTGGGCTTGCGTCCGCCCGGAGCCCGTTTGGTTTTGGCACCCTCAATAAAGGGGTCGGTCTCCGAACCCACCAGCATCACCAGGGCCATTTCCGCGCCATCGCCTCGGCGGCGGTCCATGCGCATAATGCGGGAGTACCCGCCCTGACGATCCTTGTAGCGCTCGGCCAATTCGCCGAACAGGTTGGCCATGGCCAGCTTGGACTTGACGAAGGTCAGGGCTTTGCGCCGGGCGCTCAGATCGCCCTGTTTGCCCAGGGTAATCATCTGATCCAAAGGTGTGCGCATCTCTTTGGCCCGAAGCACGGTGGTGCGAATCTTACCGTGTTCCAGCAGGGACGTGACCAGGTTACGCAATCTGGCCCGGCGATGTGCCGGTTTCACGCCCAATGTTTTTCCGGCTCTCAAATGACGCATGATTCCTCAACTTACAGCTAGGCGATTTCGTTCTGGGTCTGGGCCGGTTGGGGCTTATTGGCAGGATCAAATCCTTCCAATTTCATACCCAGTCCCAATCCCATGTTGTTCAAAATATGTTTTATTTCATTCAGAGACTTACGGCCAAAGTTCTTGGTTTTCAGCATCTCCTGCTCGGTCTTTTGCACCAGATCCCCAATGGTTTCGATATGGGCATTCTGGAGGCAATTGATGGATCGCACCGAAAGTTCCAACTCACTCACCGACTTGTACAGGTTCTCGTTGAACACGGAGTTCTGTCCAGGGGTGATGGTGTGGGTAATCATCCGGACCGGTTCCAGCTCCGCTTCATCAAAGTTGACGAATATCGTCATGTATTCCTTGATGATTTTAGCGGCATAAGCCATGGCATCGGAAGGTTCCAAGGCCCCGTTGGTCCATACTTCAAAGATCAAGCGGTCATAGTCCGTATGCTGTCCCACCCGGGCGTTTTCCACCGAGTAGTTGATCTTGCGAATAGGGGTGTGCACGGAATCCAGATAGATCGCCTCGGAGGAGAGGTCTTCTTCCTTGTTTTCCTCGGAAGTGACATACCCTTTATTCAGCCCGACCCAAATGCGCATTTCCAGTTCCGCGCCTTCGTCCAGGGTGGCAATCACTTGATCGGGGTTCATCACCTCGACCTTGCCGCCGGTCACAATATCCCCGGCTTTCAACTGCGCGGGTCCGGCGCCCACGAGTTCCATCTCGTGAATGCCATCTTCCAGCTGCTTCAACTGAACGGATTTCAGATTGAGAATGATCTGCACCACATCCTCTTTCACACCGTTGAGTGATTCAAATTCGTGTGATACGCCCTCAATTTTGACCGCAATGGGTGCACAGCCCTGCATGGAGGACAACAGTACCCGTCTCAGCGCATGGCCAATGGTGATACCAAAGCCCTTTTCCAACGGTTCCACGATGAACTTCCCGTAGGAGGCGTTGTAGGTGCTGGTCTCGACCTCAATTTTTTGCGGGCGCTGGAGGGATTCCCAGTTCCTGGTGTACATGGTCATCTACTCCCTAGTTAACAAGGCTTAGCGGGAATACAATTCAACAATAAACTGTTCCTGAATCGGCAACGTCAGTTCTTCGCGTTTGGGCTCCCCGACCACTTTGCCGAGGAAGTTCTTGGTATCCAGTTCCAGCCAGCTGGAACTGCCCTTGCGACGCGCAGCCTCCATAGCGCTGACGACCTGCGGGTGTTTGCGGCTTTTCTCTCGCACACCCACCTGATCATTCAACCGCACCTGAATGGAGGGGATATCGGCTTTTCTGCCATTGAGTTGGATATGCCCATGGCGCACCATCTGGCGGGCCTCATTCCGCGAAGCGGCAAAGCCCAGGCGATACACCACGTTATCCAAACGTTTTTCGAGCAAGATCAGCAGGTTTTCACCGGTCATGCCTTTGCGCCGGTCCGCCTCGCCAAACAGCCGCCGGAATTGTTTTTCCAGCATGCCGTACATTCGCTTCACCTTTTGCTTTTCGCGCAATTGGGTTCCGAACTCGGACATTTTCTGGCGAAACCCGCTGCCGTGTTGTCCGGGCGGATAACTCCGTTTGTCAATGGCGCACTTGTCGGTAAAGCAGCGGTCGCCCTTGAGGAATAGCTTAGTGCCTTCGCGCCGGCATTGGCGGCAAACGGCGCCTATATAGCGTGCCAATGGATAATCTCCCGTTCTTCTGCAGCCTACCGGACGAAGCCGGCTGGCGTTGTGGCGGTTTCGGGCGTCTTGCCCTTGAATCGCCGTCCTTGTCGTTGTTGTTGCCAAAATGGAGGGTTTGTTAAACACCCGCCTTTGGCGAAAGCACCTAGAATCCGCAGTCTCTTTTGTGATTCCGAGTTCAAGAGGCTGGGGGGGCGGTGTATCAAATACGCCGCATTTTGGGTGGCTTGCACCCATTGTGGGGAATCGGCGTCACGTCCCGGATGGTGGTGATCTTAACGCCTTCCGAGGCAATGGCCCGCAAAGCCGCTTCACGACCCGTACCCGGACCCTTCACCTCCACTTCCACCTGACGCAAACCGTGTTCCTTGGCTTTGCGCACAGCATCTTCGGCTGCGGTCTTGGCGGCAAAGGGCGTACTTTTCCTTGACCCTTTAAATCCTGCCGTTCCCGTGCTGGACCAGGAAAGGACGTTTCCCTGGGGATCCGAGAATGAAATGATGGTGTTATTGAAGGTTGCCATGATGTGGCAAATCCCATTGGGGATATTCTTCTTTTCCTTGCGCTTTCCGGGGGTGCGTTTGGCCCTTGCCATTCCTGAGTACCTGATTCGTAAGGTTCTGGTTCAACGGAGTTTATTTATATTGACCCGCTGTGTCTTCTTCCTGATCCCCCGGCAAATCTGGCCGGAGTCTTTAGTCCGCACGACTTTTTGGCGCACCAGCAAACTAGGATTTCTTGCCCACCATGCGGTTGCCCAAGGGACCTTTGCGGGTCCGGGCATTGGTTTTGGTGCGTTGTCCGCGGACAGGCAGGCCCTTGCGATGGCGAAGGCCGCGGTAGTTGCCCAGGTCCATGAGACGCTTGATGTTAATCTGCACCTCGCTGCGCAACTCCCCTTCAATTTTGTAGTCACTCAGGATGATCCGCAGCTGATTGACCTGCTCGTCGTTCAAACTGCCCGGCCTGAGATTCTCGTCAATTCCGGCGCGCGCCAAAATTTTTGCGGAGGTGGGTCGGCCAATGCCATGAATATAAGTCAGCGCCACCACCATGCGTTTGTTGGGTAGATCAACCCCTGCGATACGGGCCACGTGCTTCTCCTAGCGTGCCAAAGGTTAGCCTTGTCGTTGCTTGTGCTTGGGGTTGGTGCAGATTACCCGCACCACGCCCTTGCGCTTGATCAATTTGCAACTGTCACAAATTTTCTTTACTGAAGATCGAACCTTCATTGTCATCACCCGAATAAACCGGTTGTTCTTGCTTTATTTGGCGCGGTACGTAATTCGGCCCCGGGTTAAATCATAAGGGCTCATTTCCACTGTAACCTTATCGCCGGGCAGGATGCGGATATAATTCATGCGCATCTTTCCCGAAATGTGCGCCAGGATCTTGTGGCCGTTCACCAGTTCGACCCTGAACATCGCATTGGGCAGGGACTCAACAACTTTGCCCTCCACCTCGATGCTATCTTCCTTAGCCAAATCCTATCACCTTTCAGCTCGTCTCAACTCCGACCAGCCTGTGTCTGTCGACCTGGCGTTAAAAGTCCACGCCGTTCTTTTTCCAGTTCCTTCCTGACCGCCATCCCCTCAGACCACCGGTGCCTTAAGCCAATATGGACCTGATCTGTTCGGTGACGGCATCCATCTCGTTGAGCGCGTTGACTGTGTATAGACACTTTTGAGCCGAATAAAATTCGATCAAAGGCTCCGTATCCGCGCGATAAGCCGAAAACCGCTTGCGTATCCGCTCTTCCTGGTCGTCTTCCCGCTGGATCAGACCTTCACCGCAGGTATCGCAGTAACCGGGTTTGCTGGGCGGATTGAACCGCACATGCCATTCACCATGCCCGCGCGGGCATACCCGTCGTCCTACCAACCGTTCAACCAGCATGCCTGTGTCAATCTCAAAGTTGATCACGGCATCGATATCCATTCGCGCCAGATGCAGCGCCTTGGCCAATGCTTCGGCCTGCACCCGTGTGCGGGGAAAGCCATCCAGAATGAACCCCTGCCCGCAATCGGGTTGGGTGATTCGTTCTTCAAGCAGGGCGATCACCAGGCCATCCGGCACCAGGGCACCGGTGTCCATATAGCCCTTGGCTTCCAGGCCCAACCGGGAACCCTCCCGCGCGGCATTGCGCAGCAGATCTCCCGTTGAAATCTGTGGGATTCCCAGCAGGCTCATCAGGCGTTTGGCCTGAGTACCTTTGCCAGACCCCGGCGGTCCTAGAAATATTACCCTCATCCGTACCATCAGATACGCAAGGTGCGAACACCGGTTCGCTTCTTGCTCTTCTTCAGGAATCCGTCGTAGTTCCGGTTCAATAAAAACGCCTCGATCTGCCTTACGGTATCCAGTCCCACGCCAACCACAATCAGCAGAGCCGTGCCCCCGAAGAAAAACGGGACATTCAGCAGATTGAACAGAACTACCGGCAGCACACATACGGCGGAAAGGTATATCGCCCCGCCGAAGGTGATCCGGGTCAGCACAATATTGATGTATTCAGCCGTCTTTTTGCCCGGCCGGATTCCAGGGATATAGCCTCCAAACTTACGCATTTCATCGGCGATTTTTACTGGATTGAACTGAATCGCCGTATAAAAGAAGCAAAAGAAAAAAATCAGCATAACATACAAGATATTATAAAGCCAAGCGGTAGGACTCAACTGCCCGGTTACCGTTTGCAGCCACTCAAAACCCTTCATATTTTGGGCAAATCCGGAAATCGTAGCGGGAAATGCCAGCAGCGAGGAGGCGAATATGGGGGGGATTACACCGGCGGAATTGATTTTCAAGGGCAAATGGCTGCTTTGCCCTCCAAAAACCTTGCTCCCTTGAACCCGTTTTGCGTATTGCACCGCAATATTGCGGGTGGAGGTTTCCATAAAGATCACCGCGAATATCACGGCGATCATCGCCACGCCCACCACCGTCAGAACGATCAAAGTCAACTGTCCGGCTTGTACCAGTCGAATCGAGTTGATAATGGCGCGGGGGATATCCGTAACGATTCCAGCGAAAATGATCAAGGAAATGCCATTGCCAATGCCGCGTTCGTTGACCTGTTCTCCAATCCACATCAAGAAGGCCGTACCGGCGGTGAGGGTAATCACCGTTAGAATTCGGAAGCCCCAGGGGGTCATGGTGCCCGTGACGATGGCCGCACCATCGGGAGAACTCATGTTTTGCAGGCCCACCGCGATTCCAAAACCTTGGATCACGCTCAGGACTATGGTGCCGTAGCGGGTATACATGGTGATTTTCTTGCGCCCGGCTTCACCCTCGCGGGAGAGCCGCTCGAGAAAGGGGAACACCACCGTGAGCAGCTGGATGATAATCGAAGCGCTGATGTAGGGCATGATGCCCAGCGCGACGATGGTCAACCGTTCCAGTGCGCCCCCGCTGAACATGTCAAAGAACTTCAGAATCGTGCCTTCCTGCGCCTTGAAAAAGGCGGCGAGGGCTGTGGTATCAATGCCCGGTGTGGGGATATGCGCAGCCAACCGGAACACCACCAGCATCAACAGCGTAAAAATGATGCGGTTGCGCAGTTCTTCAATCTTGAATGCGTTTTGGAAGGTACTCAGCATGAGTGCGTATTAACCCTCGATGACGACGGCTTCGCCGCCGGCGGCCTTGATTTTTTCCATGGCACTGGCGCTGAAGGCATGTGCGTGAATCTTCACCGCGCGCTTAAGCTCACCCACACCCAGCACTTTTACCGGCTTATTCCTGTTGCGAATGGAACGGGCGGCCACCAAATCCTCCACCGTAATGGTGTTCTTTGCGGACAGGGCGGTCTTTTGTTCCAAGTCGCTCAGGTTCACCACCCAGTAAGACACGCGGAATAGGTTGTTAAATCCGCGGCGGGGCAGCCGGCGGCGAAGCGGGGTTTGTCCCCCTTCAAAGCCACGGGCAACCGTGTTGCGGGCGTACTGGCCTTTTGAGCCGCGAGTCGCCGTTTTTCCCATCCCGCTTCCATTGCCGCGGCCCTTGCGCTTTTTGGTCTTGCGCGCGCCGGGTGGATTTTCCAGTTGATGCAGAATCATAACATTCGCCTTTAAGAACCAACCTAAGTATGGCGCCCGGTAGGGGGCCGTGGTGTTGCCCGGATTCCCGGTTTATTTCTTGGGGGGTTCAGCCGGCTCGGCTCGAACCAAGTGCCTGACTTTAAATATCATTCCGCGAACCGCCGGGGTGTCTTCCAGCACTCGTTCCTGGCGAATTTTTTTCAGTCCCAGCCCAATCACGGTGGCCCGCACATCCTGGGTGGTGCCAATCGGACTGCGGACCAGTGTCACGGTCACCTTATTCTTACTCATGGGCTTCGCCTCCCTTGCTGATGGCCGCACGCATCCGCTCCACGGGGATTCCACGGCGGCGGGCCACTTCATCGAAGGAGCGCAGATCGTACAGGGCATTCACCGTCGCCTTGAGCACGTTGTGCGGATTCCGGGAGCCTAGCGTCTTCACGCTTACGTCCTGAATTCCGGCGCATTCCATGATCGCACGGGCAGGCATTGAAGCCACGATACCCCGGCCGGCATCGGCGGGTTTCATCACCACGCGGCTGGCGCCGAACCGTTTCAGCACCTGGTGCGGAATCGTCCGGCCATCCACCATCACCGGTTTCATGTTTTTGGTGGCCCGTTCAATGCCTTTGCGGATGGCTTCGGTAACCTCATTGGCCTTGCCCAGGGACAGTCCCACCCGGCCACGGCCATCGCCTACCACCACCAGGGCGCTGAAACTGAAACGGCGGCCGCCCTTGACCACTTTGGCCACACGGGTGATTTTGATGACTTTTTCAATCAGTTCCGGCCGTTCACCGCCGCGATCCCCACCCCGATCACTCCGATCACCACGATGTTCGCCGCTTTTTCCGCCGGGCCGTTCGCCTGTGCGTTCGCCACCTTGCGTGCTGTTCCGTTCGGTCAAGAGATTACCTCACCTGCTTAGGTTGCTTGCCTGAGCGGCGCCAGGGTCTGAACGGGTCTGGGGAAGATATCCCAGCCTATCCGGCCCATGCGCCTGACGCCCATTTCCCGTTTCGTGGGCGGCGCCTTTCAGATCCTTCTCAAAATGCCACACCGTTTTCCCGGGCGGCATCGGCCAGGGCTTTCACCC
>Ga0224495_10000955_pt1 | contig 21629 bp, 21 predicted proteins | sample SF_Jul11_sed_USG_FD_168128 | JGI IMG/M metagenome (GOLD analysis project Ga0224495, IMG submission 168128) | Sediment microbial communities from San Francisco Bay, California, United States - SF_Jul11_sed_USGS_4_1 | ecosystem: Environmental > Aquatic > Marine > Sediment | place: USA: California...
CCAGCCACCCATTGGCGCCGGCCGATCTACCTTTCATCTTCTGTTCTTCGGAGCACTCGGTGGTCAACATCAGGATGGGCGTCGAGCCATACTTCGGATGGTCTCGTAGCGTTTTCACCAATGTGAATCCGTCCATTTTCGGCATGTTCTGGTCGGACACCACCAGATCGATATCATGCTTATCTGCCTTGGCCAGTCCCTCTTCGCCATTCTCTGCCTCGATGACGTCATAGCCCGCAGACTGAAAGGTATAGGCGACCATTTGCCGAATGGAAGCAGAATCATCAATAACCAGAATCGTATTCGTCATAATTTCCCTCCGCTTGGCGGTTTCAGTGTTGCCTTGGTCCTTTCACGGATCAAGGCAAAGCCGGTCGCTTGAACGGTGGCTCCGCCTTATTATTGGGCCTCACGGTTGTTGATAATCCATGAAGCTTATCTGCTGACAGGATGCCACTTCAAGAGTGATTGCATTGCTGGCCATGTAAACAAAGCCAGTACGCATGGTAAAACCGGTGCCGACAAATTCAACGGCATACTGACAAGCGGGAATATGAGCTGACGAATGGCAAAATCATACTGTGTGGCGCAACAATCATGCCTGAAATGAAGCTATAAATGTCAGCTACATTGGCTATTGCGAGTGTTCGATTGTCTCATCTACGCTTTTCTTTCAGCACCATCTTTACCTTCTTTCCAAATGCCTTGTCCTTTTTTCGTTTGTCCACATACGACATCTCGTTGAACTCGGCCTCGGCCTTGAGCTTCAGGTAGCTCTGGTAATGCGCCGCGTTCAGCTCGCCGTTTTCTATCGCTTTGCGGATCGCACAGCCCGACTCGTTGCTGTGGCTGCAATCGGCGAAGCGGCATTGGCCGATGAGCACCTTGATGTCGGTGAAGCTGTCGTCCAGGCCTTCCCCCGAACTCAGGATTCCCAGCTCGCGCATCCCCGGCATGTCGATCAGCAACGCGCCGTTGTCGAGCACCACCAGATGACGGCGTGTGGTGGTATGCCTGCCTTCACCGGTCCCGCTGACTGCCTGCGTCTCCAGCGTCTCCTTGCCGAGCAGTTGGTTGATCAGCGTCGTTTTTCCCACGCCCGACGAGCCAAGCAAACAACAGGTCTTGCCCGGCAGCATCGCCGCCCGCGCCTGATCCATGCCTTCACCCGTCAGGTTGCTGAGCGTGATGATCCGTGTGGCGATACCCGCCGCGTGAATTTGGGTGATCATGTGCGCCAGTTCATCCGCGCTGACCAGATCGGTCTTGGTCAACAGTACCACCGGCTCGATATGGCCCTCGCTCACCATCACCAGATATCGCTCCAGCCTGCGCACATTGAAATCGAAATGACACGACTGTACGATGAACGCCACATCGATGTTCGCCGCGATCATCTGGAAGTCGATGTTTTTTCCTGGCGACTTGCGTCGCAGGAAAGACTTTCTGGGAAACACGTCATGGATGATCGCATGCGAATCCGCATCGTGATACTGCACGCACACCCAGTCACCCACGCAGGGCAGATCCACGGCAGAGGCGGTGGCGTAAAGGAGCTTGCCCGTCAGCTCGGCAGGCACTTCACCCTGTTCATTAAGCACGACATAACGCCCGCGATCCACCGCGGTCACCCGGGCGATGTGCTGACCGGCTCTACACAGCCTGCCAGTCTGTTCCTCGAACCAGTTATCCCAGCCAAGTTCGGTCAACTCCATGATGACTCCGCCATTTCGATCCAGAAAAGAGCATCGCCCTGACGGGCGATGATTAAAACAGTTGCGATGCTGTTCCATCCGCGATGCAGACGGACATGCCCCTTGTGCTGCACCATTATGGGCGTGTATCGTACGCCCTTTTTTGGAGCCTGCGCCCCGGAATTCCGGAGGGCAGGCGCCTGATAATCGATCGAGAAAGCAATATGGGATTCAATATCACGCTCAAAACCGACAATCTCAACTTCGTCGCCGAAGCTGGCGAAACCATTCTGGAAGCCGCAAAGAGGCATGGCATCCTGCTGCCGCAGGGTTGCGGCGATGGCGCATGCGGATTGTGCAAGGGCACTGTGCTGCAAGGCACGGTGGACCACGGCAAGGCAACGGTGATCGCCTTGACCGCAGGGGAAAGAGAAGAGGGCCTCGCCCTGTTTTGTTGCGCCAAACCAAAATCCGATCTGGTCATCGAACGCTGCAGGTGGGAAATGATGGACTGGAGTTCGCCGATGGACTGAGCCTCCTTGATCGGTGGTTTTTCAGTCCGAAGCTGCGCGTACCAACCCGGCGATTCATGCCGGAAATTCATGTTGTTGAGCCCGCGGGCCCGATGGAGATCACCACAGGCCCCAGTCGCTTTTCAGCTTCCACCCGCCGATGGGCTTCAACCGCCTGTTCCATCGGATAGATCCGGTCGACCACCGCCCGGATCTTGCCTTCCTCGATCATTTTCCGGAGCGCGAGCAACTCCTCTTCTTTTTCTCCTGCGAACGTATAGATCGCTTTCTTGCCGTCCGGCTTTAGCGGGAGGCAGGCGCGCAGCATGTCCGACAGGCGCGAATTGACCAATAGATAGCGCCCGTTGGGGTTGAGTGCGGCAAGACACGCTGAAAACGGCGTTCGGGCAATCATGCTCAGAATAACATCGTAGGTCTTTCCACTCCTGACGAAATCCTCTTTGGCATAGTCGATGAAATGATCGGCGCCGATGCCGCGCAGCATCTCTTTCTTGAGGGCGCTGTCGACAGCGTTCACCTCGGCACCCATCGCCTTGGCGATCTGTACCGCCCAGGCGCCGATGCTTCCTCCCGCACCGTTGACCAACACCTTCTCTCCATTCTGGATGTCCGCCATCCTCAGGAAGTGGAGCGCGTTCAGTTCTCCCAGGGGCACTGCGGCTGCTTCTTCGAGACTCATGTTGGAAGGCATCGTCATGAGAGTGCTGCTGTCCGGAAGGCAAAGGTATTCACCGTACGCCCCCATGTGCAGCGCGGCAGAGCCGAACACCCGGTCGCCCTTCCGGAACTTCGTCACAGCCTCGCCAATGGCCTCGACCTCACCGGAAAAATACGCCCCCAATATTGCTCTCTTCGGTCTGGTAATGCCCAGCGCGATCCTCATGGGCAGCCAGAACCACTTTACTGCAAAACTGGAACGCCGCATCTCGCAGTCGGATTTCGTCGCCTCCGCCGCACGCACCTGATCAGCACCTCGTTGGGTTTTTGGGGTGGTTTGGGCACTTCCGCGATCCGGAGCACCTCGGGTGGGCCGTATTCGGAATGGATAATGGCTTTCATGTGACTGCGTTTGTGTCGAAGTATGCATTGTAAGGGCGCCCTGATTTTGCATGAGGCGAACGATAAAACCGGATGTTACCTCTGGTCATGGCTCACTTCCTCTGGGTTCACTGTCCGGTGAAACTGACTCTATTCTCTATTTGGATATTCGATTCCTCTCCCAGATCTGTTGTTAGCTCGCGAATTTTGATGAAAAATACTCTATTGAGTGAGCTGTCACATACAGACAGCAGGGTAAAAACACTGCTATAGCCGGTGTAATATAATCTGGTGCAATTCAATATAAGGGGCAATCATGAAACTCACTGGCGGTATAAGAAAGCCTTTGCAGCTTGCTGGTAACCTTCTGTTACTGCTTGTTGTGCTGGCTGCAGGCTGGATGCTTCTGTCCGCACGAGGCTCTCCAGAAAACTTCAAACAGATGCGACCGCTGATCAACCAGGTGAATGATGCCTGCAAAACGCAAAACCGTTGTCCCACATCCCAACAATTCGAAGATATGGCCAAACAAGCTGGCATCGACCAGACCCGCCTGCGCTATTTTCCCGGAGAATATGCTATTCCGGGAAAGGGCAAGGCATTCGAAACCACGCACAGCGGCGAGCAATATTTTCGTCTACTCTACTTGCCGATGACCGATTACGGCTACCATGCATCTGGAGGAAAGGATGTTGAACTCGTCCTGTGGAATTCAGTCGACGGAATAAATACGCGGCTCAACTGAATAGCCATCCGCACATTCCAGCTTACTTCATCCGCTTTTTTATCAGGGATGCGATATCTTCCCGCTTGTTTTCCTGCGCCAAATCAAACGCCGTTTTCCCAATTTTGTTCTTGAGGCGCGCATCGGCGCTTGATTTCGAAAGAAACCATTCTACCGTCGCGACCGCGCCTTCCATAACTGCACGATGCAGCAGAGTGTCGCCTTCGACGTTCTGGGCATTGATGTTTGCGCCCTTTGAATAGAGAAGCTCGGCCATTTCCTTGTCCCAGGAAGAGAACAGCGGAACGATGCCAAACTTGTCTTTTTCATTCGGGTCCGCCTTGGCGGCAAGTAATACTTCCACGGCACTTTTCGAATTGTTCACTACCGCATAATGCAAAGGAGTAGAACCGATATCGTTTTTTGCGTTCTGGTCTGCCTTGGCGGCAAGCAAAGCCTTCACGATCTCTGTCGCATTGGAATAAGCCGCCAGATGCAGGGGAGTCATACCATGTTTATCCTTTGCATTCGGATCCGACTTGGCGGCAAGTAACACCTTCACGGTATCTTTCGCATCAGCCTTCGCTGCATGATGCAACGGGGTGCACCCCTTTTCGTCTTTGGCATGAATATCCGTTCCCTGTGCAACAAGGGCTTCAATCTTCGTCTTGTTGTTATTTATTGCAGCCTCAAAAAGATCGGCGGTGGCATCGGCGAACGCGCTACCAGAAAAAATGAACGTCAGCGCTGGAACAAGAACTCCCCAAGACTTCTTCATACCCACCCCCATTGTTGTTTGATCATCCTCAAGAAAAGAAGAGTTGCCAGTTATATGCCTTTATCGTCACGCCCATACATAACAACCTAGCCAGCACGAATGCGATAAAGCTCTGGTGCTATGGCAATGTTCTTCAGTTTCGCGTTATCAATTTTACTGACGTCCAACTGTAACTTTTTCTTGACCATTTCGAATACCGGCTCGGAGATGCAGATCTCGCCCGGTTCGGCCAGTGGTTCGATGCGGGCCGCGATGTTCACGCCATCCCCGAATATGTCATTGCCTGTGATTAAAACATCTCCGATGTGGATGCCGATGCGCACCAGTACGCGGTCGCTTTCATGCTTGCCAAGATTGAAGTCGGTGAACGCCCGTTGAATGGAAAGTGCGCAATCCACTGCGTCGATGGCGATTCTGAAGATCACCAGAAAAGCGTCGCCTATTGTCTTGATCTCCCGGCCATGATGACTCTTGATCATGCTCCGCATGATCTTGTTGTGTTCCATCAGCTTGGCATATGCCCTTGCTTCATCCTGCTCCATCGCCATGCTGTAGCCGTGCATGTCGGTCAGCATGATCGTCACCAGTTCGCGCCTTGGCTCGGCTCCTTCTTCTGCAGCAGGCGCCTTTTCCGCTTCGCTTGGCCCATCTCCGCCCAGCGCAAGTCTTTGACGGTCAGCCTCAAACACCATATGGTCGTTATACAGGCCCGTCAGCAAACGCGTACCCCAGACATGGAACAGCGCGGCAAACGTAAAACAGAGCAAAGGCGGGAATAACTCGTGCACCCATAGCTGTCCTGTCATGAAGAAATGCCCACCCACCATGGGCGAAAACACCATCGGTAAGGCAAGCACAAGGAACAGCACCACCTTGCTGTTTATCTGCTCCCAGCGTGCCACCATCTCGTTGCCAGGTTCGGCAGCCTGCCGCAGAAGCATATCCGGCCCCATTTCCATCAGGAGGGTTTCATGGGTCTCGTGGTTGCGCATCGATGCCAGCGCCCACAGCATATACACCAAGGTAGCCGTATAGAACAAGGTGGACGATGCCCCCAGCATCAGCATCAACAAGGAATAAGACGGAATTTCCCCAAGCAGCAACCATTTTACAGACCACCAAAGAACAAGGCCCGCCGATAGCAGATACAGGAACGCCGACACTTTGGGGGTAACCCCCCCTGTCTCGAAGCCCCCTGCCAGGATTTTTTCCTGATCGGTTAAAGGCAGATCCTGGACATCAGCTCGTCCACTGATTTCTTCCCGGCGCCTGTTGACGTGCCTCCCGAATACGGCAGCGAAACGCAGAGCAGTGTAGGTCCAGAATGTGATCAACCCGAGGGCGATAAAACTGGTAGTTGAAAATCTTGAACCTGAACCGTAATTTCCGCTGGTAAAAACTGACATCTGGCCTCCCCGAACAGTCCTCAAACTTTTTGCATTGCACCTTCCCCGCCCCCACTCACTTCTTCGCGGGTGCACGACGTAAAAACGCGCTCTTATTCCAGTTCAGCGGCATGAGATCAAAGAACGTTTTGCCCTCGTTGTCCTTAAGGGTCATGTCGGTGCCATGCTCCACCAGGGCCAATGCCGCCCCATCGTTTTTCAACCACACCGCACTATGCAACGCGGTGCGGCCATCCTTTCCTTTCGCTGCGATATCGGCCCCACGGGCAAGCAGCAGGTCCACTGCAACTCTATCTTTTGCATAAAACAGCGGCGTATATCCATACACATCCCGCTCTTTCACGCTGGCCCCCTTGTCGATCAGGGCGCTACACACTGGTTCCAATTCTTTGACAAAGCACTTTTGGACAGCGTAAAACAGTGGCGTTCTATCCAGCTTATCTTTTGCATCCACGTCGGCGCCTTGGGCAACCAGGTATGCAACAAGCTCTGGAAGGCCCGACGGCCAACCATTTTCCAGGACACGGTGCAGCGGCGTTTTTCCCTCGCCATCCTTCGCGTTCACCTTTCGTCCGGCCGCGAGCAGCATCTCTGCCTGCGCTTTAGTTTTTACGAAATGCAGCAACGTTGAGCCATCGGCGAATTCCAGTTCAAGATCCGCGCCTTTTTTCATGAACAGGAGCGCCAGGTCAGGATTCGGCTCCGCGACCATCCTGTATGCCAAGGGGCTGTAAATATTGTCCGACAGGCCGGCGTCGACCTTCGCGCCCTTTTCGATAAGGAATGTCGCCAGCTCTACATTTTTCGCTTCATGCAAAGGCGTATATCCCCGGCTGTCCTTCGCGTTGACATCTGCACCATGCGCGATCAACACCTCGGCCACTTCTCTCGAGCCTGCATTATGCAGTGGCGTATAGTTGCTGACCCTGCCAACACCGAGTAGCTGGGCATCCGCTTTCACATCCGCCTTGGCCCCCTTGGCAATCAGCAGTTCAGCCATCTCTTTGCTTCTCACGTTAAAGATAGGTGCCCACTCATTTGGTTTTTGTTGCCCAACCTTCGCGCCCTTCAGGATCAGCAACTTGGCTATGTCGTCATGATTATTGAAAAATGCGGTTGAAAGGGGACGACCGAGCTCGATATCGGCGCCATTTTCGATGAGGATCTTTGCCCGCTTCGGAAGGCCGGCTCGGGCGGCGCTCACGAGCGCAGTTTCGCCAGAGTCGTTTATCTTGTTCAGGTCAGGGGTCAACCCCGCATTTTTCGCAGCCTTCAAAGCCAAGATTAGCGGTTTCGGGTCGTCTTTGTTGTCCGAGAGATCATTCCAGAACGAAACCACATAAACTTCGTTCAATAGCGCGAGTTCTTTTTCCGTCGTGGCCTTCTTGCCCATTTTTTTCATGCTGGCGGCAAGCAGCGTCCTGAGTTCTGGAAATTTTACTAGCACCGAGTTGACTTGATCTTTATCCCTGCAAAGATCCGGGTCGGCCCCATGCTTCAACAACACCTTGGCTTGCTCGATAAAATGCCGGGTTGACTTCTTATCCCCCATCCCCATAAATGCGATTTTTAATTCAAGCGGCGTGCGTCCGGAGTTGTCCCTGGCATTCACATCTGCACCCAGTTCGATCAGCAGTTCAGTAATGGAGGCGTCTTCAACAGATGCCTGCCTGGTCACCGCCTGATGGATGGGCATGCTCTTAAACTTATCCTGGTCATTTATATTGGCGCCGTGCTCAACCAGCATCCGGATGACAGCCTTATCCATGCTCCATAATGCAGCATTATGCAAAGGGGTCCTTTTAGACTCGTCTTTTGCATTGACATCGGCGCCATGTTGCATGAGCAGCGAAACTATTTCAGCGTTGCTGACATGTAGATGAAGAGGAGTACTTCCACCATTATCCCTGGCATGGATATCAGCTCCTTTAGCAATCAGCAGTTCGACTATCTCCTTGCTGTTAACGTAATAGAGTGGTGTTCCCCCATTAACCTTGTCCCTCGCATTCACGTCGGCGCCGCCTGCAATCAGCAGTTCCGCAACCTCAAGGCGTTGTACGTTATGAAGCGGGGCTGTTCCATCAATATTGACGGCTTTAACTTCTGCTCCCTTGGCGATCAACTGCCGGGCAACCTCCGGATTGTTCGAAGAGGCCCAAAAGAGCAAAGGGGAACTTTCACCCTCATTCTTGGCCTTCACATCGGCGCCATTTGAAATTAGAAGGAGCCCAATATCTGCCAGACCTTCCGGCTTGCTCACCCCTTTCGGCATACGATAATTGGTTCGTACAACCTGGATTGCATGTTCTTGTGATCCTGCCCAAAGCAATGGCGTTCCGCCAACACCTCCTCGCCAGGTCGCTTTTTCCGCTGAGGCATTCACGTCCGCGCCCTTTGCGAGCAGTGTCTTGATCAACTCTGCGTTCCCGAGCACAGCTGCATAATGGAGGGCGGTCGCCCCGCCATTTGACTTAGCCTTCACATCGGCACCTTTGGCGATCAGCAACAGCGGGATATCGTTGTATTTGCCGGAACGGACATCTGCAAACAGCTTGGGATCGCGTGGACGGCGGCCATCCTTCAATTTGGTCAGAGTGGCGTTTTGATCCCCTGCAAGATTGGAAAGATAGTGGATGAGCGGGGTCTCCCCATAAGGCCCTTTTGCATTGATGTCCGCTCCCTTCGCCAGGAGATATTCAACCACTTCTTTTTTACTGGCGAAATGCAGTGGGGTAGCGCCTGACTTATCCTTCTCATTTACGCTGATACCGCTCTTCAATATCTCGTTTACATCAGCAATACTGCTTACGGCATTGTATTCGTGCCATGAATACACCGCTTCAGCCGGTAGCGGCATCACAAAAATCCCGGCCATCAAGAAAACACAGAAACATAGCTGCTTCATATTTCCCCCTTACGAATATAAGTGGCATACCATTCCCGAGGTTGCGGCGGTATACGCGGACGGCAACAAGCGCCGCGAAGGAATCTAATTAAACCTGGCTGGCTCAGCATGGCCCCTTAAATCTGTTATGTAACGGGCGAAGGCAAAGAAATTCGAAGCGAAATGCTGGCGGCTTGTGTTGCCATGGACTTGGTTTTTCGCTTGGCGCAGGCCGGATAATGGGTAGCTCCTGCAGCTTAAAAAACCTCCGGCTGATTTTTTTTAGTTGCTCTCGGCTCATTAATTATTGGCGAAATACGTTCAATTTGCGGTTTGTTTTGTAAAGGCAACAATGTCACCCCAGGTTGGATCCTTCATCATCATCATCATATTTGCCAAAGGGATGTTGTTATACAGATCGGTATCCCAAGTCATCATCCTTGTGTAATGCGATGGTAGAAGGCCTAAGCTCGACCGGTCAAACTCGTCGACAGGTATCCATCCCGCGCCCCGGACATAAAACTCCAGCCAGACATGTCCCTTCAGATAATTTTCAGGGGAATATGATCTCCCAAAATCGCCCACCCCCCAGACCTGACGTGCAGGTATACCGTTTGCCCGCGCCAGGGCAACTGCTGTAAGACTTCCGGTTCCGCATTCCACAACCTTCCCGAGGATCAGCTCATCCACGGTTTTCCAAGTTGCTGGAGGTGCGCCGTATTTCATATTCTGAAGTACCCAGTTGACAATATTTTTCATTGTTTCCTGATCCGTATTTCCTTTTAACGGCGCAGCGGTTTTTCTAACAAGGCTCGAATTGATGGTGAGGCGATCCGTTGCCTGCAAATATACTTGAATGTCAGCGGGGGTCGCTGCCATGGGGTCTTCTTTTTTCATGCTATCCCGGTAGCTGTAGGGCGTTTTCGTAACGGCGGCAACAATTGATACTTCCTGAGTGCCTGCAGGCTTTACGCAGATCAGATCGAAGCCACGGGTTTGGTCTGAAGAAACCAGCGTTGCCCCGGAAAGAGTGTATGTGGATGACTGATACGGTAGGCTGCTGGAGGGCACGGGGAAACATACCGATCCATCGGTCTCATAAAGAAGGTTTGTTTTTTTCGGGTCAAACTTGAACGTGAGGGTATATTTTGTTGTTTTAAGGCTGTCAGCCATATTGGATACATATGTGTAATTGCCCTCCCCAAGAGCTTCTATCCCGAAGCTCTTGGCTTTTTCGGCGTACTGACGGGCAAGTGCTATATCCTGTAATACTTGGGCTGAAACCACCGCTTCCACATAATACCAACTGACATCCGGGTTCATGGAAATGGCGGCCTGCATGCTGGCCAATGCTTCATCGTGACTGTTGTTCAGGCGAAGAATCAAACCCTTGAACGCCACATATTCGCTGTTTTTCGGCTCCTTTTGTACTGCCAGATTTATGTAAGTCAGGGCCTCCGGATAATTTTTCCCCTGAACAAGTTTTGCGGCTTTTGCATAATCTTCATAAGCAGTGGTTTGGCTTGGCGGGTTAGCCACTTGGGTGCCAGATGCTTCACTTATTTGGGAAGCAGAGCCCTCACCGTAACTAAATAATGTCCCTGAAACAATCAAAAGCGCAATTAAGCCTTTCTTCATCACACACCTCATGTTTTTTAATTATGACTATATCAAAGGTTTTAGCCTGACGAATTTTTTGATGATCAAGCACAGGTTGTGGTTTCGATAGTGTTACCAGGCTCATGAATTTCATGTGGTGCAAGATCAGGCCTGCCTTGCTATGCCACGCTCAACTTCCCACCTTGAAAATCCGGTTGTGGTGCTGTTATATTTAGTCGTTCTTTACCCGTTCGGAAGTGTAAGCCAAGCATTTCTCGATCTCGACTTTGTCGATGGCCTCTCCGTTCTTCGCCTTGAGCCGCAACTGTATTCCCGCATCATCCTGCGTAATTTCAAGCGAAGCCAGCTTCTTGTACTCGCCCGTCGGGCAGGAACAGCGCCCCTCCTGACACTCGCGGAATGCCTCCAGCAATTCCTGTTCGTTGTTTTTCGCGTCGGTGACCGAAATATCAATTCCGGTCTTTTTCTCATCAATCCTGTATTTCATCACTTCACCTTTCGGTTGATGGGGTGCTGATCCCATTCGCTTCGATTATTTTGCGATTGCATGTTCAATTCGGTTGTTCCTTGTCTGGCATAACTCTTTTAGCCACCCGCGCCGCCGGTTTTTGAAGCGCAAATACCAGAATGAATGGCAATGATGAACATTGCGATCAGCAGCCAGCCCGAACCCATGCCAAGCTTTCGGGGGTGAATGCTCTCGCCATGCACTTCATATTCCGAGTATGAAGTCCATGGCGTATCCCCGACAACATCTACCGTGATGGTCTGGATGTTCCGGCTATCCGCCGAAGAGTTGACAATGATGCTTCCGTCTCCAGGGGGATATCAACCAAACTTTTTCCCTCTTTCAGGCGAAAACTTTTTACCATGCTGGATATGGAGGGGCTCTCACGGAGCGTCCGGGATGGCAATGCCTTTATGACTTCCTTGCCGGCTTCATCCTCTGCAACGAATGCCACAAAAAATTTGCCCTCCCTCTGGGCAGCTGCGTCGTCGATATCCTTGGCAAGAAAATGCGGACTCCAGTAAAACAGTGTTGCAAACCCGGCGAGTGAGCCGACGAATATCGCAGAAAGGATAACGTACTGCAAAAGCGTCCGGATAACTGTGAAAAGCAATTTATTGGTTTGCATAAATCCTCCGTAGTGACATGCTTATCATCTGTAGCAAAACAAGGGCGAACCTGGCCCCTTTAATTTGCTTCTTTAATTTGCTTTAATTCCTGGTGACGATCAATTGGTTTTTGCCTTGATTACCATGAACATCATCAGCAGGGCCGCGACGAAAACGGCTATCGATGCGATACCGAGGAAAGGGGAGATTTGCTCTTCCGCTGCAATCCCTCCATGCAGCGAATAAAGACCCAGGAACATGGTTGTTGCGCCAGCCTGATGCAAAACAAACTGCGCTCCGGCAAGGCGCGAGGGCTTGCCGGCAAGCCACAATCTGCAGATAACGGCATAAGCGAACGACATGACAAAGCCGACAAGAAGCACATGAGCGTGGGCATCGAATTGCGAATGGTTCCTTGATGCCGCCATGAAGATCCCCAGCGCGATTCCGACAACAGCGTAACCCAAAGACCACATCAGAAATTTTCTATCGTAATCCATGTCACACCTCCGAACGTAGCGTTACAGAATCATGTAATGAGATGATAGCAAAAACCTTGAAAAAGGATTTTCAGGGTTATAAAGGAATTTGAGTTGACCCCTTTGGTTTCGCCCCCCTGATTCTCGCCTTAATTCTTATCCCGGCGATAGGCTTTGTAGGTCAGGAAAATTCCGAGCGCCAGGACTGGGATGATCTCTGCGCTCACGGCGACAGTATGCTTGGCGGCTTCAAGCTGCATTTCGGGAAAAAACATCCTGAACAGGCCAAGCATCATCATGGTCCAGCCCGTAAGTGTGATCAGCACCGGCCAGCCTTTGATCCAGAGATTATGCGCGCGGACGACGGCAAGCCCGGCAACGAACAACACTGCGCCATTGAAATGAACGCCCGCAGCCGTATTGCCCGCCCAGATATGGATATTCACCGATTCGGAGATGGTGATTGCGATGAGCGACGGGCCGACCAGCCCTGCAATGTTCCTTGAATTCGCCATTTCAGCCTCCAAGCATCCAGACAAGTTGCATATTCAGCTTCACTTTTACGTTAATCGTGCTCTGAAATTGAGCATCATTCCTTCAGTTTGGAAAGTCATTAATCAATGGGGTCATGTTCCCATGATAAACGCTGAATAGAAAAAATATTACCCGCGATCGCATAAAGAACTTTCTTAATGGGAATGCCAAATTCAGCCTGTCGATGTATAGCTGGCTGCGGTAGTCCTCATGGCCAGCCATGCACGTGATTTCTCCTTTAATGCGTTGCGTTCTTCTGCGTTGATGCCAACAGGATCGAAACGGTAACGGTAATGCAATGCCAGAATACAGTACAGTGCATCACGCTCGGCCTTTCCTATGACAAACGAATCCAGCCGACAAAGCCATTGCTCAAACGACTCGTCCTGATTCCGCCCATATCCAAAGCCGGCCAGATGCTGTTCAATCAGGTAAAACTCCGAATCATTGCCTTGCCGCGAACCAGTTGTTTGCAACTGGTTTTTATTGCCTGCTTTCCGTGGCCGTTTTTTAAGATACAGATACCACACCAGGAAAAGCAATAGCGGCAAACCCAGCCAGGCGATGGCGCCTGCAGGCATGCCGGCCCTGCTTTCGCGCCATTTGTAAAACTGCAATACGCCCCAGTACCACAGGTCAGCGATTGTCTCCCATACCGGGGCATGCTTTTCTTCAACCGCCAGCCATGAGCTTGGCGTGGTATCGAGGTCTTGCCACACACCATTGAGGTACACCCGCGCCCAGGCGTGGGCATGCCTTGAGCGTGCGATATACTGTTTTTCAAGTTCGCTGTATTCCTGCACCGAGTAGCCGACGGCATATCGGGCCGGAATGCCTGCCGCCCTGAGCAATAGCGTGGTGGCTGTCGCAAAGTATTCGCAATGCCCGGTTCTGGTTTCGAGCAGGAATTCCGCCAGCGGGCTCACGCTTCCATCGTGTTTGCGCTGATAGGTCGAATAAGTGTAGTGATCCTCAAAATACTTTTTAACGATGCCGGGGATTTCCTGCGGGGCGTGCTCTGCGAGTCGCAAGTTGGTGGCGAGATCGGAGATGGCCTGCAGCTCACGGGGCGGGGTTTTCAGATCATAGGCGGTCGGTGCGCCTTCCGCCGATGTGGAAGGCGAATACTGGACACGATAAATGACCATGTCCGCTTCCTGTACCATTTCAACTGCGCCGAGGCGGTTCTTTTTCATTTCCAGCGCCGGCAGATCGTCCACCTGTATCACCCCACTGGGCAACGCCAGCATGCCTTTCCCCCGCTGCAAATACCTGCTGACCGTCATGTTGTGTCCGGCTTCACCCGGGTTCAAAACCCAGCTGTTGCCGGCAGCCGCCGGAGAGAATCGGGTAAAGCCCGCGTCTTTCGCCATCCAGAGCGAATCAAAGTATGTGTCATAGCTGGCTTCGTGCAGCAAGAATGGCGGAGCGGAATATTTTTCAGCGTTCACGCGCAACACGATCTTGTCGGCCAGCTTTATCTCACCGATCCGGCCGATCGCCGTCGTGGCACGATATGGGTCGGTGTCAGCCTCCCCGCCGGTAAGCCATTCCTGGGCGACGTTTTCAACGACGCCCTGAAGACGGTGTAACCCGATTTGCCCGGCATACCCCAGCACAGCAGTGCCCGATAACAGAACGGCCCATATGAACAGAGAAAATTGTTTTGGCCTGGCGAACCACAGCGCGCAACTTCCCAGCGCAATTAGCCCGAAATAGAAGCTGTCCTCACTCGTGTTTGCCGCGCTGGCCGACAGCAGGCACAAGGCGAAGTATGGGTAAGTCAAGTCGACCTTATAGCCGGGATGATCCTGTTTGTTTTTGTACAAAAACAGGAACAACGCGCTCAAATCAATCACGTCCGCCTTACTGTACATTTGTGCGAGGGTCAAGGGCAGCAACACCACCGGCAGCCAGACAAACAATGCGATCACGGCATGCGGCATCCCCTTGCTTGAAGCCAGGAAAACCGCTGTCCCGATAAAAAGCACATTGCAAAAAGTCGCGATCCTCCGGAAGTCTGCATAGGCCAGCTCCCAGCGGAAATCGATTATGCACGATAATTCAAGCGCGGCCGCGAGGGCTGCGGCCAAAGGCAATTGTCCGCTTTGCCAGCCCCAGAACAACAGCGCAGCCCCCAGTAATAAAGGTGGCGTTTTCATATCAGCGCCAATCCCTGCTGGATATTTCCCGGCTCCAGCACGCGCAGCCAGGGAGTTGCCTCCTTCTCAATTGGCAGGGAGGAAACGACCAGCGCCAGAACCGGCAAACCCATCGCATGCAACTGCTCGATGAATGCCTTGCGAGCGTCGTCCCATGCCAGCAAGATGCAGATGCAACTGCTCAGCTCCGCACGCCGCCCCATCACAGCGTGGTGCAGGTCGGTGAAAGAGAGTCCGGCATTCGCCTGCACACCCGCCAGCACCTCAAGCATGTTCTTCGCCAGCAATTGCCCTCGTCCGGCGCTGTAGCAGTACGCTTTCGCTTCAACGAACATCAGGTCGAGCAAACACTCCTGCGTGTCGATGGCATACACAAAGGAGGCCGCCACCGACACCGCTTCCTCGAACAATGCGTCGTCGCCTGACTGCAAGGACGTATCCAGCACCAGCGCATGGCGCTCGAAAAACTCATCCTGGAATTCCTTGACCACGGGTTTGCCGATGCGGGCGAAACTTTTCCAGTGGATGCGTTGCAAGGGGTCGCCGGGTCGATAATCGCGCAGACCAATAAATTCTTCCGAATCCCCTACGGCCGATGCGAGCATCACGCCGCCTTGCTGGTATTGGCGCGTGCCGGGCAGCGGAATGGGCGGCAGGTTATATCGTTTGGGCAATACCAGCACCGATTGCGCGTCCGATATCGTCGTGCATGCCCGGCACAGACCAAATGGATCGGTCTTCGCCACCGTCACACCGGCAAAGCGCACATGGCCGCGATGCAATGGGGTGATCTCGGTGCGTATCTCCGTGCTGCCCATCGTCGGCAGCAACGGCAATTGCTGCTCCTGGGTGCTGGCATTGTTATTCCGGGCAACCGTTTGCCGCCAGCGGCGATAACCCTGCCCAAAGCCTCGCCAGTTACGCGGTGTTTGTGGTGTGCCGATGAACTCGGCAAAGGAAGGCCGGGGGTCTGCCATGTCCTCCAGCAGGCTCAAACCGCTTTGCAGCTTCCCCGATTGATTGTGCAGTGTGATGCGGCAGGCAAACGACTGGCTGGCCGTCGCGTAACGGGGAAGGTTCCTTTGGGCAGTAACACGTGGCTTGAGAAACAGGCTGCTGATAAATGCGGCAATCAACAATGCCAGCAGGAAAGTGAATATCTGGTAAGCCATCGTCTGGTTGGTATCCACTCCCAGCACTGCTGAAACGACAAGGCTGGCCAGCACGAACAATCCGGGCCTGGTAAAACGCCGTACAACCCAATGCCTGAGGGAGGAAATCGCACGAAGGCTCAGGTAAAGCAAACGCTGCATCATTTTGCCGTATGCCCCTTCAATTCCAGAGATCAGGCCGGCACCGGGACACCCCGCATGACGTCAGCGACCACGTCTTCGTCCGTCAAACCTGAAAAGCGTGCTTGCGGATCAATGGCAATCCGATGGGCCAGAACTGGCGCCGCCATCTCCTGGATATGTCCCGGTTTGACAAATTCATCGCCGTCGAACAGCGCCAGGGCTTGCGACGTCCTGAGCAAGGCCAGCGACGCACGCGGACTGGCACCCAGCCAAACCGACTTTGCACTGCGTGTTGCACGCACTAGGTCGACAGCGTAACGCTGCAATTCATCGCTGATGCGCACCTGTTTTACCTGCTGTTTGAGCGCCAATATATCCTGCCTCGAAGCACATGCCTCTATTTCGTCCAGGGGATGGTTGGTCTGCTGCGCGAGAACCATTTTTACTTCGGCTTCTGCATCTATATAGCCGAGACTCAGTCGCACAGCGAAGCGATCCATTTGCGCTTCAGGCAAAGGGTAAGTGCCTCGGAATTCAACCGGGTTCTGTGTTGCAATCACAAAAAACAATTCGTCCAGCTTGTAGGACTGGCCTTCAACGCTGACCTGCCCCTCCGCCATCGCTTCCAGCAGGGCGGATTGCGTTCTCGGCGACGCGCGGTTGATTTCATCGGACAACAGGATATTGGTGAATATCGGCCCCTCGTGGAAATTGAAGAGCTGCTCGCGCTGGTCGAATACCGAGACGCCCAGGATATCCGAGGGCAACAGATCGGGCGTGAATTGAATGCGCTTGAATGCAGCGCCAATCGAGCACGCGAGTGCTTTGGACAAGGTGGTTTTGCCGGTTCCGGGGTAGTCTTCCAGCAACACATGGCCTCCGGCCGCAAACGCAGCCAGCAACTTGCGCACGGGCTCATGCTGCCCACTCATAACCTGCCCGATATTGCGGGAGATTTTCTGGAAAGTTTCTTGTGACGTTGGGTGATCGGATTCTGACATATTAATTACGCAATCAGGATTATAAGGAATTCGAACTGCTTGAAAGTTTACTTTACTTTTTCGACCAGAAATTTATCGCCTGTTACATCTGACTGGCAAGATCGCCAACAGAGCTTATCAGTATACGCCAGGTGTCGCAGATCAATGGGGTCAGTCTCCATTTATTACGAGTCCGGAATCTCCGGTTCGACGAGGTTCGCACGAGCTGTGCGAGCGACTCCTGCCAGACGAGGTAGCACATCTCGGTCGGGATGGCCTCGGGTATGCCTTCCTGCACGATGGCGATCTCGGTTCCGCATGACACCGGCGTCAGCGTCACCGTCACCGTCGTTTTCATCTGCCCCCGGTAAATTCTGGTCGTCGAGCTTGTCCGTATAGCAAATACTGATGCCCGGTACGAACTCGAGATACTCACCGCCGAACGAGTGTTCGTTACCTGTCGTGAAGTTGGTAAACGACATCCTGAGGTCGCCGCCGACCTTGGCATCCAGGTGATGCACAGTGCAGGTGAAACCATAAGGCGGCAGCCCCTTGGCCATCGCATCTGCATTCAGGAACGCTTTATAGATATGCTCCGGCTTTGCCCGGAGTACGCGATGAAGTTGAATGGTGACTGTGGCCATGATTCATCTCTTGGAGGCGTTGCTTCGAATGCGATGTTGACGCTATTAGCTTTGATGGTTTTGCAATTGCCTGTTCAATCTGTTTGCCCCCTGTCAGGTATAACCTTTCTAGCCACCTGTGCAGCCGGTTTTCGAAGCGCGAAAACCAGAATGAGCGGAATGATGAATGTTGCGAACAGCAGCCAGCCCGAACCCATGCCCAGCTTTCGAGGGTGAATGCTCTCGCCATGGACTTCATATTCCGAGTGCGAAGTCCATGGCGTATCCCCGACAACATCTACCGTGATGGTCTGGATATTCCGGCTATCCGTCGAAGAATTGACAATGATGCTTCCATCCCCAGGAGGGACATATACCGAGCTTTTCCCCTCTTTCAGGCGAAAACTTTTTACCATGCTGGATATGGAGGGGCTCTCCCGGAGCGCCCGGTATGGCAATGCCTTTATAACTTCTTTACCGGCTTCATCCTCTGCAACAAATGCCACAAAAAAATGGCCATCCCTCTGGGCTGCTGCCTCGTCGATACCCTCTGCAAGAAAATGTGGGCTCCAGGAAAACAGTGCTGCAAGCCCGGCGAGTGAGCCGACGAATATTGCAGAAAGGATAGAGTACTTCAGGAGAGCTCTGGCAACTGTGAAAAGCAACTTATTGATTTGCATTCATCCTCCGTAGCTGTATGTTTATCATCTGCCGCAAAACAAATTTGAGCCTGGCACCGTCATAGATACATGTACATCGAAATGCCCATGCCCAGCGACATGATGCTCAGGGTGATGCCCGATACGGTGGGATGAGCCAGCACCCACTGGTCGACTGTGTTGTGTGAAACGTACAGTGGGCGGGTCCGCTTGCGCGGAGTGTACCAGGGGTCGGTAAACGCTTCTACCGACGACAGCGTGTTCGGGGAGAATAGCACCATCAGCCCGATTACCTCACAGCCCACATTGCCATACAACAGGAACGAGCGGGTGTAGTCCGCCAGGATCAATGTGGTCATGTAATCGAACCAGCCGGAATATACCGGCTGAAACACGATGGCATCGAGCCCATAGAGGAAGTAGATTGAAACCAGCGCACCCAGCGCGATACCGGTTCCGAACAGGACCGGGTGTCTGAATACAGCGGGTTCGATGTAGTGGGGCATGGTCGCCGGCTTCAAAGCGCGACGCGTGGAATATTCCCTGTTCAGGAAAAGAAAGATACGCAATACGGTGCTACTGCGTGTCGCAAGGCCGATGCCGACGATAAAGGAAAAGATGCTGGCGATGATGAAGAACACGAACACACCGGAAACGAAAACCGGGTAGGCTACTTGGCTGAGCAGGCTATTCATGACCGACCCCCTTTCCGATAGCGAAAAAACATTCACAGCGGATGTGCCGTTGTGTTCATTCTAAGCCTTCCGGCTGACATAATCCATTCGGTGACAAGTTGAATGCCGGCAGCACAGGGGTGGAGCCCGATTAATATAAAAGAATGAGGCGCCGCCCCCATATCATTGCTGATCCCAATTTCCCCGAATCGATCTTCTTCATCTCCATTGTGAACCTGGTTGCGCCCCCTGTTAGAATGCGCACCTTCCCAGCCCCCGAAACAAAACGCCATGGCCGTAAAGGCAACCGTCTTCAAGACAGCCCTCCAGATCGCGGACCTCGACCGGCACTATTATGCCGACCACAATCTCACGCTCGCCCGGCATCCGTCGGAAACCGATGAACGCATGATGGTGCGCCTGCTCGCGTTCGCGCTTTACGCCAGCGAGGCGCTGACCTTCGGCAAAGGACTCAGCAACGACGAAGAGCCCGATCTGTGGCAGAAAGACCTCACCGGTGCAATCGAGCGCTGGATAGAAGTCGGCCTGCCCGACGAGCGCGCCATCCGCAAGGCCTGCGGCCGCGCCGCGCAGGTCGTGGTCATCAGCTATGGCCGCGCCGCGCCCATCTGGTGGAACGAGAACCGCAACAAACTGCAGCGCCTTGAAAACCTCACTGTGCTGAATCTGGCACCAGATACTACGCAGGCGCTGGCCGCCCTGGCCAGCCGCACCATGCAACTGCAATGCACCCTGCAGGAAGGCCACGTGATGATCACCAGCGAGGCCGGCATGATCGAGATCGAGCCTGCGATATTGCACGGCGGAGCCTGACAGGTGGCCGCAAAGCCCAATCCCTGTCCCTGCGGCGGCGCAGACTATGCCCTCTGCTGCGGCCGCTACCACGGCGGCATTCCCGCGCCGGATGCAGCATCATTGATGCGCTCGCGATACAGCGCCTATGTGCTCCGGCTCGAAGAATACCTGCTGGCTACCTGGCATCCAACCACTCGTCCCGCCACGCTCGATCTTGCGGCAGACGATGCCAAGTGGCTGGGGCTGGAAGTGAAAAACCACAGCGAAGAATCGGCAGATCGCGCCACCGTCGAATTCGTCGCGCGCTACAAGGTCGGAGGGCGCGCCCACCGGCTGCACGAGATCAGCCGCTTCGTGCGCGAAGAGGGGAGATGGTTCTACGTGGATGGGAAGTTTCCCGGCTGATCGATCAAGGGAGTCTGCATCCCCGGTTCCAGATTGTTTCGGGATCCCTCTGACCCAAGCCAGCAGTGGCGCAATGCCCGTTGGATATTGCGCCCTGCGCGGGTTACAGGAAGCTTACCAGGGATAAGCAAACATCATGGTGAGTTCGCTGCCCTCGCCACCGTTGGCAAGATCGGCACGGTAAACTGCACCGGACGCGGCAACCAGGCGCAAGCCAACGCCATAGCTGACGCGGTGTTGTTTCCAGAGATCAACGGCCTTTTCAGAAACGCTGCCCATTTCACCGAAAAAGGCAACCTGCAACCCCGTGCGCACATCCTTCCAGAACATATAATCAAAAGGCTTTACTTCCTGCTTGAAATTCAACCTGTACTCGACACCAATAAACGCAGTGTGCCCCCCGTTGAAGCGGCCTTGGGGATAGGAACGCAGCCGGTCCTTGCCGCCCAATGACGCGGATGATCCGTTCGTGCGCATATTGATAAAAGAATCCACCAGTTTCTGTTCCGACTGAAGACAAGCGGCATCCAGCGGAGCGCAGTTGAAGCCGAGTTCCTGGCGAATGGCCGCAGGGTCAATGTTGCCCACCGTTGTGACACGCGCATCCGATTGAAAATAATTCAACACCAGCGTATCCGCTTCACGCATCGGCGTATACACGGACAAGTTATAGGTCATCACATAGAAACTCGGGTCGTTTGCCGTGCTTCTCGGCTGATCCTGATATCGAAGATTGAATGCGATGCCCTTGAGGGGATCCATATAATCATCAGTGAGGTCGATAGCGACACCAAAAGTGTTGGTGGACTCTTTGCCGTGATAGTCCAGCGCTGTGATCAGATTGCCTTGATAGTCCCGAATGGCTTTTACCCCATATTCATTGTCTGAGTGCTGATACAGGAAATTCAGCCGGCGATCAAAGAAAGTCAGAGTGAATTCGGCCACCTTGTTTCGCGCCAGGGAAACATCCATCAGGGTAAATTCGTTCTTGCTGGTACCCGCCATGCCCCGCACGTCATACTGATTGACCTGTGCCTTATTGATGTTCTGATAGTAATACTTGATGAACAGGCGCTCGCTCACGATCGGCACCTCATCAAACTGCAGGATGGAACCGCTGGCATCCCCGGTAACGAACATCGCGAGAATATCGGCGGTCTCATAAACGTTCGAGAAGTTCCCCATCAGGAAAAACCCATTACCTATGCC
>Ga0224495_10000956_pt1 | contig 21608 bp, 17 predicted proteins | sample SF_Jul11_sed_USG_FD_168128 | JGI IMG/M metagenome (GOLD analysis project Ga0224495, IMG submission 168128) | Sediment microbial communities from San Francisco Bay, California, United States - SF_Jul11_sed_USGS_4_1 | ecosystem: Environmental > Aquatic > Marine > Sediment | place: USA: California...
CGTGGGAGGCGCCGTGGCTGAGGAACTCCTTGAGCAGGGTCATGATGTCCTGGTCCTCGATAACCTCCAGCAGGGACACAGAGCTGCCGTACCGGCAGGGGCTGAATTCGTGTCTGCTGATATTTGTGAGCCGGGAAGCCTGGAAGACGTCTTGCGGCCCCACAAGTTTGATGCCGTGATGCACATGGCCGCGGAAACGGTGGTGGAGTTCTCCCTAACCGATCCCTGGCGGTATTTCCAGAATAATGTGGTCGGGGGCTTGAATCTGCTCGAAGCGATGCGAAGGCATCAAGTCCCTAAATTAGTCTTTTCGTCAAGCGCCGCAGTTTACGGGGAACCTGAATCCACGCCCATACTGGAAGGGCATCCCAAGGCACCCGTAAATGCCTATGGCGAAAGCAAGCTCATGTTTGAACGTATCCTTAGCTGGTACGGCAAAGCCTACGGCCTGAAGCACATCTCCCTCAGGTACTTTAATGCCGCCGGGGCAAGCAACCTCCTGGGAGAGTACCATCGCCCGGAGACCCACCTTATCCCTAACGTCCTCAGGGCCGCACTAAATGGCGCTGCTCCTGTGCCTGTATTCGGCACAGATTATCCTACGAAAGATGGCACCGCCATACGGGATTATGTCCATGTAGTAGATATCGCCCAGGCTCACGTCCTCGCCCTGGAAAGGCTAGATAGTTTTACCGGCAGGGCCTACAATCTGGGCAACGGCGAAGGCTATTCAGTCCTGGAAGTGATTGAAACAGCCAGGCACGTCACGACGATTGATATTCCCGTGAGGATGGGGGCACGCCGTCCAGGCGACCCAGCGGTGCTGGTGGCCAGTTCGAGTCTGGCAAAAACAGAGCTGGGCTGGCAGCCCCGGTTCCCAGAAATTGGCGGCATAGTTGAGAGCGCCTGGATATGGACAAAGAAACATATGAAGGGATATGACAGCTAAGGTAACCAGGGCGATGGTTCTGGCAGCCGGCCAAGGAACCAGACTGAGGCCGCTGACGGTGCAGACACCCAAGGTGCTTCTGCCCGTTGGCGGTGTCCCGCTGATTTGTCACACTCTGGCCTGGCTCAAGAGACATGGCATCACACAAGTGGTCATAAACCTGCACCACCTGGGTGAGAAGATACGGGCATTCCTGGGCGATGGCTCCAAGTTCGGAGTCGAAATCCATTACTCTATCGAAGAAAGTCTGCTCGGTACTGCCGGCGGTGTGAAAAGAGCAGGGCATTTCTTGGATGGCACTTTTGCAGTTGTCTATGGCGACATCCTCACCAATTTTGACTTGTCAGCCATGGTGGAATTCCATCGGGAAAAGGAAGCGTTAGCAACAGTGGCTGTTAGCAAGGCAACCAAGCCATCGGGGGCAGGCGTCGTTGAACTGAAAAAGGATGGGAGGATAGTCTCCTTTGTTGAGAAGCCTTCCAGGGGAACTGAACTCGGAAATGTGTGGAACGGCGGGATCTACATACTGGAAAAACAAGTCCTTGACTCTATCCCGGGACACGGTTCTTGTGACTTCGCCTATCACGTCTTCCCTGAATTGATTAGGGCCGGCCTCCCACTTTACGGCTATAGGCTCACGTCTGCCGACTATCTTATCGACATTGGCACTATTGACAAATACCGCAAGGCAAACCAGGACGTGAAGTCGCTAAAGGTAAAACCAGAACATGCCAAGCAGAGCTGTATTCCTGGATAGAGACGGCACGATCGCCCGGGACGTTCACTACTGCCGCAGGGTGGAGGATTTTGAGGTCCTGCCCACCGTCCCTCAGGCGATAAGGCTCCTCAACGAAAATGGCTTTAGAGTCGTGATGATCACCAACCAGTCGGGGATTGCCAGGGGCTACTTCACTGGAGAGACCCTGGACCAAATCCACCAGAAGATGAAGGCTGAGCTGGCAAAATACAATGCCTGGGTCGATGCCATTTATTACTGCCCCCATCATCCTGATGATGGCTGTGATTGCCGGAAGCCCGGGACTGCCCTTTTCCTTAGCGCAGCAAAGGAGTTCGATATTGACCTCGGCCGCTCCTATGTGGTGGGCGATATGCAAATGGACATCGATGCCGGCGCAGCCCTGGGCTGCAAAACAGTTGCGGTAACCACCGGGCCCGACCACGGCAAAAATATTGTTGACCCGCCCGATTATGTCGCCGACAGCCTCTTCACGGCAGCAGAGCGGATAGTTGGCGACCTCTCTGTAGTGACTACCATCATCGTCCCGGCTTTCAATGAGGAGCGAGGGCTGCCTGTCGTTCTGGAGAAGCTGTTCTCTGTAGTTGATGCTGATTATGAGGTCATCGTCGTGGACGATGGGTCTACCGACCGTACACCGGAGGTGGCCTCTCGGTTCCCCTGTCGTGTGGTGAGGCACAAGCGGAACCGCGGCAAGGGAGAGGCCCTTAGAACAGGGATAGCTCTGGCTAGAGGCAAGCACATCATCTGGCTAGACTCGGATGATACCTACCCGACGGACAGAATACCGGACATTGCCAAGGCCCTGTCTGATGGTGCGGATTTGGTCTATGCCTCGCGCATGACGGGTAGAGAAAGAATTCCTGCCTTCAACCGTGTCGGCAATGCCGTTTTCCGCTTGCTCATCAGGGGCATCTATGATTTCGAACCGTATGACCCCTGCACAGGCCTTTGCGGGGCGAAAAGGCATCACCTGGAAGCCATGGGCCTGAGGTCTCATAAGTTTGCCATCGAACCTGAGATAGCCATGAAGGCGGGCAGGATGAAATTGAGAATGCTGGACATGCCCATTGAGTATCATCCCCGGATAGGGCAGGCAAAGCTCAACGGCGTTAAAGTCGGCTTTGAGGACATGCTGATGATACTACGTCTCCTTTTTTGGCAACCGAAAAAGGGCGTTAGGTATGAGTGAGCCAAAGGTTTCTGTCATAATCTGCTGCTATACAGACGAGCGGCTGAAAGATATCCATGAGGCAGTAGACTCAGTGCTGGCACAGACGCTGAGACCCCATGAGCTGATCATTGCCGTTGATCACAACAAGCAACTCTACGAGAGACTTGCGCAGACCTACGGGGAGTCGGCAAACATTCATAGTAATTCAGCAAATCTCAACCAATCTCCCGGTTGCCAATTCCCAATCCCCACCTCTGGGGCCCCGATTCCCATCGTGCTAGTCCTCAACGAAGGCGCTCAAGGCTTATCAGAAACAAGGAATGTGGGCCTCCGCGCAGCCAGCGGTGACATTGTTGCTTTCATTGATGACGACGCGGTAGCTGAGAAGGACTGGCTGCTGTACCTGAGCAAGCCTTTTGAAGATGAGCGGGTCGTGGCCGTAGGAGGCCGGGCCATTCCACTGTGGCTCAACGGCGGACGCCCTTCCTGGTTCCCTGAGGAGCTAGACTGGATAGTTGGCTGCACTTATGAGGGCTTGCCCTTGGACGGAAACAAAATTCGGAATGTTGCCGGCTGTAATATGGCGTTTTTGAAAGAGGCTTTCGCGAAGGCTGGCCTCTGGGATACCAGAATGGGCTCTGTTGGACAGAGTCTGAAGGGTGGAGAAGAAGCAGAAATGTGTCTCAGGTTTAGACAAAAGATTCCGACCGCCTTAATATTGTGGGAGCCGAAAGCCTTAATTAATCACAAAGTGCCACTCTCTCGGGCCGGTCTCAGATGGGTTATAAAGAACTCCTACGATCAGGGCACCTGCAAAGTCAAGGTGACAAAATACTGTGATAGCACATCCGAAAACCACCTCTCCACCGAGGGCTCATACCTTCGTTACCTGCTATCTAGGTCTGTTCCGGGGAGGCTAGCCCGGTTCTATCACAAAAGAAGCCTGCTGCAAGCTGGAGCAATTCTTGTGTGCATAGCAGCAACCGGGGCAGGATATTTGGTGGGTAGGGCAACAATCAGGTCGAAACAGAAAAACCCCAGAAAGTCGGTAGTGGTCAAACGCTAAGCCTCAAGGATGACTACGGAACGACAAGGACGTCTATTGCTCAGTAGTAGCCAAGAAAAACGAGAAACGCTGACAGTCAAGTTGATAGCATACCTCGTGGTGGGCATTGCTTTTGTCGCATCATTGGTCTTCCCTCTAGTCTTCCACTACGTAACTCCGTATAGTGCCCCGACAGCAGTTTACGCGACTGAGATAATGCGAACAGGAGAGCTACCCGCCGACGACTTCGTTAGCACAGCTAACAGGGCGATGAAGTCTGACATCTCTGCTGAGAAGGCCTATCCGCTGCCCGCGTTGGTGCTTTCAGTGTTCATGCTGGTTACAGGTATTTCGACCGAACAGGCAGTGTTTATCCCGATATGCGGTGTAGGAGGGCTCATATTCTTTGTTTTGGCCCGGCGTATCCTCAACACACGAAGAAGGGAATACAGCTACTCTTTATTGTTAGCAGCGTTCTGCTATGCGTTCATAACATTCTATTGGATATCCAGCCACGAGATTGGAAGGGCGGCTCTGGGCGTCGTATTCCTACCCTATTTCGTCTATTGCTACATTACGTTCCTGGATAGGCGCCATGCCGGTCAAACGTGGATCAATCCATGGCTTATAATCTCGCTTCTGTTCATTTTGGCTAGCGGGCTTAGCTATTATACGTCATCAGTCAGCATAATCGTACTTATGCTAGTTACGCCTATCGTATTGAATATCACTGCAAGGCGAACACGGAGACCTCTGTACAAACCTACCTTGGAGCTTTCTCTCCTTGTGCTGGCAATCTTTCTTTTGGTGTGGTCACCCCTCTTGACTAACAAACTTGCTTACCTGAGTATTGAAAGGCTTTTCCAAAACATCCTGGACTCCGCCAGATTCTTGCTGGGCATGCAACCCGTAGCCGGAGAGATGGCCATAGGGTTTGTGAATATTGACTTGCCCACAACCATACTGCGGATATGGGTTAGCCGGATAATACAGCTGGCTCTAGGGATCTCGCTTGTAGTCGCTCTGTTCGTATACAGGCCAAGGAAAGGTGAGCCCCCTCAAATGGTGTGGTTATTTTCCGTGGCCACACTACTTCTCGCCATCGGCGAATTCTCTTACCTATTCCTCATCCCTATTCTACCCCGTCGCTTCTTGGTAATGTACGGCATAGTAGTGTTAAGCTTCATGGCCATGCAGGCCAGAGTCAAAAACTACAGCTTCAAAAGAATTGCCACTGCCCTGACGGTAGTGGCCATTGTCCTAAGCTCTCTAGGCTCGTTGAGCTACGCCTGGAAATACGGGATGGGGGGAGCAAAACCCTTTGGCTATGATAAGGTGTCGCCTGTGGCACAATTCCTGGTCAGCCACTCGTCGCAGAACACGCCAATAGTGGTCACCGGGGATGCGTCTTACATGGGAGATATATTCTTCGCCGCTTCTTTGGAGCACAAAGTCAACAATGTAATTCCCACGCGTCTATATAGTGACGCCATAGTTCTGCACGATTCGCTGCAGACTGGAGAAACAGACGTCTTGCTGTCTAATTTGAGAAGGAAGGCCATTGACTACCTGTTAATAGTTGACGATGGCACGCCGGTGTGGGGGGATTCAGGCGGACCCATGGTAGCGCTTGGTAACACGGAAGTGTTGGAGACAGTTATGGATGTCACTTATAGGGACGGAAAGTCACGGTTATTCAGGATACGGGCAGTGTCATAGGGAGACAGTTTCCGTAAGGTAAAATGTAGCCGCTTCTAGATGGACGAAAAAAGCTATGGAACAGGTGGGCGGAACGCTAATTGGAGAGTGCCAGGCATCACAATGATGTTTCTGTTGGTAATGATCCGGACCTGATCCTATACGGGGCAAGCAAGAATGAGAAAAATGTTATTCACACCTGCTGAAAACGTCAAATTGGATGAACCTATTTCCTATGCCGAGTATCAAAAGCATATCAACAGGTATATCTTCGCATCAAAGTTCGTCCAAAATAAGGCTGTTTTAGATGTTGCGTGCGGTGCTGGCACCGGGAGCAGATATCTGGTGAACAAAGGTGCCGGGAAGGTTGTTGGAGTGGATATATCTCAAGAGGCCATCAGAGAGGCTAAAACACGGAATGAAAGAGGGAACGAGGCAGAGTTTGTGCTTTCGGACGCTGAGTCATTGCCATTTCCCAGCCATTTCTTCGGTGTCGTGGTTTCTTTCGAGACCATTGAACACCTGAAAGAACCTGAAAGGTTCCTGTTTGAATGTGCGAGGGTCATCAAGAAAGGAGGCATTTTCATCTGCTCCACCCCAAATAAAAGGATTGCCACCCCTCTTTTCAGAAGGCCTTCAAACCCTTTTCATGTAAAGGAATTCTACCCCCAAGAATTTTTTGAGTTGGTAGGCAGATATTTCTCCGATGCTGTTGCCTACGGACAGTGCACGCTCAATTTAAAGGACAAACTAAGGTTGCAGACGATTGGCATAATAGCCCGTATACTTTCCACACTTCCCGGTGGGAACAGGATAAGAGGTGTTCTGCGCACGATTGGGCGACCTATTCTGGAGGAGCCGTATCTCCCGATGTTTGGCCAGGAACTTGATAGAATGCAGGATGAAAGTTATCAAGTCTCCCCTTTCCAAAGCAGCTTGCTCGGAACTCCGGAATGTGTAATCGTGGTAGCCAAAGCAAGGCAGGAATGAGAAGAGGTTGGATGAATTTGCAGGCAAAACAAGGGGAAATGCTGAACCAACGAGGTAGCATAGCGCCCAACAGATGGAAGGGGCCTGAATGCGTTTTGGTTGGCATTGTTCGGAGAAGCTAGAAAGAGATAAGCATGGCCAAAAAGAAGATGCTGGCTATTCCAGGAAATGACATATTTCTCAAAAGAGATATTGAGATACTTAGGAATCATTTCGATATAAGGACAGCGCCTGGCTTCAACCGCAGAAGACCGATAACAACCACGTTCAGAATCCTTAAAGGCACGCTGTGGGCGGACTTGACTTTCTGCCATTTCGCTGGCACTCATGCGTTTTTAGCAGTCTTATTCTCCAAGATATTCGGGAAGAAGTCTCTTGTAATTGTCGGCGGCTACGAGGTAGCCAAGCTGCCTGAAATAGGCTACGGTTCTATGTCACAGCCGATATATGCTCCCATAGTGAGATTCGTGTTGAACCACGCTGACAAGCTTTTTGCCGTTTCTGAATTCAATAAGGAGGAAATCTTAAAATACGCGAAACCGAAAAATGTTAGGGTTGTATACGGGAGCAACATCATTGATTACAATAAGTTCAGACCAAGCGGTGAGAAGGAGGAATTGGTGATAACCACCGGTTTCATAAAACAGCTCACCATTAAACGGAAAGGATTTGAAACCTTTGTAAAGTCGGCTGAATATATGCCGGAGGTTAAGTTCGCATTAATTGGAGATTATCTTGATGATTCTATTGCATATCTTAAGTCAGTTGCGCCACCGAATGTTACATTCACTGGTCCAGCGGGTAGGGATGAAGTGCTCCGGTGGTGTCAAAAAGCAAAGGTATATTGCCAGCTTTCTTATTATGAATCATTTGGCGTTGCTTTAGCAGAAGCGATGGCATGCGGGTGTGTCCCCGTTGTTACCAACAAGGGGGCGCTTCCGGAAGTCGTTGACGATACCGGTTTCTACGTGCCCTATGGTGATGCGGAGGTCACGGCAGAGGCGATCAAAAAGGCATTGAACTCCGACAACGGAAAACAGGCAAGGGAAAGAATTAGACAAATGTTCCCTACGGAAAAGCTGCAAAGAGAATTGGTGAGTGAAGTAGAGGAATTGTTGAAATGACAGGAAACACGGAAAGGATCGCGGAGAGGGCTATTGTAGAAGAGGGAACCCATGCCTCTACGCTATATCAGCATATAGCGCGATATGTCTTCGCGCGACAATTCGTGCGGGGTAAGGCTGTTTTGGATATAGCCTGTGGGACCGGCTACGGAGCAAGCTATCTGCTAAATAAAGGTGCCAAGACGGTGGTTGGGGGCGACAACTCGGAGGAAGCTATAGAATATGCTAGGCTCCACTATCAAAAAGACCGCCTTAGTTTCCTGCGCTGTGACGCCCAGCAAATGCTGTTCCGTGATTGGTCATTCGATGTCATAGTCTCATTTGAAACGATTGAACACCTCAGAAGATACGAGGACTTCCTCGAAGGTTGTAGGCGGGCGCTTAAGGATGACGGCGTATTCATCTGCTCAACACCGAATAGAGATGGAAGGTTCGGCTACGAGAATCCCACTCATTTCAGGGAATTTGCGCCAGAGGAATTCCGTGAGTTGATAGCCACGTATTTCGCACACGTAGACCTTTACGGGCAGGGGTTCTTGAAAAGAAGAGACATGATCAAAGGGGAGTCGATAAGAAGATTGAGCCCTATCATCCGTTTCATCCCACGGCCGGTCAAAGGCTTCCTCAAAAGATTAATTCAGCCTGAGCAATGCCTTTTTACTTCACTAGCAGAGGCATGCCCAAACTTCGCAGGCGGACATGATGAGATTCTTGAGCAAAGATATTTGCCTTTGCCGTTAGCGCAGGGGTCGACTGCCTGCAGAGGCATGATTGCTGTGGCAAGGAAGCAAGATGGATAACTTGAAAGTCTCGGTTATTGTCCCCAGCAGAAACCGACCTGAAATGCTAAAGAGATGCCTGGATAGTATTGTTAAATCCCGATCCAGACATAACTATTATGAGCTTATAGTCGTGGATAACAGCGATGATGAAGCCAAAATCAGGCTCAACCGCCAAATAGCGCAGGAGATGGGTATCCTTTATTGCCACGAACCGGGATCCGGGCTTTCCTTTGCGCGAAACACCGGGATCAAAGAGGCATCCGGGGATATTGTAGTCTTCGCTGATGACGACTTCGTAGTGGAAAAGGATTGGACAAAGAATTTGGTTCCAAATTATGCAGATACTGAGGTCATGTGTTGCACCGGAAGAATGTTGCCCTACCGCCAGGATGAGGCAAGCCGCGCCTTCAATCGCACTATGGGCTACGATAGGGGAGATAGAAGGCGTATTTTCACTGCCGACGATATTAGCTTGCTCAAATTGTTGAAAACAGTGACCTTGATCGGACGCCTGAGACTTGGCGATAAAACGCCGGCCCCATGGGCAATTGGTGCTGGCTTCTGCTCATTCAGAAAGTGCATCTTTGAAGAAGTGGGCTATTTTGACGAAAATCTGCGGGTGGGCAGGGTTTCCGCAGGGGAAGATATGGATATGTTCTACAGAATACTGAGAAGTCGGTACAAGATTGTTTACGAACCCACAGCCGTGGTCAATCACGATGACCCTCAGACCATGGAGGGTGTCCTAACCAAGTCACATACCTACGGGCTTCACCGGCATACACTCTTCCACAAGTACCGCAAGGACCCCTATATGCTGGCACTCTCCCTCGGGTCTTTCTTCTTCTCGATGTTTGGCTGGCTAAGAACAGCAGTCAAATCAGAGCGGGAAGAGAGAAGAGTAATTGCCGCCGGAATGAAAGGCTTTCTGGAGGGTTTTGGCAGAAGGAGGTGACAATATGAGTGCAGATGTTTTGAAGGTCGGGGTTGTCGGCTGCGGCTTTATAGCACAAAGTGCTCATCTACCGTCCCTGCTTAAATGCAAGAACGCCAGAGTGGTGGCGGTTTGCGATAGGAATGGGGGACTGGCCGAGAGCGCTGCCAAGAGATTCGGAATTGATAAGCACTATATTGACTTTGCCGAGATGTTGGGCAAGGAAAAACCTGACGCGGTAGATGTTTGTACTTCAATAAATACCCATGCCCCTTTATCTATTCAGGCGATGGAGAGTGGTTGCCACGTCCTGGTGGAAAAGCCGCTGGCACTCACTACCGGTGAAGCCGATGAAATGATAACCGTTGCGGAAAGGAATGCGGTAAAGTTGGGCGTCGTCCATGACATGCTATTTGGCCTGGCAATAATGAGGATTAAGTCTATTGTGAGGTCAGGCGCCGTCGGACAGGTAATCGGGGTGTGCATTGAACACGGTTTCCCGCGGCAATACTCCCCGATTATTCAGGATAAGACTCATTGGTGGCACAAATTGCCCGGCGGAATATTCAGTGACACCCTGCCTCACCCGGTATATTTGACCAGGGAATTTCTGGGCGATTTCCAGCCGGCAGTAGTTCATACCAATAAAATCGGACCCCTGGAACATCTGCCATTTGATGAAGTGCAAATAGTCGTAGAGAACAAGAATGGAGTGGGGACAATCGTATCATCATGCAACTGGCCGGCACTGATGACCATCAGCATTTTCGGAACCAAGATGAACCTGCGTGGCGACATCTATAATGCGACGGTGCTTCAACTTAAGGAGAAAGAAGGCCTTGCTTCACACGCCTTAGAGAATGTAAATCAAAGCTTTCAAATACTGGGCGGCCTGGCATCGAGCGGGATAAGAACGATGTTGGGGAAATACGGTGGTCATCGTCTTCTAATTGATGAATTTCTCCGAAGCGTACAGAATGGTACCGAGCCACCGGTTACGGCACAGGATGGTAGGGACGTCGTGAGGCTAATGAAAAAGATAACTGACCGCATGACACAGGCGACTGAGCACTGAAGCTGCTCTAGATGACAGCAACACCCGCAACATCTCTTACCCGTTCCCTATTCTCCACGCTTCACAAATGGTCCGCCTGTTTTGCGACATTCTCTCCTCGACCACGGAGGAGCTTTCTGGTGACGAGAATGTATATTGCCACGATTAGCTGCGCTCCAAGCCAGGCGTAGCCGATGCCGACTATCCCGGTCAGCGGCAGGAGGAGGTAGCCCACGACAAGCGTGCCTATGGCTATGAACCCCCAGATTATTATCAGCTCTGTTATCCTGCCAACCACCCGGAGTATGGTTGTGTAAATGTAGTTGACTCCGTAGGGCAGGCTGGAAGCACAGAGGACCCAGAGCAGCGGCAGAGCGTTCAATGAGTAGCCATGACCGAAGGCAAGAAGCAGCCATTTGCCCACGGCGGCCAGCAATATTGCAGCCGGGACGAGCAGCAGGAAGCTGGACTTGAGTGATTTCACCACGTTTTCTCTCAACCGGCCTTCAAAGTGCGAGCCTTCGGCAAACAGCGAAGACGAAGCAGCCCCTGGTATGGCCAAAAGCAGGCCAGCCATCATCCAGGCGATGTAGAAATAGGCATTTTGCTCGGCGCCCAGAAGGTTGACCACCATGAGCGGCAGTAGATAGCCAGGAGCGACCAACAGCAGGTTGACCAGGTAGTTGCCACTTGAGTACCGCCACTGCTTTTTGACCAGGCCCAGGTTAAGGGCCGGCACCGGTCGGTAGCCAGCCCGGACCCGGGGGAGAAAAACGAGCAAGGCAACCAGCAAAGCAACACCCAAAGCTATACCCCAGGAGGCGACCACGCCGAAGCTATGGAAATAGAGAGCGAGAAGCACAGGCAGAGGAATCTTAAGCAGGGAGAAAATTGTGTTCTTGGATAAGGTAAAGCCGGCCCGCCGTTCAGCCAGGAACGCGGAGTCAATCAACGGTGACAACGTCCATAATACGGCGAAAAACAGGAATGCAAGGCAGAAGAGGGCGTTTTCCCTGACGAAGCCCAAAGCCGGAGACCAGACATTCAGGCCAGTAAGGAAGATGCCAGCAGCGACTAGACTGACCAGGCCGCCCAGAGTGAAGCAGGTGTTCATCATTTCACGAGGGTTGTCAGCCTGGGGCAGGAAGCGGACAAGGGATATATTAAGGCCGACCAGGCCGAGTACAGCAAGGAGATTCAAAGCTGATATGATGGCTGAGCTATAACCCACCACGGCTTCGGAATAAAAGCGGGCGACTACCAGCCAGAAAAAGAAACCGCAGAGTGTCATGACGATGGTGCTGAGCATGAGGTAAAGGGCGTTGGCGTACAGCGGGGTGGTCAAGACTCGCCTGATTCCCTGCCTTGAGGTGGCTGTTCTCAGGGCCTCGTTGATCGTATCGAACGGCGGAAAGTCTGGCAGTTTCAATTGCCTGAAGATTATAGCGTTTTTCGGTGCTTGGTGACTAGCTAACTAAGGAATAGTGCTTGTAACCTGTTTTTGAGACTCTTGTTCCCCACAGAGCGACTGGAGCGCTGCCCGGTGATGACGGGGAGTCGCAGGCAGTTGGCGCGGCCATCCTTATGAAATAGGAGCCAGTCTCTGGCAAGCTCACAGCCCTCTTCATACCTTATTCACAATTGATCACAGAGAGGTTGGAAGGAGAACGGGACGGTTGCACCTCCCTCATAAATCCGGGCCAGGTAGGGCTGTTGCCAAACGCCCTGTCTTCGTTATGATATAATGATGATAGGTCTTTCTGTTACTTCTCGTACAAAGGTTTTTAGTCTTGGAACAAAGCTACGATGTAATCGTCGTTGGGGCGGGCCCGGCCGGTGCAACTCTGGCATACCAGCTAGCCAAGAGGGGAATAGGAGTGCTACTTCTCGAAAAAGAGACGCTGCCGCGCTACAAATGTTGCGCGGGGGGCCTGACGAGCAAGACTGTAAAACTTCTCGACTTTGATATATCCGGGGTGGTGGAAGACGTAATCTGTGGGCTTAGCTTTGCTTTTGATCTGGGCAGCCCTTACCTGAGGCAGCATTCTCAGCCACTGATATATACCGTAATGCGTGATGCATTTGACCATCTTCTGGTGAAGAACGCACAAGAATGTGGAGCTGCACTTGTCGATGGTCAGAAGGTGACACAAATACGGGTGAACAGCGATCGGGTTGAGGTCTCCACTCCTGACAATGTCTTTCGCTCCCGACTTGTAGCCGGGGCAGACGGAGCCTACAGTGTAGTGGCGCGAGAGCTGGGCATGGGGAAAGACATCGAATATCTCGTGGCAATAGAATCAGAAATTGTTGTACCCGAGGAAGAGCTGGCAAAATGGAAATCACAGATCCGGGCGGACCTGGGGTGTGTTGCCGGAGGCTATGCCTGGGTGTTTCCCAAGCGTAGCCATCTCTCTATTGGAGTCGGATGTCTGACCCCCGGGGCGAGACATTTGAACCGCTACCATCAAAAGTTCCTAGATTCACTAGGTATTGACAATCATGCTGTCACCAGGTCCACCAGCCACTTGATACCGACCACCACAAAGGGGAATCTTGTCTGGCAGGATAAAGCCTTGCTTCTGGGAGATGCGGCCGGCCTTGCCGACCCGTTAACGGGAGAAGGGATCTACTACGCCATACTGAGTGCCCAGCTTGCCGCACCGGTCATTGAAGACTCTTTGGCCCATGGCAAAGAGAAATTGAAGGATTACCAGGAAGCGGTGGATGAGAAAATAATGTCCGAGTTAAAGACAGCGCATGTGCTATCAAGGTTCTTTATCCGCTTTCCTCGTCTGGTCTTTGAGCTGCTCAAGCGCAGTGATGGAGCGTGGACAGCGGGATGTGGCCTGATATCTGGCGAGTTGAAGTACACCGACATAAAGGAGAGGGCAGGCGGATTCAAAGGTGTACTTAATCGTCTGTTTCGGATTCGTCCCCACGGTTTTGGTGGCAAGAGCGTGCAAGCGGATTAGAATTTGCTATAATCAGAAATGGGAGGCCGAGGTGTCTAGTATACTGGACAAAATAGACGAGCCCCGCGATGTTAAGAAACTAAATCAAGATGAACTGAGCCAACTCTGTTCTGAACTCAGGGAGCTACTGATAAGCAGAGTCGGCGAAAACGGCGGCCATCTGGCGTCCAATCTGGGAGCAGTTGAGCTTACCGTCAGCCTTCATCGGGTATTTGACAGCCCCAGAGATAAGATTATCTGGGATGTGGGACACCAAAGCTATGTTCATAAGCTGTTAACGGGAAGGAAGAAGCAATTTCCCTCCCTGCGCCAATACCGGGGGCTGTCAGGATTTGCTGATAGAGACGAAAGTCCCCACGATGCTTTTACTACCGGGCATGGTGGCACATCCATTTCAGCGGCTCTGGGCATGGCTGTAACCCGCGATCTTGCCGGCGGGGACCACCACGTGGTGGCTGTCATCGGTGATGGCTGTCTCACCTGTGGCATGACGTACGAAGCACTCAACCACGCCGGGCAATTGGATACGAGGCTTATAGTGGTGCTCAACGACAACGGCATGTCCATTTCGCCGACCGTAGGAGCGCTGGCCAAGCACCTGAATGTACTGCGAGCAACTCGCGGCTACATACAGGCCAAGAAACAGACCCATCGGTTGCTATCCCCCTTGCCCGGAGGGAAGAGGCTGCGGGAGACATTGCGCCGGCTTAAGGCAGGTGCAAAAGCGGTAGTCATGCCCACCGTGATATGGGAGCAGCTTGGCTTCGCTTACCTGGGCCCCATAGATGGTCATAGCATATCCGAACTGGAAACAGCTCTCATTCAAGCCAGGAGCTACTACAAGCCAATCATTGTTCACGTCTTGACTACCAAGGGCAAGGGCTACAAGCCAGCCGAGGACAATCCCTCTCATTTCCATGGTCTTTCCCCTAGGGGCACGGGGGTAGACACGACGCCAACCTATAGTGAGATATTTGCTCAAACAGTCGGTGGACTGTTGAGGGATAATCCCAGGGTGGTAGTGATAAGCGCTGCCATGGTTGAAGGGAACAGCTTGTCTTCTCTAATCAAGGAGTTTCCTCAACGCATCTACGACGTCGGTATTTCTGAGCAGCACGCGGTCACATTAGCCGCCGGTCTAGCTACGCAGGGTCTTATACCCATCGTAGCCATCTATTCCACTTTCTTGCAGCGTGCCTTTGACCAGGTGCTGCACGATGTCTGTCTCCCCGATTTGCCTGTCATTTTCGCCCTTGACCGCAGCGGCATTGTCGGAGAGGATGGCAAAACACATCAAGGGACATTTGATCTATCCTATCTCGGGTTGATGCCCAATATGATTATCTGCGCACCCAAGGACGCCAATGAACTTCAAGACCTGCTCTATACCTCTGTCACTACGAAACATCCCATGGCAATTCGCTATCCTCGGGGACGGGGACAAGGCGCCCCCTTGGCCAGAGAGCTCCGCCAGCTTTCAATAGGCAAAGCTGAAATAATTAGGCACGGTGAAGACATAGCCATAATGGGCATCGGCTCCACCGTAATGCCCTGTCTGGAAGCAGCGGAACATTTGGCTGTTGAGGGCGTTGATGCCACGGTGATTAATGCCCGATTCGCTAAGCCCCTCGACAGGGAGCTTATCTTGGATGCAGCTAGGCAGGTAAAGAAGATGGTCATTGTAGAGGAGAACGTTCTGAGTGGTGGCTTTGGTGCCGCGGTGCTAGAGCTGCTGGAAAAGGCCGCAGCCTCAGATGTCAAAGTGAAGCGGCTGGGCATTCCTGACGAATTCGTAGCCCACGGAAAACAAGATTTGCTTCGCTCTCTATATCATCTCGATGCCCCGGGCATAGCCAGAGAATGTGTTGACTTCCTGACTCGCGTCCAAGCAGAGGCAGAGCGAGAATCCCATACGCCTGTCGCTCAATAAGACAAGCGCCCAGTGACGCATGGTATGCCCTTCTGCCCAATCCGGCACAAGATCCCCCTTGATTAGAGTGGTGCGTCTTCGTGGTCCTGAGCCGTTCGCTTGAGCTCATAGAGCTTGGTGATCGCTTCCAGAGGAGACATGGAATCAACATCGAGCCGGGCAATTTCCTCAGCTAGCAGGGAGCCTTTCGCGAAAAGAGGAATCTGGAGCGATGCTTTGTGACGCGGGACCTTGCTTTTTTGGGAAGGGTGGCTTTCCAACTCGGCCAAGACCTCTTGAGCTCGAACGATTACCGATTTGGGCAGGCCGGCTAGCTGAGCCACGTGGATGCCATAGCTCCTGTCAGTGCCCCCTGGGACAATCTTGTGCAGAAAGATGACCTTATCTCCTTCCTCTGCCACCGCTACGTTGAAGTTCTTCACTCTGGGCAGTATGCCAGCCAGGTCCACTAATTCATGATAGTGGGTAGCAAAGAGAGTCTTCGTTCCGAGATCAGGGTGGTTGTGGATGAACTCGACCACTGCCCAGGCAATGGATAGTCCGTCATAAGTGGAAGTGCCCCGCCCAATTTCATCCAGGATGATAAAGGAGTGGGGGCTAGCATTGTTCAAGATATTCGCCGCTTCGGTCATTTCCACCATGAAAGTGGATTGTCCGGCGGCCAAATCCTCCTGTGCGCCAATACGAGTGAAGATACGGTCAACGATTCCAACGCTTGCAGAATCAGCAGGGACAAAGCTGCCAGTCTGAGCTAGAAGGATGATTAAGGCCACCTGCCGGAGATAGGTGGATTTTCCCGACATGTTGGGGCCGGTGAGTATAACGAACTGACTATCCTTATTGCACAAATAAGCGTCGTTAGGAACAAAATTATCTTTGCCTATGCTTTGTTCCACAATCGGGTGGCGTCCTCCTTTGATGTCAATGGCATCGTCGGTGGTCAGCGTTGGCTTGACATAACTTTGACGCACCGCAATCTCAGCAAGGCTGCAGATGGCGTCAATCTGAGCGATGGCTCTGGCGGTGGTCAGGATCTGCTCACCCACAGCACCTATCTGCTGACAGAGTTGTCGAAAAATGGCAGATTCCAGGTCGGCAATTCTCTCCTGAGCATTGAGAATCAGCGATTCGTATTCCTTAAGCTCAGGGGTGAAGAACCTTTCCGCCTCGGCTAGAGTCTGTTTGCGAATATAGTCTTGGGGGACCAGGTCGAGATTGGCACGGGATACCTCGATATAGTAACCAAATACCCGGTTGTAGCCTACCTTTAAGGATTTGATCCCTGTGCGCTGTTTTTCCCTTTGCTCCAGGCCAGCCAGATATTGCTTAGCTTGCCCTGACTTGTGGCGAATATCATCCAGTTCAGAGGAGAAACCTTCCTTTATCACCCCCCCTTGCTCCAAATCCCCAGGTTCATCGGCAATGGCCCTGGCGATCAGGTCGATAACATCAGGACAAGCCTTGAGTTCGTCACCTAGGCCATTTATGCCGTCTCCGCTTGCCATCGCCGATTTCAAGTCAGGCACCCTCTCCAAACTGGAGCGAAGCGATAGCAGTTCGCGCGGCATGACTCTGCCACTCATCACTCGATTGACGAGCCTCTCCAGGTCAGCAATATCTGCCAAAAGGGAACTGACTTTCTGTCTGGCCAGGCTGTTTCTATGGAACCAGGCAACCATCTCCTGTCGTCGGTTCAATGTGGCGAGGTCCAAAAGGGGATGTCCCAGCCAATTCTTTAGCAACCTGCCACCCATAGCTGTCTTAGTCAGGTCAATTATAGAGAGGAGGGAGTTGCCGGCTTCTCCCCACCTGCCACCTCGAAAAAGCTCCAGATTGCGGATGGTCTGACCGTCAAGGGTCATAAAGGAATCTGTAGAGTAGGTAGCAAGTTTGCCTAGCTGCGGCAAAGTTTCCTTTTGCGTCTCCTTGACATAATGTATTAACGCACCGGCAGCCCTTATGGCTAGAGGTAAGCGGGCGCAGCCATAGCCTTCCAGGCTAGCCACAGCGAACTGCTGCAGTAAGGATTCGCGGGCGATTTCCAAATCAAACCAGTACTCATCAAGTCGGGTTACGGTGAACGGCAACCGGGCATAATCCTTGGCATCTTGCGGAGCTAGCACTTCGCGGGGCTGAAGTCGCTCCAATTCAGGCATGACTCTTTCGGCAGGAAGCTGCGTGGTGGCAAACTCACTGGTGGTTATATCAACATGGGCGATTCCCGCTTCCTCGCCTTCGATGACCAGGCTGGCCAGATAGTTATTGCTCTTACTCGCAAGCAAATTGGGCTCGACCACCGTGCCAGGCGTGACCACGCGAATGACGTCCCTTTCCACCAGTCCTTTGCCCGGAGGGGTAAGTTGCTCACAAATAGCTACTTTATGACCTCGGTTGATGAGCTTAGCCAGATAGTTATCCAAGGCGTGATGAGGTATCCCCGCCATGGGCACCCTCTGTCCCTTGCCCATCTCGCGGGAGGTCAGAACGACGTCCAGCTCTCGCGAAGCGATCTTGGCATCTTCGTCAAATGTCTCATAGAAGTCGCCCAGTCTGAAAAAAACGATAGCTTCAGGATACTTCTGCTTAACCCTGAGATACTGCTTTCTGAGTGGCGTTAGGGCCATCAATGCTATTTTACTACATTCGTTGAAACCAATTGAATTGCCTGCTATGATACTTCGCCGGGTGACCTGCTGTGAAGGAACAAATTGGCATCTACGCCGAGGACAAATTTCGCGCGCTGGTCGACAAAGGCTGGGCTAAGAAGATAGTCCGAGAAGTGCTTAAGGCTGAAGGGGTGGCTTCTCCCTACGAGGTGAGCCTCGTTTTCACCGATTCCGAGACGGTGACGCGACTTAACCGCGACTATCGCGGGATAGACGAACCTACGGATGTGCTGGCATTCCACATGGTTCCGCAGAGGGGAGATCATTCTTCCTTCGCACTCCCTCCTGACGGCGTAGCTCGGCTCGGAGAGGTAATCATCTCCTATCCCCAGGCACTAGAGCAAGCCAAAGAGCAAGGACATTCACTGGAAAGAGAGCTGGCACTGCTGGTCATCCACGGGATACTCCATCTTCTGGGCTACGACCATGAGGAGCCGGATGAAGAACGCAAGATGAGGGAAAGAGAAAGAGAACTCGTCGAGAGATATTTCACACGGTAGTGCTATAATATAAGTGCAGAATGGGGTTGAGGATGCCAAGTGCTCCAGTTACTGAGTGACTGGTATTCCACCGTCATCTAGTGCAGGCACAAGCGGGACTTGAGCCGGGTCTTCGAAGTGCAAAAAACGTAGAGGAGGTACAAGATGGCTAAATTTGTAATGTTGACAACCCTCACCGACGAGGGAAGAAAGACTATCACCGAGAATCCGGGAAGGATCAAAGAGGTCAACAAAGAAGTCGAAGCAATGGGGGCGAAGGTTGTGGCTCAGTATGCTGTGCTCGGACCGTATGATTTCGTCAACATTGTAGAAGCCCCCAATAACGAGGCAGTGTCTAGAGTGGCAATAGCTCTGGGCTCAAGGGGCACACTTCAAACCATGACCCTAGCTGCCATGGACATTGATGCTTTCATTGGCAGTCTCAAGAAGTAGAACTATCACCCGGCTACCCGCTTGTGCCGCGAGATTCTAACGCTGATCGAGATTCTGCATCCGAGCATTGCTGGCAGAGACGCCAAACTGTAGAACTGCTAAACTGTAAAACCGCCCAGCGCTCCACATCTGAGTTCAGGCGTGGCTCAGAACTATGGTTTGCGTGCTGCTGGGCAGCGACGACGAGGTAATTGAGAGCTTGGGCTTTGCTTCCAACTCTTTGATCCTCATTGTATCCAGAAACTTGTCCACAGGACTGAGATTGCCGGCAAACACCTCTGTTTTATAGTGCATAGGGATGACAACAGAGGGCTCCAATTGCCTTATTATTTCCATAGCCGTATCAATTGGTATGGCAGACGCTTCGCCGACGGGCAGGAAGAGTATGCCTATATCTCCTATTTCCTCTATCAGATGCGAGTCCAGAGGGTGCCCCAAGTCACCCAAATGACATAAAGTCATACCATCCATCTCAAAAACATAAATGGTATTCTTGCCTCTAACCTCCCCTTTTTTGTTGTCGTGGAACGACGCGATTCCTGTGATGAAAGTCCCACCTATTTCATATTCTCCAGGGCTTCTGATTTGTCTAGGGTCATTGGCAACACCTTCGACGTAGCAATGTCCGCGATGGAAATGGCTCAGTGTCACAATGTCTGCCTCAGGGTTGCCCAGACGATAGCCCAGGTCAGGATGACATGGGTCTGTTATGATGGCCTTTTCTTTCCCTCTAATCAGAAAACAGGAATGCCCTAGCCAGGTAATGTCCATCGCGTCTAACGAGTAGCTCTTCTTTCTTAATGCAGGCTCTCTCGGTCTAGAGAGACTTTGACACGAAACCATGTGTAACGCCGCATAGGTAATCATATGCAAAGTCGTGGAATTAGTCAACCGATGGGACGATTGACAAAGATCAGTGCATTGGTTAACATCCGAAAGGCAAGGGTTAACGAAGTGAAGGGACAGATACTAAACGCTCTTCGAGTGTGTCGCGGTTATCTTTCTGGCCAGACACTTTCTGAGCAGCTTGGCACGTCCAGAGTTTCTATCTGGAAACATATGCGCAGCCTGAAGAAAGATGGCTATGTAATAGAGGCATCGCCCAGAGGATACAGACTGGTATCTTCTCCGGATTTGTTGCTTCCCTATGAATTCCCTGATCTAGAACAAAGAATTCACTATTTTTCACAGATTGGCTCAACCATGGATGCAGCAAGAGAGCTAGCGAAAAAGGGAGCAAGAGAAGGAACACTTGTAATTGCTGAAGTCCAAACCCGCGGGCGGGGAAGATTGAGTCGAGAATGGTTGTCATCGCAAGGAGGGATTTACTTCACAATCATTTTGCGCCCCAAGATGAGTCCTGTATATGCTCCCCGGGTAAACTTGATGGCCGCTATTGCCGTGGCAGCTACAATCAGAAAGGCATTCGGGTTGAAGGCCGAGCTAAAATGGCCCAATGACGTCTTGATTGCAGGAAGGAAAGTGTGCGGCATACTGGCGGAGATGGATGCCGAAATGGATGCTGTAAACTTCGTCAACGTCGGGATAGGTGTAAACGCCAACAACTCTGTTGCCCGCTTCGAAAAAATGGCGACCTCCCTAAAAGACGCGTTAGGAAGGAAAATCCGTAGGAAAGAATTTCTATGCTTATTAATAACGGAAATAGAGCGACGCCAGCCTTTGCTGATGAAAGCAGATTTGCTCAAGGAATGGAAGAGGCTATCTGCAACGCTCAACAAGGAAGTCAGAGTAATGAGTCTGGGGGAGGAGGTGATAGGACAGGCTATAGACATTGATGTCACCGGAGCGCTCATATTGAAAGGCAAAAATGGGTCTTTGAGAAGCGTTTTTGTCGGCGATTGCATCCATTTGAGGGAATAATATGATTCAACTTGTCATAGTTGTCGTTTATTGTCTGGCGATGATAGTCATAGGGCTGGGGGCGAGGAAAAAAGTAGTGGGTCAAAACGGCTTCTTCGTTGCCCAGCGTCGAATGAGCTTGCCCTTCATCACGGGCTCGCTTGTCGCCACCGCTATAGGAGGTTCAGCACTTGTAGTGACATCTGAACTGGGATTTGGGCTAGGTTTGCCAGGCGTCTGGTGGCTTCTTGTTGGCTCCGTCGGCCTTGTGATTCTAGGGGTTTTTTTCGCCAGAAAAGTAAGGGGCGCCGCGCTTTATACCCTCCCGGAGCTGGTGGGCATGCAGTATGACCGGCGTGTGAGTCTGGCAGCTTCCATCCTCATCGTCGTTGCCTGGGTAGGAGTGGTTGCCGGGCAAATCGTCGCTGCCGGGAGCTTCCTGTCCGTTCTGGGAATGGGCTCTGCCACCTTCTGGATGGTCGTCTTCACTCTGGTTGTGGTAATTTACACCATCCTGGGTGGACAATTTTCAGTTATTCGCACTGACCTTCTCCAGGCAGTAATAGTGTTTATAGGGATTTTTGCCGCCCTAGCAGTGGTTTTCTCTCGAGTGGGCGGATTCAGCGAGTTGAGGGCTTCTCTACCTTCTGAATACTTCTTCTTTCCGCTAAGTCCCAAATTCGATGGAAAGACGCTTTTGTCTCTTTTGATTCTCGTCGGAGCGACCTACGTGGTGGG
>Ga0224495_10000957_pt1 | contig 21553 bp, 17 predicted proteins | sample SF_Jul11_sed_USG_FD_168128 | JGI IMG/M metagenome (GOLD analysis project Ga0224495, IMG submission 168128) | Sediment microbial communities from San Francisco Bay, California, United States - SF_Jul11_sed_USGS_4_1 | ecosystem: Environmental > Aquatic > Marine > Sediment | place: USA: California...
AAGCCGCGTTCTGCCTGCGCATCGGGATAACCCATCTGGATGCGCATCAGGAAACGGTCGAGCTGCGATTCTGGCAGCGGAAACGTGCCGATCTGATGCGACGGATTTTGCGTGGCGATGACAAAGAAAGGCGCGGGCAATGTGCGAGTAGTGCCCTCTATGGTTACTTGCCGCTCTTCCATCGCTTCCAGCAACGCGCTTTGCGCCTTGGGTGTGGCGCGATTGATTTCATCGGCCAATACCATCTGCGCGAAAATCGGGCCGGGATGGAACTGAAATCCCCCGCTGGGGAACTCGCCGGCTTTTGCATCATTGCCGGAGCGCTGATACACCGATACACCGAGGATGTCCGCAGGCAACAGGTCGCTGGTGAACTGGATGCGCTGGAATTGCAGCCCCAGTGTGCGTGCGAGTACATGCGCCAGTGTGGTCTTGCCGACACCTGGAAGGTCTTCAATGAGCAAGTGGCCGTGGGCCAGCAGGCAGGTAAGCGCCAGCCGGATTTGTTGCGGTTTGCCGACTATGATCTGTTCGGCTTGTTTGATGACGTTGCTCAGGTTTTGGCTCATGGTTTATTGGTAGGGACTTAAGGCATTACGCCCATATGGTTGGTGAGGAGGGAGGGCGAATGCCAAATGCCAAATGCCCTTACGGATGTAATGCTCAAATCAATATCGCCGCGATTACCCTGCGGTTTTCCGCTACCAGGATATTGTATGTGCGGCATGCTGCCGGAGTATCCATGCACTCCACGCCAATCCCTGCATCGGTCAGCGAGCGGTGCAAACGCGGATGGGGAAATCGTTGCCGGGAGCCGGTGCCCAGCAGCAATACTTCGGGTTTTAGCGCCAGGAAATAGTCGAAATGATCCGCGCTTAATTCATCAAAATTGGCAACCGTCCAGTCACTGCGAACTTCCTCGGCCAGCACCACGATGCTGTGGTCATAGCGAGTGCCGTTGACCATGACATGATCTAAACTGTGTGCTGTGAAGAATTTGGTGTCGCCGAGATTGGCCAGATGAAATTTCAAATCGACCCCGCAATCGCGCTATGAGTGGGTGGCGAGTTTAGAGCCTGTGGGCAAGCTGCGTCAAACCGCCATGGCAGGATCGCAGTAGGGATTATGCGGATCGGGTTCTGCGTGATTCAAGCAATTTGGTCGCCTCGGCTGCCGCTACCGGTTTGCTGAACAGATATCCCTGTCCGTATTGGCAGCCAAGCATTGCCAGACATTCAAGTTGCTCGGCGGTTTCGATACCCTCTGCGACAACTTTAAGATTCAGGGATTTGGCCAAACCAATGATCGCAGTTACCACGGCGTGGGCGTTTTTGTCTTTGGGAAGCTTGGCGACAAAACTCTTGTCGATTTTGATCTTACTGATCGGGAAACTGGTTATATAACTGAGTGATGAATACCCTGTGCCGAAATCGTCGATTGCGATGCCCATGCCTTGTTTGATCAGCTGATTCAGCAAGTTCATGCTGTCAATCGAATTGTCCATCAAGACCGATTCGGTGATCTCCATTTCAAAATTGCATGGCTCGAGCCGCGCATTCTTCAGTGCGTTGAAGATGTCATCGGCGAGGTTGCTCTTCTTGAATTGTTTTGACGAGAAGTTGACCGCCGTGAAGGATAGGCCGAATTGATTAACCCAAGCCGATGTTTGCGTTGCCGATGTTTCAAGCACAAACTTTCCGATATCAACGATCAGTCCGATTTCTTCGGCCAAAGGAATGAACTCATCTGGCCGTACGACCGTGCCATCCTGTCTGATCCAGCGCACCAGTGCTTCGAAGCCGATGATCTTTTCTTCGGCGATGTTTACGATAGGCTGATAGTAAACAACGATTTCGTTGCGCTCCAGAGAGCGGCGCAATGACGCCTCAATATTGATGCGATTTCTTTGTGTGCGGGACATTTCGTCCTGGTAAAACTGGAAATTATTTTTTCCCAGATTCTTGGCGAGGTACATTGCGCTGTCTGCTTGGCGTTTTAAGGTTTCGCTGTCATTTCCGTTGGAGGGGCAAATTGAAATGCCGATCGATGCACCGATAAACACCTCGCGGCCCTCAAAAGTGAAGGGGGGTTGCAGAGATGCCATAATTTTTCTGGCTACCTCGCTGATTATGGTGTCGTCGGTGAAGTCGCTCATGATGACCACGAACTCATCGCCTCCCAGGCGTGCGACGAAATCCGCCTTGCGCAGTGAATTACGCAACCGTTCGGCGATTCTGCCCAACAGCAGATCGCCGATGTGATGCCCAAATGTGTCGTTCACATATTTGAAGTTATCCAGATCGATGTACATCAGCGCAAATTTTTCATGATTATACTTTTGGTTGAGCAACGCCTTTTCGATCTGATTTTCGAATGAATGCCTGTTCGGCAGGTTGGTTACAGGGTCAAAGTGCGCGATTTCAGAGAGCTTCTCCTCTATATTGCGGCGTTCTCTAAGCTCCTGGTTTAGTGAATGCTCTCGATGCGATAATTCCTCTATCATTTGATTAAACACGCTGGCCAGTTCACCGATCTCGTCCTGGCTGGAAGGATTGGCTCGTACCGAAAGATCGCCTTCTTTGCTGACTTTACGCATGACTTCTGTTAATGACAGCAGTGGCTGTGTAATGTATTCCTGAAGTTTGGTAAGCAGGGTGGAAATTGCGGCCATGATGAACAGCCCGATCAACAGCACGATGCCGATCTGTTTAAGAAGATTTCCATAAGCCTCGGATAGGTCCATGTGCATCGTGATGGTGCCGAGTTGCTCCCGGTCGGGATCTACGCTCAGGATCGGCAAAGAGTAATTCGGGAAAGACTTGGCAAACCGCGCGTTTTGACCGTATTGAGATGGATCGAAAGTTGGGGAGGGGGTGAAAGGGTTGTTGATGTTGACATAACTGGCGAATAAACGGCCCGATTTGTCATATATTGCTGCGCCAGCCACATCTGGAACGGAACGCAAACTCTTGAGTGCATCCTGCGCCGTGTGGGCATCATTGAACATCAAGGCCGAATCCAGACTTGCTGCGAGTACGCCGGAAAGGGTGGCGGCCTTCTTTTGATAGACATCCAGCAACGAGCTGAACATGTAAAAGCTTAGATTTAGTGTGGTCAGCAGTATGATTAATCCTACGATCAACAGGTTGATCGCCTGAAGCTTTTTCCCAATCGGTAGTTTTTGGAAGCGCTCTATCATATTTCGTTTCAGAATACCTGCAAGGCCAGCTTGAGCAGTTTTGAGCTTAGCGTCAATGAATTTTCCTTTGCGGCTGTGAGGTTGATGTTGAAGGCGATCCGTCCTTGCTGTGTAACCAGTGAAATAATTACGCTTTTTGGGTTGTATCCATTCGCTTCTGCGACTACCAGGACAGGTGCCTTGCCGATCTGCTTGGTCAAGTCTCCGATGGATGCATGTGCGGATTTTCCGACGAATACTATCTGGCAGGCATTAGCCTGCTTGGTTGAAGAAATGCTGGTGACGCTTACCGGGTGTTCTTTTATCTGTTTCTTTTTGACGGGTTCAAGGGCTGCAAGCACTGGGTCGCTGCCCATTATACAAATCCTGAATTCATCGGCGGGCAGCTCAGGCCATTCGGTGAACAATGCGAAGTTGTAAAGAAATGCCGCCTCAACTGCACTTTTGTCTGCGACGGCGATGTTATCTGCTATTGCCGGCTGTGTGAGCCAGCAGGCGATCAGCAGAACAGCGTGAGGGCGGAAGTTAAAACGCATAATCCAGTTTGGCCATCAAGTTTCTGCCGTTTTGAGGAATCGTCGCGGTGGGCATTTCTTCAGCAGCCGGATGCTGAATGTTTCGATCGAACAGGTTGGTGACACGAAGCTGAAGTTGCATGCCTTTGGTCAACACATTAGGAAAGGTCAGCGTTGCATTGGTCACCGTCTGCTTTTCCATCTGGTACGGCGTTGCATTCCAGGTGTAACTTCTGCTGCCGATCGCATGGACTTCGGCGGCAAGAAAGCCGACCTGATTGAATATCGGTGCGCTCACCCCTGCCTTTGCCAGCCAGCTTGGGCTATTGCCCGGTCGGGTGCCCTGTATATCCTCTGGCCGGCTGGCCGAAATGCTGGCGCGCAGCTTAAGGTCGGCGGCAGTGGTCTTCTCCAGCCCCACTTCCAAACCCCTCACCTTGATCCCCTCGCCGTTCTGGTACTGAAATACGAGTCCGCCGGTGTCCACCTGCCGGATCAGATTTTCAAGTTTGTTTTCGTACACTGACATTTGCAGGCGCGTCTTTTCTTTGCCTAGCCACTCCACCACACCTTCCGTGGTGGTAATGGTTTCTGCTTGTAAATCGGGATTGGATAAATAGTTCACCCCGTCGGTGAACTGGCTTTCATAGGCATTGGCTGTGCGGAAAGCGCGCCCGGTCAGCAGTTTTGCCGTCCACGCAGGGGCAGGCTGCCAAATGAGTCCAAGGCGGGGGCTCCGTGAGGGTTTGGTACCTGTGGCTTTATCCATGCGCAAGCCCAGACTGAGCAACAAAGACTGATCGATTCGCCACTCGTCCTGGATGAACAGGCTGCTTCGCTGTATGAGTGGATTGATATTCACAGTCGGGCCCACGGCCGGGTCTGAGTAGAAATTGGATTGCTTTGCCTCCATGTCGCGCGAGAATTCCAGTCCGCCAAGCAGTTGATGTGTGCCGCCTTTCAATTGATAGCGGAACTCACCATCCACTGTGCGTCCCCTGACATCGTCGTAATTCTGGAAGTAGGGAGCAGGTGTAACTGGATCTGCGGGGAAGGGGTAGGCGCCCTGGTAAGACCAGTTGGTATAGCCGAGACGTGCATATACACTGCTGCTTGCAGACAATTCATGTTGCACTGAGGCGAATATCTGGGTGCCCTCATCGAGGATTTTCACCGACGGGTCATCGAACGCCGTCCAGTAGGGCGCTGAAGAAGGTGTGACAGTGCGCCGGTGGTTAACCAGCTTGAAGCTCCATTCGTTGCGATCCACGCGCATCATCACGCGACGGTTATTCCCGCTGTCCAGCCCGTGCGCAACACCATCCGGGGAAACGCTGCCATCTGCCAGAAGCAGAAAGCCATTGGGATCGGAATATGTCTGGTCACGGTCTGCCTGGCGCTCGGCGGAATATTGCATTAACAGCCCGGTTTCCCCGACAGTCTGGCTGGTCATCACGTTTACCCCGGACAGGCCGAGCTGTGAGACATGTGCTCCCGCCTCGCTTTGTGCGGCCATTTTGGCGCTGCGCGTGATCACGTTGATCACGCCGAACATCGCATTGGAGCCATAGATTGCGGAACCGGGGCCGGGAACGTATTCGATGCGCTCCACCATGGACATATCCAGCCAGCCCTCGCTGCCGGTCAGGGCCTGCTGATAGATGTTGTCGTTATTGCGCTGTCCGTCGATCAGCAGTAAAAAACGTGTGTTGTAGTCGCCGGGGACCAGAAAACCCCGCGCGCCGAGGAAGTCATAGACACGATCATTGTTGGCATAAATGCCGGGCAAGTTGACCAGTGCTTCAGTGAGCGTACGCCAGCCATGCAGCTGAATCTCCTCGCGGGTGATAACCTGAATGGCGGATGGCGCGTCGCTTGATCGTTGCATGTATTTTGAGGCCGAGGAGACTTCGACTTGCATCAATTGTTCCAAGGAGAGTTCGGTCAGGTCGGTTACATCAGCCTGAGCGGCTTTCGCAGCAGCGACAAAAAGAATCGTGATGGCGAATTTGCTAAGCCAATACCTTGGTGTGTGCATGTTTAAACCCCATACATAAATTATTATAAGCATCATAATAAATCAGTCATAAGGCGTGTGGGGATTTTTTGCCGATGTAATCCTGGTTGCCGCCATGACTGGATTTGCTGCTATCAGCCCGGACAGGTAAAATCTCATCCTTTCTTTCAGTGTCCATCGGCACGGTGCCAAAGAACCGCCGATCGGGTGTAAGCCGGAATCGAGTAAATAATGAAACCAATATCGAAATCGACCAAGCTCTCCAACGTGTGCTACGACATTCGAGGACCGGTGATGGAACGCGCCAAGCAGATGGAGGAGGAAGGCCAGCGCATCATCAAGCTGAACATCGGCAACCTCGCGCCGTTCGGCTTCGAGGCACCTGAGGAGATACAGCAGGACGTGATCCTGAACATGCCGAATTCGTCGGGTTATTCCGATTCCAAAGGCATGTTCGCGGCGCGCAAGGCGATCATGCATTACTGCCAGTCCAAGAACATCCGAGGCGTGGGGCTTGACGATATTTACATTGGCAACGGCGCGTCGGAACTGATCGTGCTGGGGATGCAGGGCCTGCTTAATACTGGCGACGAAGTGCTGATCCCGACCCCGGACTATCCGCTGTGGACGGCGGCAGTGACGCTGGCTGGAGGTACTCCGCGCCACTACATCTGCGATGAGTCCAACGACTGGAATCCCGATCTCAAGGATATGCGCAGCAAGATCTCGCCCAGGACCCGCGCCATCGTCGTTATCAACCCGAACAACCCGACCGGAGCGCTGTATTCGGACGAGATATTGACGGAGATCATCCAGATTGCGCGCGAGCATGAGCTGATCATCTTCTCGGACGAGATCTATGACAAGGTGCTGTACGACGGCGCGACGCACACCTCGATAGCCTCGCTTGCCGACGATGTGCTGTTCCTCACCCTGAACGGGCTATCGAAAAATTACCGTGCCTGCGGTTACCGTTCCGGCTGGATGGTGGTGTCGGGCGAGAAGAAGCATGCGCAGGATTACATTGATGGCCTGACGATACTGGCTTCGATGCGCCTGTGCTCAAATGTGCCAGGCCAGTTCGCGATACAGACTGCGCTGGGCGGTTACCAGAGCATCAATGACCTGGTCGCTCCAGGCGGCCGTTTGTGCAAGCAGCGCGATCTCGCCTACAAGCTGCTCACCGAGATTCCCGGCGTGTCCTGCGTCAAGCCCAAGGCCGCGCTGTATCTGTTCCCGCGCTTCGACCCGAAGGTTTACCCGATCAAGGACGACCAGAAATTCATTCTGGAATTGCTCGAGACCGAAAAGGTGCTAGTGGTGCAGGGTACCGGCTTCAACTGGATACACCCCGATCACATTCGCGTGGTGTTCCTGCCGAACACTGATGATTTGACCGAGGCGATAGGCCGCATTGCAAGGTTTCTGGAAAGTTATCGCAAGCGGCATGGCACATGAAGATCGTCGAAGTTTGCGTGGAAAACGGCAAACGGGTTGGCGCGGAATGGCTGGCTCAAGCAGAATGCGTACATCGCCAGTTGCGTCCGCATCTGCCCGGAGACTATAAGGGAAAGATCTGGCGGGTGCTGGAAGGGGCGCGCATGGCGCTGGCGATCGAGCAAGATGCCGTGGTCGGCCTGGCGGTTTACCGCTGGCACGAAAATACCGCTGAGGGTATCAAGTTCTACGTGGACGATCTGGTCACCGATGAAGCGCGACGTTCCAGCGGGATAGGTCATGCGTTGATCGAATATCTCGAGGAAGTTGCCCGCAAACTGGGTGCGAGTGGCATCACGCTGGATTCCAACACGCATCGCACCCGGGCGCACAAGTTTTATTTTCGCGAAGGTTTTGTAATCCCGGCTTTTAACTTTAAGAAAACATTCCCATGAAACCAATGAACGTAGGTCTACTCGGTATCGGTACCGTTGGCGGCGGCACTTTCACCGTGCTGCAACGCAACGCCGACGAGATCGCGCGCCGCGCCGGTCGCCCGATCCGTATCACCGTGGTCGCGGACAAGAATCTGGAACTGGCAAAAAAAATTACCGCGGGTAAATGCCGCCTGACCGACGATGCCTTCTCGGTGGTCAGCGATCCCGAGGTGGACATCGTCGTCGAGCTGATCGGAGGCTATGGTGTCGCCAAGGAGTTGGTGCTGAAGGCCATTGCCAACGGCAAGCACGTGGTCACCGCCAACAAGGCGCTGCTCGCGACACACGGCAACGAGATATTCAAGGCTGCGCAGGACAAAGGTGTGATGGTCGCGTTCGAGGCTGCGGTGGCGGGCGGCATCCCCATCATCAAGGCGGTGCGCGAAGGGTTGACCGCCAATCGCATCGAGTGGATCGCCGGGATAATAAATGGTACCACCAATTTCATTCTCAGCGAGATGCGCGACAAGGGGCTGAGCTTCGATACCGTGCTGAAAGAGGCGCAGCGTCTGGGTTACGCCGAGGCCGATCCGACCTTTGACATCGAGGGCGTGGACGCCGCGCACAAGATCACGATACTGTCCGCGCTGGCGTTCGGCATCCCGATGCAGTTCGACAAGGCCTACATAGAAGGCATCTCCAAGCTGGATGCGATCGACATCAAATACGCCGAGCAACTCGGTTATCGCATCAAATTATTGGGCATCACCAAGCGCACGCCGGAAGGCATCGAGTTGCGCGTGCACCCGACCTTGATACCCACCAAACGCCTGATCGCCAACGTCGAGGGCGCGATGAACGCGGTACTGGTGCAGGGCGACGCAGTTGGCGCAACACTGTACTACGGCAAGGGTGCGGGTGCCGAGCCGACCGCCAGCGCGGTGATCGCCGACCTGGTGGATGTGACGCGCATGCATACCGCCGATCCGGAGAACCGCGTGCCGCATCTGGCGTTCCAGCCGGACCAATTGGCCGACCTGAAGATTTTGACTATGGACGAGGTGCAGACCAGCTACTACCTGCGCCTGCGCGTGCAGGACAAACCCGGCGTGCTGGCCGACATCACGCGCATCCTCGCTGATGAACAGATCTCCATCGATGCGGTGATCCAGAAGGAGCCCGGCGAAGGCGAAGACCAGACCGACCTCATCATGCTGACCCACCAGACGCGCGAGAAGCGCGTCAATGCCGCGATCAGGAAGATCGAGGCGCTGGGTGTGGTGGCAGGCAAGGTGACAAAGCTGCGGCTGGAAGAACTTGGCAAATAAGCCGCCACTCCCTCCCCCTTGCAGGGGGAGGGTTGGGGAGGGGGTAGAAGTGGAACAGTACAAAGTAATGTTCGACTCTCTTGAGTGGCAAAGCTCGATTCATGGTGCCCGTTTCAAGGTTTTTCGCAGCGGCAATAAACAGATTCGTCTGCTTGAGTTCACTTCTGAATTTATCGAGCCAGACTGGTGTGAAAAAGGACATGTTGGTTTGATAGTTCAAGGCGAACTGGAAATCGATTTTCATGGATCGGTAGTGCGTTACCCTCAAGGTTCTGCACTCTGTATTCCGCCGGGTTCGGCAAGCGGACACAAGGCGCGTTCCATCGCAGCAGTGACGCAACTCTTCTTGGTTGAGGATATTTGATGAAATATATTTCCACCCGCGGCAATGCGCCCGCTAAAACTTTCACCGAAATCCTTCTGGGTGGCCTCGCACCTGACGGTGGCCTGTATTTGCCGGAGCAATATCCGCAGGTGACGCGCGCCGAGCTGGACGCCTGGCGCAAGCTGTCTTATGCCGACCTTGCCTTTGCTGTGCTGTCAAAATTTGCGACCGACATCCAGGCGGCTGACCTCAAGGCTATCGTTGCGAAAACCTACACCGCGCAGGTGTACAGCAATGGCCGTGCCGACAGCAATGCTGCCGACATCACGCCGCTGCGCACGCTGGAGCCGGGCGTGCACATCCTTGAGCTTTCCAACGGTCCGACGCTGGCGTTCAAGGACATGGCGATGCAATTGCTTGGCAACCTGTTCGAATATGCATTGGCGAAACAGCACGACGAGCTGAACATCCTCGGCGCGACTTCTGGCGACACCGGCTCCGCCGCCGAATACGCGATGCGCGGCAAGCGCGGCATACGCGTCTTCATGCTCTCGCCGAACGGCAAGATGTCGGCATTCCAGCGCGCGCAGATGTATTCGCTGCAGGATCCCAACATCTTCAACATCGCGATCAACGGCATGTTCGACGACGCGCAGGACATGGTGAAGGCGGTGTCCAACGACCACGCCTTCAAGGCGAAGTACAGGATCGGCACGGTCAACTCGATCAACTGGGCGCGCGTGTCGGCGCAGGTGGTGTACTACTTCAAGGGCTACTTCGCCGCGACGAAATCCAACGACGAGCAGGTCGCGTTCTCGGTGCCCTCCGGCAACTTCGGCAACATCTGCGCAGGCCACATTGCGCGCATGATGGGTCTGCCCATCGGCCAGCTGATCCTCGCCACCAACGAGAACGACGTGCTGGATGAGTTCTTTCGCACCGGCGTGTATCGTCCGCGCGACACCCGGCACACTTACGAGACCAGCAGCCCGTCGATGGATATCAGCAAGGCCAGCAACTTCGAGCGCTTCGTGTTCGACCTGGTCGGGCGCGATGGCGCGAAGGTGCGCGAGTTCTGGGGCAATGTGGACAGGGGCGGTTCGTTCGATATCAAGGGTACCGATTACTGGGATGCGCTGCCGAAATTCGGTTTTGCTTCCGGCAAAAGCACCCATCAGGACAGGCTCAAGACCATACGCGAGTTGTGGCAGGAATATGCCGTGATGGTGGATACGCACACCGCAGATGGCATCAAGGTCGGCCTGGAACAACGCCGCCCCGGATTGCCATTGGTGTGTCTTGAAACTGCGCTGCCCGCCAAGTTCGCCGAGACGATACAGGAAGCATTGGGCCGAGAACCCGAGCGTCCAGCTGCAATGCAAGGCATAGAGAAGCTGCCGCAGCGTTGTGAGGTGATGAATGCCGATGTGGAGAAGCTGAAGGCGTTCATTGCAGCGCATGTGCCGGACTGAAATGTACCGTCATTCCCGTGCAAATGGGAATCCAGGCAATCTAATAATCCCTGCGCAAGCAGGACAATGTCTTCTGGTTCTGTCCGCTTCGCGGAATCTGTCTTTTATGCTGGATTCCCGGTTGCACGGGAATGACGGTTCGATGGTTTGATTTTTGGATTGCTGCAATGCAAAAACAACCTTGCGTTTACATCCTCGCCAGCCAGCGTAATGGCACACTTTAACATCGGCGTAACCACCGATTTGGTGAAACGTATTTGGGAGCACAGGAGTGACGCTATAGAAGGATTTACCAAGAAATATGGTGTCCATGGTTTGGTTTATTTTGAGCAGTTTGAAGATATGATGGCTGTAATTACACGCGAGAAGCAGATCAAGAAATGGAGCCGAGCGTGGAAGGTAGAGTTGATCGAATTAACGAATCCGGAGTGGCGTGATTTATGGGAAGAGATTCTGTAACCACCAAATGAAAAAACACCAACTGGTAAATCAACTGCTCACCCTTCTCCCCGCGAATGCAGTGCTGTTCGACGCCGAGGATATCAAGCCCTATGAGATGGACGGCCTGAGCGCGTACCGGCAGTCGCCGATGATCGTCGTGATACCGGATACCGAAGAACAGGTCAGCAAGATTTTAAGAATATGCCATGCGTCAGGGGTACCGGTGGTGGCGCGCGGAGCCGGAACCGGATTATCGGGCGGCGCGCTGCCTCTGGGCGACGGGGTGCTGCTGGCGATGGCGCGCTTCAAGAAAATTCTGCAAGTCGACCCGCTCGCGCGTATCGCGCGGGTACAGACCGGGGTGCGCAATCTGGCCATCTCCGAAGCTGCTGCGCAATACGGGCTGTATTACGCTCCCGACCCTTCCAGCCAGATCGCCTGCACAATAGGCGGGAACGTCGCGGAAAATTCCGGCGGCGTGCATTGCCTGAAATACGGGCTGACCGTCCACAACATCCTGCGTATCAGGATGGTGACCATGGAGGGTGAGTTACTGGAGATCGGCTCTGAAGCTTTGGACAGCGCGGGCTACGATCTGCTGGCGCTGATGACCGGCAGCGAGGGCATGCTGGGCATCATCACCGAGATCACCGTGAAGCTGCTGGCCAAACCGGAGCGTGCGCAGGTGGTGATGGCGGGCTACGCCGATGTGCAAAAGGCCGGCGCGGCGGTGGGCGACATCATTGCCGCCGGCATCATTCCCGCCGGGCTGGAGATGATGGACAAGCTGGCGATACAGGCGTCTGAGGATTTCGTGCATGCTGGTTATCCGCTCGATGCGGAAGCGATCCTGCTGTGCGAATTGGACGGCACCAATGAAGAGGTGTCAGAGGAGATAAAGCGCGTGCATGACATCCTGCTGGCGAGCGGCGCAACTTCGTTGCGCACCGCACAGGATGATGCGGAGCGGCTCAAGCTATGGGCCGGACGCAAGGCGGCCTTCCCTGCCGTGGGGCGCATCTCTCCCGATTATTACTGCATGGATGGAACCATTCCTCGCAAACAATTACCCCGGGTGCTGGCGCGCATCGGCGAGTTGTCGCAGCAATACGGTTTGCGCATCGCCAACGTCTTTCATGCCGGGGATGGAAACCTGCATCCGCTGATCCTGTACGATGCCAACATACCCGGCGAGCTGGAACGCACCGAAGAATTGGGTGGCAAGATACTTGAGCTGTGCGTGGAAGTGGGTGGCACCATCACCGGAGAACATGGCGTAGGGGTGGAGAAGATCGGCCAGATGTGCATCCAGTTCAAAGACAAGGAATTGACCTTGTTCCACGCGGTCAAGAAAGTGTGGGACGAGAGCGGTTTGCTCAATCCAGGCAAGGCGGTGCCCACCTTGCAACGCTGCGCGGAATTCGGCGCGATGCATGTGCATCGCGGGGAGTTGAAATTTCCGGATCTGCCGAGGTTCTAGGGAATGCAAAACATCATCGAGCAATTCTCCGAAGCCATCCGCCAAGCTGCAGCGAAGCGTCAACCGCTGCGCCTGCGCGGATCGGGCAGCAAGGATTTTTATGGCGGAAGTTTGTCCGGCACGGTGCTGGATGTGCGGCCCTGTCGCGGCATCGTTTCGTACGAACCCAAGGAGCTGGTACTCACGGCACGCGCGGGAACGACGCTGGTCGAGATCGAAACGCTGCTGGCGGAAAACGGCCAGATGCTGCCGTTCGAGCCGCCGCATTTTGGTGCTGATGCCACGCTCGGCGGGTGCATCGCCGCTGGCCTGTCCGGCCCGCGCCGCGCCTATCAGGGAGCGGCTCGGGATTTCGTGCTGGGTGTGCGCATGCTGGATGGGCGGGGCGACCTGCTGACCTTCGGCGGACAGGTGATGAAGAACGTGGCCGGCTACGATGTCTCGCGACTACAGGTCGGGGCGATGGGCACATTGGGGTTGCTGCTGGAAATCTCGCTCAAGGTATTGCCGCGCCCGGTTGCGGAAACTACCCTGCGTTTCGACATGGACCAGGTACAGGCACTGGATGCGATGAACCGCTGGGCCGGGCAGGCCCTGCCATTGTCCGCGAGCTGTCATTACGATCATGCAATGACGATACGCTTGTCGGGCGCAGCCAGCGCGGTGCAGGCTGCACGGCTCAAACTGGGCGGCACAGTAATTGAAGAGGGCGGGCAATTCTGGCGCGGGCTGCGCGAACAGACCCATGATTTTTTCGGTGCGGAGATGTCCCTGTGGCGGCTTTCCCTGCCATCCACAGCGCAGCCCCTGGTTCTCCCGGAGAAATCACCGGCAACACAATTGATCGAGTGGGGCGGAGCATTGCGCTGGTGCAAAACACGGGCAGACGCGTTAACCGTGCGTACCGTCGCCGAAGCGGCTGGCGGACAGGCGACATTATTCCGAGGGGCAGACAAGCCTGCGGGCGCGTTTCATCCCTTGCCCGTTGCTTTGCTGGAGATACACCGGAAATTGAAACAGACTTTTGATCCCCACGGTGTGTTCAATATCGGGCGCATGTACGGTTTTTAGGGGCAACCCTTGGTGTCGCGGTGTCCCGCTCAGTCCCTTGCGCTTTGCTCTGATCGCGCCAGTCCCCATGCGATGCCGATGCCTGCCGACCAGCCGCTATTACGCCGGATCAGCGGGCTGTCTCGATTGGCGGCGCCGGTCAGCGATTCGATCCGCAGGATATAAAATAGCCGCACATCAGGCGTAAGGGTATGCGACGCGAGCAGTCCTGCCCGCAACGCTATCAGGCCTCCCCTGGCCGTGTAGCTGGCACGGGTGGGCGTTGCTTCACCGGGAGCCACACCGTATAAGGTATCGGCCAGTTTGCTGTCGCCGAATATCGCGCCCAGATTGGTAGAGACGAGCCAGCGCTTGGGCAGGCGGGTGTCGGTCACCCATTGCGGTTCGAAAGCGATACCGCGCGAGCGAAAGCCATGGCTGATATCGATCACTTTGCGCAAGGGAAACTGCAATCGCGAGTCGCCGCGGCCTGATGAGATATCGCCGAGATTTATTTTCAGTCGCGGGCCGAATTCGATCATATATCCCAGATCCGCCATGCCGTGCCGGACTGCGATATCGGATGAATGGGAACCCAGCGACGCGGCAAATCCCACGTCCAGTTCGACACGCGGGGTTTTTAAAGCGCGCACCCCCAGGGTACCCCGGTCGGCGCGCAAATATTCGCCGCGGTAGATGAGATACGGCAGGCTCAGCAAACGGCTTGCGCGGTCTTTCGCTCCGGGATAGGCGGGTTGTGTGAAGCCCATCCCGAACAGTCCGGCTTCCCACAACGGCAGCTTTTTAGCTACATCAGGGGAGGCGGCCTGTGCGCTGGCTTCCTGAACCCGGACTTCTTGCGCCGAATCATCCTGGGCAAGCGCAGCAGCGCTCAAGAAAAAGCTTGCGGCGACAGCCATCAGTACCGCATGTGACAAATGTCTCCCCCGGGGAAATGGCGTCATGGTTTCTGATCCTGCCGGAAAGTTACGATTGCAGTTTGCGAGCCGGTGGAGAGACTACGCATGTCTTCGATGTAAGACGTTATCAATTTGCGCACGTGATCTTTTTGCATGGGTGTCAACAGCCCATGAATTTTCACGATCATTTCATCCGAGGCGTTCTCAAACGATTGAATGACATGCTCGTGTTGCGCTGTTCTGGTCTGCTCGGGGGTAAACATCCACGCAGACAGGAATGCAGCAATCTTTTCTGTCCCGGCATGAGCATTCAATTGCGCGATCAAATTTCCTTGATTGGCTTCCCGGTAGTGGATATATATATGGCTGACAAAGGGCAAGCGACGGCTCATTTCCCTGATTTCACTTTCCTGATCGCTGCTCAAACTTCCCGCCAGCCATTCCAGAAAATCTATGGTTTTTTCCGCACGCTTATCGAGGTTTTCATCATCGCTTCCTCCGGTCAGCTCTTTTTTCTGCTTTTGTATGTCCCTGACAAAGGTTTTCCCAAGCCCCTGCACCTGCAGGCTATCCAGGTTACTCAACAGTTTTGCAGTGGGCTGAATCGCGGGTAACAGGGTTTTTTTGTACAAACCATGCAGATGGGTTCTCAATCGAGCGACTTCTTCGACCTTCAACTGGCCGTCATATTGAGCTACCCCATTCAGGTTCTGCAAAAAGATAATGTATTCTGGCAGCGCATCTTTGCGATGCCACGCCATATAATTGGAGACTTCCTTGCGGATAGTTTCTTTCTGCCGGGTATTGAAAGTAGTGTAGTCATTGATTTTGTGTTGCAGGTACAAATCTGCGTTGCGGTAGACCAGGCCAACAGAGCTGCAGCCGCAGTTGAAAAGTGCGAACGTAAGAATGATGAAGATGGATTTTTTCATAGCCACCGGATGTTCCAGTAGTACGCTGCATTAAAGAGGTTAGCATGAAACCTCGAACGACAGGGGTTAGCGGGGCTTGCTTTGTACTATTCGGATATGAATTATATGTTGCTCAATGGTGAAATGAAGTGCAAACAAATTTAGCCGAGTCTATCAAGGGAACTCGTGCAGGCCATGAAGCCGATGCGATATTGCGCACCTGCACGCACTGCGGCTTCTGCCTGACTGCCTGCCCGACTTACCAGCTGCTCGGCGATGAGCTGGACAGTCCGCGCGGACGCATTTATCTGATCAAGCAGATGCTCGAAGGCGAACAGGTTACCGGCAAGACCCAGTTGCATCTGGATCGGTGCCTGACCTGCCGTTCCTGCGAAACCACCTGTCCTTCAGGCGTGCAATACGGGCGCTTGGTGGACATAGGACGCGGCATTGCAGAGCAGCGGGTAGGGCGCGGGATGTTTCAGTCGCTGCTGCGCAAGGTCTTGCTCAGGGTGCTGACCAAGCCTGCGATCTTTGGCGGCCTGCTGGGGTTGGGCCGCTTGATGCGCCCGCTGTTGCCGGTTGCCTGGAAACACATTGTGCCCGCCGCCAAGGCAGCGGCATCCTGGCCGCAATCACGCCATGGCCGTACCATGCTGGTGCTGGAAGGTTGTGTGCAGCCTTCCCTGGAGCCCAATATCAACGCCGCTACAGCCCGGTTGCTGGATAAGCTGGGTATCAGCCTGGTGCGCGCCGCACAGGCGGGCTGTTGCGGTGCCGTGAGCTATCATCTCAATGAGCAACAAGAGGGGCTGGACTACATGCGACGCAATATCGACGCGTGGCTGCCTTATCTTGATGGCGGCGCCGAGGCGATCGTGATGACTGCCAGCGGTTGCGGCGTGACGGTCAAGGAATATGGCCATCTGCTCAAGCATGATCCCGCTTATACGGACAAGGCGGCAAGGATATCTGCTGCAACAAAAGATGTTTCCGAAGTGTTGCTGGCCGAACAAGAACAATTGAAGGAGCTGCTGCGCAAAGCGGGGGGCGGCCGCAACAGCACAAGCGTAAAGCTGGCATTTCACTCGCCATGCACGTTGCAGCACGGACAGAGGATCACCGGGGTGGTTGAGACAATGCTGACCATGGCAGGGTTTGAATTGACTCCGGTTCCGGACCGGCACCTGTGCTGCGGTTCCGCCGGTACCTATTCCCTGCTGCAAAAAGAGATTTCCGGAAAACTGCTCAAAAATAAAATCACAGCGCTGGAATCGGGTCAGCCGTCCTGCATTGCGACGGCCAACATCGGCTGTTTGTCGCACCTGCAAACAGGAACCGAGGTGACCGTAAAGCATTGGGTGGAATTGCTGGATGAGCGGTTGGCGTAGCAGCATGCGGAAATTGGGGCAATCGCAGCAATGAACAACATATGGGATGAACGTTATGCTGGAGAAGGATATCTGTTTGGCACCGAGCCGAATGCCTTTTTGCTGACGCAGCGGGCTTTGCTGAAACCGGGCGCGAGTTGTCTTGCGGTGGCCGACGGCGAAGGGCGCAACGGAGTGTGGCTGGCGGAGCAAGGTTTGCGCGTGCTTTCGGTGGACAGCTCTGCGGTGGCGATGGACAAGGCCAGGACGCTGGCGCAACAGCGCGGCGTAAAGCTTGATTTCGAACTGGCTGACCTGTTGCAATGGGATTGGGGTGAGCATCGCTTCGATGTGGTTGCGGCGGTCTTCATCCAGTTCGCCGCTCCCGAACAGCGTGGGAAGATGTTTGCCGATATCGGGCGCTGCCTGAAACCTGATGGCCTGCTGCTATTGCAGGGTTATACTCCACGCCAGCTGGAATACGGCACAGGCGGCCCACCACTGGCGGAGAATCTTTATACCGAAACCATGCTGCGCAGTGCCTTTGCCGATCTGGATATCCTACACCTGCGTGAGCATGACGATTTCATCAGTGAAGGCGTAGCACATCACGGTATGTCAGCGCTGATTGACATGGTGGCGCGAGCTTGAACGATTACAAGAGGGTAAAATATCCAAATATGAGTTCCAAAAACTTTAACCTGTTGCTCAAATTCACCGTGCCGGCACTGATTCTTGCCGGTGTACTGGTCTGGAAGACCGGCAGCGGTCAAGCCGAACAAGCTGCACCTGAGCTAAGCCGCCCCGCGCTGACGGTGCGCACCACTGCGTTGCGCGAGGACAAGTGGGCACGCACGCTGGCGGCGAACGGCAGCGTCATTCCATGGCAGGAGGCCATCATCAGCGCGCAAGTACAAGGCCTGCGTATTGCCGAGGTGAAGGTAAGCATTGGCGACCATGTGCAACAGGGTGACGTGCTGGTCACGCTGGATAATTTTGCACGTACCACGAGTGAGCAGGGGGCATCGTATTCGGCACAAGGGCGCATTGTGGCGCCCGATGCCGGTGTCATCTCGGCGGCAAATGCCAACGTGGGTTCCATGTCCAAGTCCGGTGAGGAGCTGTTCCGGCTGATACGCAAGGGGCGCCTGGAATGGCGCGCTGACCTCACCGCGGAAGAATTGATGCTGATACGCAAGGGCATGGCCGCAGAAATCACTGTGGGCGAGGGGCGCATCATCAGGGGCACGGTGCGTGCGATTTCGCCCTCGGTGAATCCGCAGACGCGTTACGGCTATGCGCTGGTCACATTGCCTGACAGCGACGGAGTTGTTGCCGGTGCATTCGCGCGCGGAATTTTCGACGTCAGCGGCGGCAAGCGATCCTTGCTGTCGCTGCCGCAATCTGCGGTTATGCAGCGCGGTAGCAAAACCTTTGTTTTGGTTGTGAGCCCGGACAACCATGTGCATGAACGCCCGGTGATGGTCGGGCAGCGCAATGGAGACCGCATCCAGATTAAAGAAGGGTTGAAGGCGAATGAACCGGTCGTTGAAATCGGCGGGGCATTCCTTACCGAAGGCGATGTTGTTCAAGTTATAAAAGGATAATCATGGCCATCAATGTTTCGGCCTGGTCCATACGCAACCCTATCCCGTCGCTGCTAACCTTCGCCATGCTCACCTTCCTGGGGATGATGGCGTTCAAGGCCATGAAGATACAGTTGTTCCCCGACATAGACCTGCCGATGATCACGGTGTCTGCTTCCTTGCCGGGCGCATCGCCAGACCAGATGGAGGCGGAAGTGGCGCGCAAGATCGAGAATGCGCTAGCCGGGGCGCAAGGGTTGAAACATCTGTATGCGCAGATCAAGGACGGCAGCGCGATCGTGTCTGCCGAGTTTCGTCTGGAGCGCGATTCGCGTCTGGCGCTTGAAGATGTGCGTTCTGCTGTCTCGCGCATACGCGGTGACCTGCCGCGCGAGATGCTAGATCCCGTGGTCAACAAGGTGGAGTTGAGCGGCAAGCCTATACTCACCTACACCATATCCGCGCCGAAGATGAGCGAGGAGGAGTTGTCCTGGTTCGTCGATAACAACATCACCAAGCTGCTGCTCGGCGTGAAAGGCGTGGGCTCGGTCTCGCGCGTCGGTGGTGTCACGCGCCAGATCCGCGTGGAGCTCGATCCGGCCAAGCTGCTGGCACTGAATCTAACTGCCTCGGAGGTTTCCAGCCAGTTGCGGCAGATCCAGCTCGAAGCGCCGGGCGGGCGCACTGACCTGGGGGGCAGCGAGCAATCTGTGCGTACTGTGGCGACGGTGAAAACTGCGGAGGAATTGGCGCAATTGGAGATCAGCCTGCGCGATGGCCGCCACGTGCGCCTCGACCAGGTGGCGGATGTGAGCGACACCATCGCCGAGCGCCGCTCTGCGGCGCTGCTGGATGGCAAGCCGGTGGTAGGATTCGAGATCATGCGCTCGCTGGGTGCCGGAGACCTTGATGTGGCCGATGGCGTGACCAGGGCGCTTGGCAAGCTCAAGGAATCGCATCCAGAGATATCCACGGATCGCGTGTTCAATACCGTTGACCGGGTATCCGAAACCTACCAGGGTTCGATGGAAATGATTCTCGAAGGCGCCGTACTGGCGGTGTTGGTGGTGGTCTTCTTTCTGCGCAATACGCGCGCCACGATCGTGGCCGCGACAGCATTGCCCTTGGCGGTGATCCCTACTTTCGCGGTGATGTACCTGTTCGGCTTTACCATCAGCATGGTGACCCTGCTTGCGCTGTCGCTGGTGGTCGGCGTGCTGGTGGACGATGCCATCGTGGAGATAGAGAACATCATGCGCCATCTGGAGATGGGCAAGACGCCGTATCAGGCGGCAATGGAAGCGGCGGATGAGATCGGCATGGCGGTGATCGCGACCACATTCACGCTGGTGGCGGTGTTCCTTCCAACTGCCTTCATGAGCGGCATCCCGGGGCGGTTCTTCGTGCAATTTGGCTGGACGGCGGCGGTAGCGGTGATGTTTTCGCTGGTGGTTGCGCGCATGCTGACGCCGATGATGTCAGCTTATCTGCTGAAACCGCGCGTGGCCCATGCCACACCCAAGTGGCTAGAAATTTATCTCAAGTGGGCACAGTGGTGCCTGCACCACCGCAAGGCGACGATGCTGGCGACGGCGGTATTCTTCTTCGGCTCGTTCGGCCTGGCTGCTACCTTGCCCACTGCATTCCAGCCCAAGGACAATGATTCGCAGACCCAGATAACGATCACTCTTCCGCCGGGCAGCAGGATAGACCAGTCATACGCGATGGCCGAGCAGGCGCGCAACATCATCAGGCAAAATCCAGAAGTCACACGTGTCTACACCGCCATCGGCGGAGGGTTGTCCGGAGGTAACGCCTTTGAGCCAGCCGGTGCGGCAGAAGTGCGCAAGGCCACGCTTTCCATCCAGTTGCGGCAACGCTCGGAGCGCAAGCTCAACAAACAGCAGATCGAAGGCCAGTTGCGCGACGCGATGATGGCCCTGCCCGGTGTGCGCATCAAGGTCGGCATGGGCCAGTCGTCCGATAAATATCAACTGGTGCTGACCAGCGAAAACAGCGAGGTGTTGAACGCACACGCATTGAAGGTGGGGCAGGAATTGCGCACCATACCCGGCATCGGCAACGTGGTGTCCAATTCCAGCGTGCTGCGCCCGGAGGTGGTGGTGCGTCCGGACTTCGGCCGTGCAGCCGATCTCGGCGTGACCTCAAGCGCGATTGCCGACACCTTGCGTGTTGCGACCGCAGGGGATTACGACCAGGCACTGGCCAAACTCAATTTGCCGGAGCGGCAACTACCCATCATCGTCAAGCTGCGCGACGAAGCGCGGCAGGATCTGGAATTGTTGTCGCGCCTCGTCGTGCCCGGCACGCACGGGCCGGTGATGCTGGGCAACGTGGCGACACTGGCACTGGAAAGCGGCCCGGCGCAGATCGACCGCTACGACCGCCAGCGCAACATTTCCTTTGAGGTCGAATTGGCCGGGCAGCCATTGGGCAAGGTGCAGACCACTGCGCTGGCGCTGCCTTCACTGAAAAATATGCCAGCGGGTGTGGAGATCGCGCCGATAGGTGATGCCGAGATGATGAAGGAATTGTTCGCGAGCTTCGGCCTCGCGATGTTCACCGGCGTGATGTGCATCTACATTGTGCTGGTGTTGTTGTTCAAGGATTTCATGCAACCGGCCACGATCCTGTGGGCTCTGATCCTGTCGATACCGGGCGCGTTCCTCGCGCTGTTCCTCACCCGTACTGCGATCTCCATGCCTTCGATGATCGGCCTGATCATGCTGATGGGCATTGCCACCAAGAACTCCATCCTGCTGGTGGAATACGCCATCGTCTCGCGCCGTGATCGCGGCATGAACCGCGCTGAGGCGTTGCTCGATGCGTGCAGGAAGCGCGCACGCCCCATCGTGATGACCACGCTGGCGATGGGTGCGGGCATGCTGCCGGTGGCGCTCGATATCGGGGTGGGGGACGGCAGTTTCCGTTCGCCGATGTCGATCGTCGTGATCGGAGGATTGATCACCTCGACCTTCCTCAGCCTGCTGGTGATTCCGGTGGTGTTCACTTACGTAGACGATTTGATCGAATGGGTCAGCGCG
>Ga0224495_10000958_pt1 | contig 21533 bp, 14 predicted proteins | sample SF_Jul11_sed_USG_FD_168128 | JGI IMG/M metagenome (GOLD analysis project Ga0224495, IMG submission 168128) | Sediment microbial communities from San Francisco Bay, California, United States - SF_Jul11_sed_USGS_4_1 | ecosystem: Environmental > Aquatic > Marine > Sediment | place: USA: California...
TCTCCTTCCCCCTCTGGCCTTGTTGCGGGGCCGGCTTCTGGAAGCCAATGTCGCCCTGCTGACGCGCCTGGCCGGCGCCGGGAAAGCGTTGGATCGCTGGCTTGAAACCGGGAATCTCACGCCGCGCGAGCGCGAGATCACCGCTCGTGTTCTCGAGGGGAAGAGCAATCAGGCTATCGAGAGGGAGCTTTTCATCGGCCGGCGGACCGTTGAAAGCCACCTCTACAACATCTACCGGAAGCTGGGCGTGAAGAACCGGCTCCAGCTGGCGCGCTTGGCCGCGGCCGAGACGGAACGAGAGGACCGCTCCTAGCCCGCCCGCCAGAACAAAATCGGTTTCCCTACTATGACGTCGGCGCGTTTCTTGGAGTCTTGCTCCCGTCGTAACGGGAGTTGTCGTCCCCCGCCATCCGGCGTGGCGTAATGGCCCGCGCAGATCTACGACAGCAAGGCGGCGATCCGCTAGGTCCGGGCCAACGCCGCGAAATACGGGCTCGACGCCGGCCACATCAGCGTATGGGACAGAAGCGCGGATGCTCATGTGGCCGCATTTCTTGACATTTATCAGGGATAAGCCTAGGTTTTCCTACCAGACACTTTGCGAGGTAGTATGAGCTTATCGAAAATGAAGGGGGGGAGGCCCATGAGATTGCAAGACTCCAGGCTGTCGGGCATCTTTTTTCTTTTGCTCGGCCTCCTCTCGATTTTCAGCCTGGCCACTCACGCCGGCCAGCCCGCGCCTCAAGAGGCGATGAAATATCCCTGGCTGATAACCGGCCACTTTACCTACGTGGAATACACGAAGTTCGATAGAGAGGGCACCTCTATTGAAGACACAAACCAGCTGTTAATGCATTTTATGGATTTGGCGCTCGTCCAACATGATCCCTTCGACCAAGTTGCGATCTATGCCCTGGACAAAGCCGATTTCAACGCGAAAGGGGAGGGAACACAGGTGGTCGCGTCGGCGGGCCGCAGATATAATACATCTTATAAGCGCTTTGGCGGCGGTCCCCTCGACCCCCCGCCGGAGAATCCTTGGGGCCCCGCCAACAATCCTGCCACCCTGACCTGGCGCATCAAGGAAAATCGCTTCTCGCTGCATTTCCAGGCCCCGCTGGCCAAGGGTGAAGTCACCATGGAAACCTGGATCGACGATGGCGAAAGGAGTTCGATCACTTCAGAATATATGTGGGCCTGCGACATTGACGGCGTCGTGGACTACAATGCCAAGACCAAGACCTATCGCTTTGTCTTCCTCGATACCTATTCCGTCCCTTACCGCGAAGATTCGGATTTGAGCAGCACCGTGCATGTCCAAGGCGAAATGAACGCTCCGCTGAAATAGAGCCGCTCCCGCCGCGCGATAAGATAATTTTCTAGCACCAAAATCCGGGCGGGGATGGTCCGTTTTGAGGAACGCTTATTTAGAGTAGAATAGGGGGCGTCATGCGCCTCCGCTTGGCCTACGGAAAGACAGGGCTGCCGCTGGAGTTGGACGACTCCCTCAACGTCACCGTCGTCGAACCGAGTTATGTGCCCGCGGTTCCCGACCCTACGGCCGCCGTCCGGGACGCTCTGCGGCGTCCCAGGGGCTCCCCGGCGCTCAGGGATCTCGTCCGTCCGGGAATGAAAGTCGGCGTCGTCTTCAGCGACATCACCCGACCCTCTCCCAGCCCCCTCCTCGTTGGAGGCGTGCTGGACGAGATCCGGGGGATTGCGAACATCGAGGTCGTTCTCTTCAACGCGCTCGGGACGCACCGGCCCAACTCCGAGGCCGAGCTGCGGGTCATGCTGGGCGACGACAACTACGAACGCTCGAGAATCGTCCAGAACGAATGGTTCGACCCTTCGACCCAGGTGAACATCGGGACGACCTCGCGCGGCCACGAAACCTGGCTGAACGCCGAGCTCATGCGCTGCGATGTGAAGATTCTGACCGGTTTCATCGAGCCCCACCTTTTTGCCGGCTTCAGCGGCGGCGGCAAGGCCATCATGCCGGGGATGGCCGGCGAGCGCACCGTTCTGGGCAACCATGACGCGGGGATGGTCGGACATCCCAAAGCCATCTGGGGCATCACCCACGGGAATCCCATCTGGGAGGAGATCCGCGAAGTGGCCGGCCGGGCGGGCCGCCTTTTTCTCCTCAACGTGACCCTCAACCGGGACCAAGCCGTGACCGGTGTCTTCGCGGGCGACCTCGACCGGGCCCATGAGGACGGATGCGCATTCGTCAAGCGCTCGGCTATGGTCGCGGTTCCGGAGCCCTTCGACATCGTCATTACGACAAATTCCGGTTATCCCCTCGACCTGAACCTCTACCAGTCGGTCAAGGGGATGAGGGCCGCCGACCAGATCGTCCGGCCGGGCGGCGCCATCATTCTCGCCACCAGCTGCTGGGACGGCATCCCCGATTACGGGCTTTACGGGAAGCTCCTGCGCGAGGCGCGAGATCCCCGGGAATTGCTCGATAGGATCTGCGCGCCCGGCTTCCTCGAACAGGATCAGTGGGAGGCCCAGGTCCAGGCCCTGGTCCAGCTCAAGGCCGAAGTCTTTGTCCGGTCCGACGGCTTGACGGATGAACAAATCCGGGGCGCCCTGCTCGCGCCGTGCCGGCGCATAGAAGATACCGTGGCCGGGCTTCTCCAGAAATACGGCCGCGGAACTTCGATCTGCGTCATGCCCGAGGGCCCGCAGACGATCCCGTACGTGTTGTCGAGCCCGCCCGCGTGACCCGTCGCGCCCGCCGGGTTCGATGTCCTGACGCGGCAGGACGCGAAGGGTTGGTATTTCGTCGAGCTCAAGAAGCGCGGCTGATCCCGGTCAATTCATTCGTAGCGGAGCGTTTCCACCGGATTCGCCCTCGCCGCCCGCACGGCCTTGTAGCCGACGGAGAGGAAAGCGAGGAGCAGCGAAAACGCCGCCGCCAGGACGGCCGGCTCGATCCCCGGGCGGACGCGGTAGGCAAATCCCTCGAGCCACTTTCCGGCCGCGAAATAGGCCGCGGGCCAGGCGACGGCGTTGGCGACGAGGACCCAGGCGAGGAATTCCCGGCTCTGCATCAGGACCAGTCCGCGGGTCGAGGCTCCGAGGACCTTTCGAATGCCGATCTCCTTGGTCCGCCTCTCGGCGATAAAGGAGGCCAGGCCGACGAGGCCCAGGCAGGCCGTGAACAAGGCCAGGACCGTGAACACGCCCAGGATCGACCGGGTCCGGCGGTCCTCTTGGTAGAAGGCGTTGATTCTGTCGTCGAGGAACCAGAAGTCGGAGGGATAATCCGGAACGAACGCCTTCCACGTCTTTTCTAGGAATTTCATGGTTTCAGCGATCCCCCCGGGGCTGATCCGGAGAAGGAACCACGGCATTTGGTCTCCGTCACAGGTGAAAACCATGGGCTCGATGGCCTGGTGCAGGGAACTCTGGTGAAAATCCCTCATGACGCCGATGACCGAATAGGTTTTTGTTTCGGCCATCCCCTGGTGGTTCGGCCCGGTCACCGTCATACGCTTTCCCACCGGCGAGCCCGTGCCCATCGCCCGGGCCGCCGTTTCGTTGACGACCACAGCGTCTGTCCGGTCTGAGGTCATTTTCTCGTTGAAAAACCTTCCCTCGGCCATGCCGATCCTGAATGTCTCGAGGTAGTTATGGTCGACTTTCAGGGGGAAGAACGGGGTACGGTCTGCTGGATTTTTGCCTTCCCAGGTGACCTCGAACGCGGCCCTCAGCGCCTGGCCGGGCGGAACCGATTGGGTCGCGCTCAGAATCCGTGAATCGGCGCGGATGGCGTCCCTGTGGGCCTCCGACCGTAAGACCGTCGCAACGACCTGGTGCGTATCGAGGCCGAGGTTCTTCGTCCGGATGAACTTGAGCTGTTTGTCCACGATGATGGTCCCGATGACGAAAAAGACCGTCAGTGTGAATTGGAGGACGACGAGACTCTTCCGCAAGACGGCTTGACCCCGCTCGCCGCCCATGAACGTGCCCTTCAGGACCCAGACGGGCTCGAACCCTGCCAGGTAAAAAGCCGGATAGCTGCCGGCCAGAAGCCCCGCGAGCAAGGTGACGCCGAGGATGGCCGCCAGGAGTCCCGGGTCGAACAGGCGGGCGAAGACGAGTTGTTTTCCGGCCAGAGCATTGAAGGGGGGCAAGAGGGCCCAGATCAGGAGCAGGGCCAGGATGAGGCCGAGGAAAGATTGGACGAAGGACTCTCCAAGGAACTGCCTGATGATGTCGGACCGGCGTGCGCCGGTGACCTTGCGCAGACCGACTTCTTTCCCTCGGTTGGCAGAGCGGGCCGTGGCCAGGTTCATGAAGTTGATGCAGGCCAGGAGCAGGATGGCCGCGGCGGCGATCGAAAAAAGAGTCAGCGTCGAGGCCCTTCCCTGGGCGTAATTGTCAAAGTCGAAGGCGAAATCCGACCTCAAGTGGACGTCTTTCAGGGGCTGGATGCGGAGGGCGACGTTCGGCTTGTTCAGGCTCTTGGCGACCAGGCCGGACATTTTCGCGACCGCTGCGGACGGGACCGCCTGCGGTGCCAGGCGGACGTAGCAGTAAAAGAACATGCTGTTCCAGTTCTCAAAATTGACATGGTGGTATTCGTGCATGTTGACGATCGGGATGACGCAGGCGAAGCGGAGATGGGAGTTGCGCGGCACGTCCCGGATGACCCCCGTCACGGTGTAAGGGTCGCGCGTGATGGTCAGGAGCTTGCCCATCGGGTCTTCGTCGCCGAAAAACGTGCGGGCCAGGCTTTCCGTGATCACCACCGACCGCGGCCCCTGGAGGGCCGTCTTCGGGTCGCCTTTGAGGAAGGGGAACGTGAACATGGAGAAGAAGGACGGATCGGCGATGCCGATTGAGGCGTCGAATATGGCCTTGTCAGCCAGCTTGATCCCGTAGGTGTTGTTCGTCCTGTAGCGGCAGATGTCCAGGACCTCGGGGAACTCCGCCTTGACGGCCGGGCCGAGAGGGGTGGGCGCCCGGGCATCGAGCGTCGCGGCGGTCTCGCTCCTCGTTTCCGTGACCAGACGGTAGATCGAGTCCCCGTTTTCGTGGAAGCGGTCGAAGCTGAGCTCGTCCTTGACCCAGAGCATCATCAGGACACAGCAGGCCAGACCGACGGCCAGGCCGGAGATGGTGACGGCGGAATAGCCCTTCTGACGCCGCATTTTCCGCAGGGCGACGCGGACGTAATTCCAAAGAAGGTCCGGGACGATCAGCCGACGCAGCTTTTGTCCCCGGCCCTGAAGGCGGCGGACCTTCGAGAATTCGCTTCCGATCTCCTGCGATTCCCCCATGGCGGAGCTGGCCAGGCGAAACGCCTCTTCCATCGTTTCGCCGCGGCGGACGCGGTCGGCCACTTCGTCGCGGAGGACCGCTTCAAGCTCGGAAACGTAGGTGTCCTCGAGGGCCTGGTTCTTGGCCAGGTCCTTCTTCCACTTCCTGATGGCCTGTTCAAGTTCGAACATGCTGTTTCTTCCTATTTGATGGGCCCCGGCAGGATCAGTTCCAGCCAGTTATCGCAGTTTTCGAGGGTCCCGTCCCGGGGAAAGTTGACGGTGCCTTTCGAGTCTCTTAATCCGGCGATCATCCTTAAGCGCGAGCCCGCGAGCTTTTTCAGGCTGATCCGGTATTCTTTTCCGTCCTTTTTTTTGAAAATGTCATCGTATTTTTCTGTGGGCCGCCCTTGGGCTATCCATTCCTCCTCTTTGATCTTCTCCATGACATCGACGTTCGCCTCCCAATCCTGCGCATTGTCCACGCCGAATTTGCTTTGACGGAAATCCGAAGGAAAGGCGCCGCTTCCTTCACCCAATCTGGCCGACGAATGCAGCTTGATGAAGACTTTTTCGTTTGACGTCACATGAATTTCGCTGAGCATCAATCCGAGGGGCAGGGCGGATTTCAGCCCGACGAAGAGGTCCTCGGAATCGGCCTTGAGATAGATTTCATGTCGGTCCGAGATCGGAAAACTCAAGGCATCCTCCCATTCGCCTTTTGAGAAGATCCCATCCAAGGCCACGATCTTTCCGTTCCCTGCCGGGACCCGGATTGTGCGCGAATCGGCGCTAGAGGAGCCCGAATTTGAAGTCTGCCCGGATGGAGCGAGCAGGCCCACGGCGAAGATCATCGTGGATATGAGGAGCGTTGTCGTTCTGCTTATTTTCATTTTGAGGACTCCCGGCGTTGGACCCCGCTCATTCGGTCAATCGGCGGCCGCGGCCGTCGCCCAGATCTTCCGCAGGGCTTTCTGGATATCGGTCCAGCGGGCCTTTTCTTTTTCCAGCTCTTTGCGGCCGGGGTCGGTCAGTCGGTAGTACTTCCTCATCCGGTTTTCCTCGGACACGCGCCATTCCGACCGGATGAGCCCTTCCTTTTCCATCCGGCGCAGGACCGGATAGAGCATGGCGCTCGACCATTTCATGCTTCCGCCCGAAACGCGGCGGACGCGCTGCAGGATTTGGTAGCCGTAGCTTTCCCCCGAGAGCAGGAGCGAAAGGATAATGGGCTTGGAGGAGGCGGCGACGAGAGTATCTGATGACATGACATATCTCCTGTGCCCTAATAGGCGACGTCATTACATATGCCAGAATTGTGCCAAGTATTCTTCCCTGGGAAACCGCGAATACACGACAGCTTTTTTTACGTGGACGCTGTTCGGCCGCGGCACAAGGGCTGTCCGAAAGCGGACAGGTCTCCGCGCTGAGGATTGAACGTTCCCTGCCCGGTTCTCTTGTTGTTGACTGTGACAAGCAGCCGGCGATATCATCCCTATTCTCATTAATCTAATCCCGGAGGAGAGAAACATGGCCAGGATCCAAGCCTTCTGCGGACTTGATTGCGGGGAGTGCGAAGGCTACATCGCAACCCAAAAAGACGACCGAGCCGGGCTCGAGGCGACGGCCAAGAAATGGGCCTCGCAGTACGGCGCCATGAACATCACCGCGGATATGTGCATCTGCGACGGGTGTTCGTCGGGAAAGAGGATCAGCACGGCGCACGCCGTGACCTGCGCCGTCAGGCTCTGCGCGTCCCGGCGCGGGGTCGTGACCTGCGCCCACTGCGACGATTACGGCTGTGAAACGCTGCAGGGATTCTTCGCCTTCGCCCCCGTCCTCAAGGAAAAGCTGGAGGCGATCCGGAAAGAGATCGGAAAGTAGCGGTCACTCCGGGGCTACATCCGATTGCCCCCACCGACGTAGAGCACTTGTCCGGTGATCCAGTCCGCCTGCCGGGAGGCGAAGAAGACGACCGCCGCGGCAATGTCGTCCGGAGTCCCGATCCGGCGCAACGGGTAACGCTTGGCCAGAGCCTCGGCCTCATCCTCAGGCAGCCAGCCGGTCTGGACGGCCCCGGGAGAGACGACGTTCACCGTGATGCCGTAAGGGCCGAGTTCGACGGCGGCGGCCCGGGCATGACTTTCGCCGGCGTACTTGCTGGCGCCGTAGGAAACGTTCCAGCCGTGACCGGAGGCCCCGTCCGTGCTGATGCTGATGATGCGCCCCCAGCTCGATTTCCTGGCCACGTGCCGGCGGGCAAATTCCGCCATGAGCAGGGCCGCGGCGCGGCAGTTGACCGCAAAGTGCTCGTCATGGGAAGCGGCCGATATTGTGCGGAGAGAATACTCGCCCCCAAACAAGCCGCTCGCGGGGAGCTCTCCGGCGGGCAGAAACGAGTCGGGCCGGTCGTGAGCCGCGTTATTAACCAGGATGTCGACCTTCCCGAACGCCCTTTCCGCATCGTCCATCAAGCGGGGGACATTGCCGGGATCCGACAAATCCGCTTCCCGGGCGTGACATCGGCCTCCCAGGGCGTGGATCGAGCGGACGACGTCCTCGGCGTCGCGGGCGAGAATTTCGTAATAGCGGCCGGGGCCGGGCTTTGAAGCCCCGTCACCGGCCCGCGGACCTTTTGCGCCGTATTTTTCCGGAGAAAGTCGCTTATAAGTCAGGAAAATGTCCGCCCCTTCGCGGGCGAGCGCGACAGCCGCGGCCGCTCCGATGCCGTGATTCGCGCCCGTGACAAAAGCCACCTTGCCTTTGAGCCCGGTATCCACCATGGTTTTCCTCCTTGGCATAGAAAGGGAATGGAATCTTACGGCCGATGGGCTCGGCCGTGTCGAGGCCAAGAACGCGGAGAACGCCTTATTTCATCTTTTATCGCTTCTGAGAAAAACTATACGCCGGGCGAATATGCGGGTCAATGCGGATTATTCATATTCAGCAATCTGGGAGCAATCTGGGGACACGTACCGAGCAATCTGGGGACACGTACCAAGGGTACATGTCCCCGCTTCCGCCGCCCGAATCTGCCCTATTCCGCGAGGACGTCATCACCCGCGGGCCGGACCCGCGGCTCCCTCCGTCACTCGTTTCTGAGTGTCACGGCCGGGCTGGCCGCGGCCGCGCGCAGGCTCTGGAGCCCGACCGTCACCAGGGCGACGGCCAAGGCTCCGACCGCAGCGATTAGAGTAATTAAGATGTTGAGGTCGATCCGATAGGCGAATTCCCCGAGCCAGCGGCCCATGGCGTACCAGGCAACGGGCGCGGCGATGAGGACCGCCGCGACGACGGGCCGGAGGTATTGGACGGAGAGAAGGGAGACGATGTCGGAGTTCGAAGCGCCCAGCACCTTCCGGACGCCGATCTCTTTTTCCCGTCTCCGGGCGACGAAGGATGAGAGGCCGAACAGGCCGAGGCAGGCGACGCCGATGCCCAACGAGGCGATCGTCCCCAGCAGCCGTCCCATCTGCTCCTCGTAACGGTATTCCCGGCCGAAGCTCTCGTCCAGGAAGGAATATTCGAACGGGACGCCGGGAAAGTGACTGTCCCAGGTCTCTCTGACGAAGCGCATGAGCTCGTCCATCCTCTCGACGCGGATGGCGAGCGTGATGACCCCCAGGAGAGAGGGCTCGAGGTCCAGAATAAGAGGCTCGACGATTTCCTTCATCCCGCGATAATGGAAATTCTCGGTGACGCCCACGATCCGTTTGGTCCTGCGGTTGTAGTGGGCCTGGAACGTCTTGCCGAGGGCGTCCTGGGCGGAGGCAAAACCTAGGGCCTTGGCCCCGGCCTCGTTGACGATGAAAGCCTCCCTCCGGTCTGGGCCGTTCCGGCCCACAAACGGCCGGCCGGCGGCCATGCGGATCCCGTACTGGGCGATGAAGTCCTCGTCCACGGTTATCACTTTCAACCGCGGGGCGTTGCGGAAATCCTCCGGCCTCGTCGTCAGGTAATAGCCGCTTCCGGAGCGGTCGCCGGGGACGATGGACGAGACCGTGACGCCCCGGACCGACGGATGCCCGAGGAAATCCTGCTTGATGGCTTCATAATCTCTGCGAAAATGGTTGAGATTGCTCTGCACCCGCAGGAGGAGCTTCTGGTTGATGTCGAAGCCGAGCGCCTGGCCTTTCATGAACCGGAGTTGCCGGAAGACGGTCAGTGTCGAGATGACGAGGAAGATAGAGATGGCGAACTGACCGACGACCAGGAATTTCTGGGCGAGGGAGCCCTTGGGCGCGGCCGGCGATTTGCCGTGTAGGATGGCGACCGGCCTGAAAGAGGTGAGGACGAGGGCGGGATAGAAGCCGGAACCCAGGCTGACGGCCGTGAGCAGGCCGAGCAGGGAGAGGATCGCGGCCGGCCGGCCGAGCCCGGCCAGGGTGAGCTCGGTCCCCGCCATCTGGTTGAAGGGAATGAGGAGGAGAGAGGTCAGTCCCGAGCCCGCGATAAAGGCGATGAGCGTGATCAGGAAGGACTCCCCCAGGATCTGTCCGGCGACCTGGCGGCGCTCGGCGCCGACGACCTTGCGCAGTCCGACCTCCCGCGTCCGGACGGTCGAGAGGGCCGCGGACATGTTGACGAAGTTCATCACCCCGATGAGCAGGATGAGCAGGGCGACGAGGGAATAGATCGAGACATAGGTCCAGTTGCCGGGCGGATCGATCTCCACGTTGAGCCGCGAAAACATGTGGATCCGGGTCACGGGCTGGAGGAAAAACTCCAGGAGGGTGAGCGGGCGGCCGAATCGCTCCTCATACTTCCTGCGGCCGACCTGGGCGAGGCGCTGGATCTCGTTTTCGAAGTCGGCGGGATTGGCTGTCGCAGCGAGCTTCACATAGGTGTATTTCGAATGGTATTCCAGCCAATCCTCTTCGAACGTGGGCACGTTCGCGGAGAGCGTGGGCATGGACACGAGGAGGTCGTATTTAAAATGCGTGTTGGCCGGGGCGTTCTTGATGATCCCCGCGACCTCGAAATCAACCAGCTTCGTCGTCCCTGTGTCGTAGTCGATCTCGATCTGGAGCGTCCGGCCGAGCGCCGGCTCCGAGCCGAAGTACTTCATAGCCGTCGCCTCTGTGACGACGACGGTGTAAGGACGGGCGAGCGCCGAGCCGGGGTCGCCTTGGAGAACAGGGAGGCGGAATATCTGGAAAATGTCCCGGTCGACGAACCAGACCCGTTTTTCGAAAAAGCGCTTGTCCCCTTGAACGACGAGCACATTATCGGCGTTTTCGTAAGGCGCGACGACCCGGGCGGCCTTTTCGACCTGGGGATAATCGGCGGCCAGCGCAGGGGCCAGCGGCCCGGGCGTCCCCGCGGACCGGGAATCGCCGACCTGGGTGATTTGGTGCGCCGCGATGCGATAGATGCGCTCGGCGTCCGGATGGAAGGCGTCGTAGGTGAGCTCGTTCGTCACGTAGAGGATAATCGTCGCGCAGCACGCCAACCCGACGGCCAGGCCGGCAACGTTGATGAAGGAATAGACCCGTTGACGGCGGATCCTCCTCAGGGAGAGGCGGAGGTAGCTGGCAATCATCGTTCACCTCAAGACGTGGGCTGCATCAAGGTAGACATTAGCATGAAACGTGCCAGGGCGATTCCGGGGGAGCGGCGGTTCCGCAGCCAAAGGGGATGTCCGGAGACGATTCACCAAGTGTCCGGAACCGGACAGGCGGGGACCGCGCGTCAGGCGAGAAACGGGTCGGGGAGATCCTCCGGCGGCGTTTCCAGTGTTTCCGGGTTCTCGATGAGGTCGGCCAGCAGGTCGATGGTCTTGGCGAAGTAAACCCCGTCGGCGATGCGCTCATCCAGGGAGATCTTCAGGTCCACGACGTCCCGGGCCTCGACCTCGCCTCGGTCATTGACGGCCGGCTCCTTCTTCCGCTTGCCGACGACGATGAAGAACGGCGCGTTGCCCCATTCATACAGGTGATGATAAACGGCGTCGAGCCCGATGCTGCCGAGGTTGGCCAGGAACGCGCTGGCATACATGGGGTCCTCTTTGATGAGCTGGGAGGGGAGCAGGCCGAAATAGTCGAGCGTCCGCGCGGCCCAGACGATGAACCGCGTCAGGAACCGCGGCCCGCCGGAGACCACACTGGCCAGCTTCTCGTCCGCCGAGGTGCGGCTCTTCTTGGTCGCCCGGACGGCGCCGGTGACGCGCTCGCTGACGTCGGCGATGGTGGAGCGCGGGTCGAACGTTAGCTTGATAGTGGTCTCGCTCGCCTGTTCGGTCAGCTCCCGCTTGACGACGAAGGAGAGGTCGATCGTCCGGCGCTGGTAGAGGCGGAGGCCGGCGACGAAGCGGTTGGCCTCCGGTCGCAACGCCAGCGTGCGCACGCTGGCCGCCAGGACGACCTGGAAGAACGAGGTTTTTTTCTGCCGGCCGGCGTTGATCCGGTGGAGCCAGTCGAACGTAGGACCGACGTTCAAGCGCTTCAAATGGTAGGCCGCGGACTCGGTCCGGGTCCGCATCAGGAAGGGGAAGATCCTGCGGAAACCCGGCAGCTTCCTGACCTTGATGCCATCACTGCGGTCGCCGAGCGCCATTTGGCCACCCTCCTTCCTTCCGCCCGCTTCCCGGACAGCCCCGCGTTGTTCCGGACGTTCGTTACTCCTGCGCCCGAAAACGCCTGAATCGCCCGGGCACGTGGACTCCAGGTCCGCGTCCCTTGATTAGCCATCCAGGCCGTTCGCGACACCCGGCCCTGGAAATCTACTTTTATTCGCTTTCCGTGTCAATTTTCAGGGGACGGATGTCGGCATTTCCATGGGCCGACCTTAAATGAGCCCTTCGAAGCTTCAGGGGTCGTGCAGAGCGCCGCCGGCGAAGCTGCGGGGGAATCTGCGGGGGCCACGGAGCGGAGGAAAGTATCCCCCTTCTCCCCCCTTCGTCACGGAACATGCCGTTGTAGACCGGATTATAAACCATCTCGAGCTGACCTTCGTTTCGGACCAGCCGCCGCTGGCGCGCGTTTATATCACCGTCGGAGACGAGCCGGAGCTCGTCAAGGAGATCGAGGCCTTTCCGGACATTCTCAAGACGGAGAATCCGCATTCATCTTCTTTAAAAGTGCCTTAAACCTGGGATCTGAGCGGATGCTGTCAAACGACTTCTCATATCTAAGCATTTCCGGAGAGAGGCCGCGTTGTTCATAGGCTTTCTCAATCCACTCCAAGCCCTTATCCTTCTCGCCAAGAAGGCAGTAGATCTTGGCTTTATTGAGAGGGCCGATATATTTTTTGGGTGTCTGACTCAGCAAATCATCGAACATTTCTTGAGCTTTATCCCTTTGACCTGAAAGAGCATGGATCGCAATGGCGTCCAACAAGGGAAGAGTGCTGTCCTCATAAAGGGACTGGGCTTTTTGAGCTATCTCGAGAGCCTCTTGGTACATTCCTTTGTTCATATAATTCCAGCTCAGGTAGTTAAGGGAAGGCAGAAATCCCGCATCAATTTCCAACGTCATCTTCAATTGTTCTATCGAATCCTCGTACCGGCCTTCTAAATAGAGGATGAGTCCTTTCGCGGCGCTGATAATCAGGGATAAGGGATCCAGTTCAAGAGCCCTGTCGAACTCTTTGTAAGCCTCGTCAAAACGCCCCGCCGCAGCCAAGTATTCCGCATACCACTGATGAGCGGTCGCATAATTCGGATTCAGCTCAAGGGCGCGTTTCAATTCTTTTTCTGCCGACTCAAAATCCCATTCGAACTGGTAGAGGACGTATCCGAGAGAGCAATGAGCTTCTCCGAGCGAATCATCCAACCCGAGAGCGCTATTCAAGGCCTTCTTTGCATTTTCAATAGATGTTAGGGGAGGAAGAATCCCCCAGTCACAGAGGTTGATATAAGAGTCGGCAATCCCGGCATAGGCCAAGGCAAAATCGGGGTCTTTTTCTATAGCCTGTTCATAAAATTCAAGAGATTTATTCAGATCGCTGGGTGTCCGCTTATTCCATAGGAAGCGTCCCTGCAAATAGAGATTGTAGGCCTCGAGATTTTCGGTCGGTTTCATCTGGAGATGCTCTTCTTCTGAAAGAGAGAGGGGGGTCTTCAGAGCTTTAGCGATTTCTTCTGCCATGGCGCTCTGAATGGCAAAGACACTTTCCAGTTTTTGTTCATAGGTCTGCGACCAGAGTTGAAAGCGGTCCTCAACATTCACCAGCTCTGCCATGACCCGAATCTGACCTTCTTCCTTGCGGACACTCCCTACGAGGATGGTCGAAACTCCTAATTCTTGGCCGATCTGATTTATATCTTTATTTGTGTTTTTATACTGCATCGCAGAAGTGCGGGAAATCACTTTCCAAGTCTTGAGGGCCGAGAGTTTGGCGATGATTTCATCGGTCATTCCCTCGCATAAGTATTCTTGATCCTTTAAGGGGCTTCCATCCGCAAAAGGAAGAACTGCGATAGAGTGTTGTACAGGGGATGGTGATGTCGGTTTCTTGTGGGGAAAAAACTGCCGGATAACAACCGCTGCAATCACTATCGCGGCGACTCCAAGGGCAGGAACAAACAACTTCTTCAATCCAATTGTCACGGTGATTTCTCTTGCAGCAAGAGGCTTTCTTTCAGGGACAGTTTTTTCGGTTATAGGAATACTTTTTTCTACGCTCTCCAGTTCAGAGCGAACTTCTCCGGCACTCTGATACCTCTTCTCTCTTTCTTTCTCCAGGCATCTTAGAATTAAGTAGCTAAGATCATCAGGAATCTGGCTATTAAGTCCCTTCGGATCCCTGGGAATCTCGCCTTTATGTTTCATGCCGATTGTGAAGGGCGTATCGCCTTCGAAAGGCACTCGCCCTGTCACCATTTCATAGAGGATGACTCCCAGGGAATAAATGTCGGAACGCGGGTCAACGTCCTTGCCCTCGACTTGCTCTGGACTCATGTATTCCGGCGTTCCGATCATCACTCCCGCGCCTGTTAGCCCCGTTGCTTCCAGGGAGCGAGCGATCCCGAAATCCATGATCCTGACATTGCCCTCTCCATCGACCATGAGATTGCGTGATTTTAGATCCCGGTGGATCACACCGAGGCCGTGGGCCTCAGCTAATCCCTCACAGACCTGCTTCATTATGGCGATGGATTTTCCTATCGGCAATTGACCGATCCGTTTGATCAGACTCTTTAAATCTTCACCCCGGACATATTCCATCGTGATGAAGTGTTCCCCATCCGCCTCAGCCAAATCAAACATCCCACAAACATTCTTATGACGGATATTTCGACCGAGCTTCAGTTCGTTTTTGAATCTTTCGATGGTCTTCTTATCTTGAGCAATCTCCGGCTTGATCAGCTTGAGGGCGACCTCTTGTTTTAGCTTTGTGTCCTCGACCCGGTAGACCTTCCCCATCCCCCCGCCGCCAAGCTCCTCGATAATTTCGTATCGTCCGGCAATGAGAATTCTGCGGGTTAATTCCTGCGGAGGCGTTTCCATGGTCTTTGTCACAGAGACGTCCGGGGCGGATTTCAATGGAGTGGCACACTTGCCGCAGTAGAGGGTATCGTCGGGATTATCGTGCCGACAATTGGGGCAAGAAATGGGCAATCTCATCCCCTGAACTAGCTATCTGGAAGATTATCAAAGAATTGCGGAGGTGTCAATACAAAAAGGCTCACGAAAATATCTAGGGGGACACGGCGCGGATAAAAGGGCTGAAAATGACCTATTATTTCTTTTGGAGCGCCTTGACTTTGGCCTCGTCGCCGCCCAAAGCCAGATACTTGTCGAAATATTCCTTGGCTTTGGCGTCGTCGCCCTTCTCTTGGAGGATCTTTCCGGCCTCGAGATAGAGGAGCTGGGCCCGGGGGTTGAGCTCGATCGCTTTCAAGAAAAGGGCCAGCGCTTCGTCCGTTTTTCCCTGCCTTGCATAAAGCGAACCCAAGGACTGCCAGGCCAACGCCGATACCGGCTCGACCCGCACATTGACATCGATGTCGAGCTCGCCCCTTTTTGTCGCCGGCGCGCCTTCACCGCTGGGAAGCGTGCCCTCCAAACGCAGCGCCGTCAGCCAGTTCTTCTCCGCCTTTTCGAGATCTCCCAGCTCACTGTAGGCGCAGCCCAGGTTGAAATAGCTCAGCGGGTCCCGCGTGTCCAGGCGGACGACGTCCTCGTAGAATTTCACGGCGTTCTCGAAATCGCCGATCTTGAACAGGACGTTGGCCGTCAGGTCATTGGCCTCCCGGTAATCCCTTTTCAATTCGACGGCCTTCATTCCGTACACGCCGGCGCGGGCGATCGAGCCGAGCGAGTTGTAAAGCTGGCCGAGGTTATAGGCGATCGTCGGCGAGCCCTCATAAATCTCGATGAACGACTGCAGCCATCGCGCCGCATCCGAGACCATCCCGCCCTTGATCAGGTTCATGGCATGGCCGTTGACCTTGTCGGCGACCTCGGCCGCGTCGCGGTCGAAGACATACCGGTATCGGACGCCGAACCGCTCGGCGACGAAGTCCCTCGACAGGGGAAGCGGGGGAGACCCTTGCGGAGTCCCCCGTCCGTCCTGAACCTGCTCCAAGAGCGTCTGCGCCTGGAGGTCGGCCGGGTCGAGCTTGAGGAGACGCCTGAGGACGCGGGCGGCATTTTCCAGGTCTCCCTGGTTGATATGAGCGATGGCCAGGTTCTTGAGCGCGGCCGCATCGAACGGCCGCAGAGCCGCGGCAGCCTTCAAAGCCTCGAGCGACTCCGCGGGCCGGCCCTGTTCGGCATGAATGATCCCCATCAGGATCAGGACCTCGGCCGGCGCCTTAACGTCGGCGGCCGCAGGGGTCGACGCCTCGGCCGCCGGCGTCTTGGACGGCGACGGCGAAGATTTCCTGACCGCGGCCAGCGAAATATCCCCCCCGGATTGGCACAGCCTCAACGCGCTGGACCAGTTCTTCCGTCGGATTTCCGCGTCGATGGCTTGGACCCAGCAGTCGAGCGGGGGATAAAACAACTCTTTCGCCTGGACGAGCCACGACCGGGCCGTCGCGGTGTCGCCGATCTCCTTGGACTGCAGGGCGAGAACGTAAGCCGGGATGCCGGCGTTGGGAAAGAGCGCCCGCATGACACTATCGAAGGTGGGGCCGTCGGCCCTCGATTTCTTGCGGACCTCATCCAAAGCCGCGAGAAATTCCCAAGCCGTCTTTTCCGCGTCCTCCTTGCGCCCCGTCTTGTATTCGAGGAAGCACCTGAAGCTCAGGGCGGGGAGGTCGCCCGGCCGGGCTTCGAGCGCCTTGGCCAGCGCCGCGAGGGCCTTGTCGGGCTCGTTCAGCCTGTAGAAGGCATAAGCCTGCTTCGTCCGCAGGAAGGGTTGGGCCGGGTCCTTGGCCAGGGCCTCCTCGAAGAGCGAGACCGCCTCCTCATAGAGCATGAAGTCCAGGCCGTCGAGGGCGCGCTTGACGAGGGCGTCGGTCCTGGCCGTCGACGTCCCCCGGACCTCCGGCGGGGCAGCCCTGTCCGTCCGAGCGGCCGCCCGGCCCTGTGCGCCGCCCATGATCTGCACGGGCACGATCTTCTTGGGGACGGAGATGGACGACACGACCTCGATATCCTGGCTGGAAAACCTGACGTCGGCGTCCTCGTAGGCGACCCCTTCGCCGTTGAGATTCTCGTCCAAGTCGAGGACCACGGCGAGAAACGCCAAGCCCCGGATCGGCCTTTTTGTGCTGCCGGGGACGATGCTCCGGCTGTCCGTCAGCAGGATGATGCGGACCCCTTTTTCGGTCGGCTTCTCCCAGGCCGCGTGGAAGACGATATTCAGGCCCTCGCCCCCCGTATAGCGGATAGAGGCCACTTTGGCGGACCGGAACGCCCTGAAGAAGCCGTCGACGTCATTGAGGCTGAGGTGCTCCGATAACGTCCGCAGTTCCTCCCCCGAGGTGTAGCGGGCGATCTCGATCCTGAGGTTGGCCGCGCTGCCCAAGAGACGGCCGCGGAAGGAGATTTGGGCCCGGGCGGAGGGCACGGCTGATAAAAGGAGAGCGATAAATAGGAAAACGCCAAAGAAATCCCGAGGTCCTCGTCTCACAACCTTCCCCCCTGAGCGGTGGGCCGATCACCGTCCTGATGATGAGAATTGCTTTTTCGCGTCATGTACCGTTCCTCATCCTTGAGCTCGGAATGGGTCTCGCCCTTCACGGGGAAAGCATATGCCTGTCCCCGGACCTAGGTCAAGAGTCAGCCGCGTTTTCCCAAACCGAAACTCCAGGCCTCATGCGGCGGGAGCGTCATTGACAGGAGCGCGGCGGGGTTGCTATAGTCCCCCAGAACCGTCGAGCTGTTTCATCACCAAGCGGGAACGGCTTGAACGACCTCGAGGAGGAGGACATGACAAAACATTCCTTCGGACGTTCGTTCGCCATCGCGATCCTTATGCTTCTTTTCGCCGTCCAGATCGGCGCCCAGGAGAAGGTCGACCTCCAGGTCGTCCAGCGTCTGCGCAAAGAGGGGCTCGAGAACTCCAAGGTCATGGAGTACCTGAGCTATCTCAGCGACGTCCACGGGCCACGCCTTTCGGAATCCCCCCAGTACCGGAAGGCGGGAGAGTGGGTCGTGGCGACGCTCACGCAGCTTGGACTGGTCAATGGCAAGATGGAGCCCTACGGCCCGTTCGGCCGCGGTTGGGAGCTGCGGAAGTTCTACGGCGCCATGACCGCTCCCCAGTATATGCCGCTCGTCGCCTATCCGAAGGCTTGGACGCCCGGGACGAACGGCCTCGTCAAAGGGAATCCCGTCCTGGTCAGCGTCGGAAAGGTCGAGGAGCTGGAAAAGTTCAAGGGCCAGCTCAAGGGGGCCATCGTCCTGACCCAGGGCGAGCAGCCCGACGACATCTCTTTCGACCCCTCCGCGTCGAGGCTTTCGGACGAGGACCTGAAGGCGCTTGAAACGGCCCCCCTGCCGGGCGCCGTCCCCTTCGGCCCCGGCCGGATGCAGGAGATGATGGCCCGCCGCCAGCTTCAAGCGGCCGTCGGCAAGTTCCTCAAGGATGAAGGGGCCGCCGTCATCGTCGAGCCCAGCCGGGGAAAGAACGGGACCGTTTGGGTCCAGAGCGGCGGGTCGCAGGCCAAGGACGCGCCGATGCCGCTGCCCTCGGTCGTCGTCTCGGCCGAACAATACGACCGGATTATCCGGATCCTGAAGAAAAAGATCCCCGTGACGCTCGAGATCGAGGTTGAAGCGCGCTTCACGGACGACGACCTGCAGGGCTATAACGTCATCGCCGAAATCCCGGGCGCCGACAAGAAGCTCAAGGATGAGGTCGTCATGTTGGGCGGCCATTTCGATACGTGGCACGGGGGAACGGGCGCCACGGACGACGGCGCCGGCTGCGCCGTGGCCATGGAGGCCGTGAGGATCCTGAAGGCCATCGGCGTCCAGCCGCGGCGCACGATCCGCGTCGCCATGTGGGACGCCGAGGAACAGGGATTCGTCGGCTCGCGAAACTATGTGAAGAACCATTTCTTTAACCGGGAGAAAAAGGAAAAACTGCCCGCGTACGACAAGCTGTCGGTCTATTTCAACTTCGACAACGGCAGCGGAAAGATCCGCGGCATCTATGCCCAGGGCAACAACGCGGCCGTGCCGATCTTCGAGGACTGGCTCGGTCCGTTCCACGACCTCGGGGCGACGGCGGTGACGATCCGCACGACGGGCGGAACGGACCACCTGTCCTTCGACGGCGTCGGCTTGCCGGGCTTTCAGTTCATCCAGGATGACCTCGAATACGACACGCTGACCCATCATTCGACGATGGACGTCTATGACCACGCCTCGGCCGGCGACCTCATGCAGGCCTCGACGGTCATGGCCTGGTTCGTTTACAACGCGGCCATGCGCAACGAGAGGATGCCCCGGAAATATTTCGACCCGAACGCGCCGGTGGTCGGGAGATTCGGAAGGTAAATTCCGGGCGCCGGGGAGAGCCTCATTCCCCATTGACGCCGGCCGGCGGCCGGGGCTAGTATCATCCTGTGCAGCAGGCGCTCCCCGAAGAGTTGCGGCAGAATCGAGAGGAGGGAATCATGAAAAAACTCAGGATATGGGCGTCGGTCGCCCTGACCCTGGGCATTCTGGGGCTCATCCTTCTGGTCCTCATGGTCCTCGCGCTGGTGGACATTTCGCACGGCGAGAAGGACGTCGCCGGCGAATGGCTGATCGTCAAGTTGGGCCTCTTCGTCACCTTCTTCGTCATCGTCGCGACCTTCATCTCGACGGGTCTCGTCCTCAAGCATTTCCGCGATCAGGACGAGCGGAAGGGGCCCAAATCCGATTAGGGCGTCCCTCGCTGACGCGCGGGCTCCTTAATTCTGCTCCCCTAATTCGTTTGAAAAGGAGCCTCAAATGACGTCGCGAATCGCTGGCCTTCTCTTGTGCGGCTTCTCGATTCTTGCGGCGACCGTCGGCCCGGTCGGCGGGCAGGCGAACGCCGAGGTCCCCGATGTCTTCAAGGATCCCGAGAGCCTCGTCCGGGGCATCTACGCGGCGGTGTCCTTTGACCCCGGACCCGCGCCGGACTGGGAATTCGTCAAGACCTTCTTCCTGCCCCAGGCCGTCATCGTCGTCCGGAAGACACGGACGTCCATGGCCGTCATGAACGTCCAGGAATTCGTGGACTGGTTCGCCGACGACGTCGAGAAGTTCAAGATGACGGAGCGGGGGTTCGAGGAGACCGTCCAGAAGCTCAAACTGACGACGCTCGGGGACATCGCCCACGCGTTCGTGGTCTATAAGGCGCGGTTGAAAACGCCGGCCGACGCGCCCGGCCAGATCGGGCTCGACAGCTGGGCGCTCATGAGGAAGGACGGCCGGTGGTGGATCGCCGCCATCACCAACGACATTCCCACGCCGCAGCGGCCGCTCCCCGAAGAGCTGCGATAGAATCCGGCCCTCGGCGAGCGCCCATTTCGCTATCCTTATCCGTCCTTGACACGGCCCCAGCCCGCAATTATGCTTCCTCAGAGCGGGCCGACGGAAAACGCGCGACGGAGGAGGGGCCTCGGACCGCACAGCAGAAGAGCAAGCTCTTCTCCATAAAAAAGTCACCCGGGGAAAGGAGTCTGGTTTTGGAAATGAAATTCCCGCGGTCGTCCATGAACTTGCTTGACCTATCGCTGTCCGCAAGAAGGCGGAGATGGTGGGGAGGGACATTTCTATCGGTCGCCCTTCTCTTCGTCTCAACCCTGGCGTTTGCCCCGCAAGACAGAGCCCCCCAGGTCCAGATCCAGAGCCAATCCCTCGCCACCGCAGACGCGGTCGAGTTTGTCGGCGTTTGGCCGTATGGACCCTGCCAGGCCGCGGCGATCGATCCGGCCAGAAATATCGCCGTGATCGGCAACGGAGAGGCGCTGCAGGTGCTGGACATATCGAACACCGCCTCGCTGTCGAGAATCGGAGAAATCCGGATTCCGGGAAGTCCACAGGGGATCGCGCTGGCGGGGAATTATGCCTATGTGGTGACGCTCAGCTATCTGATCGTTGTTGATATTTCAGACCCAAAGAATCCCTCGGCCGTGACGGGCATTTTTTTCACCGAGTGCAGTATCCAATCCATCGCCTTCTCCTCGGGTCGGATCTATCTGGCTTACGATCATGGGCTCCTCATTTACGACGTTTCGAATCCTCATCAACCCGTTTATCAGGCGACGTATGGTACGTTTGGATTTAAGGTCGTAGATGTTGCCCTCTGGGGAAAATATGCGCTTTGTGCCTATGAATACTGGAAGTATCCTGAACATCCGGTAACTTCCTATGGCGTGGACGTCGTCGATGTTTCCTCTCCCGCAGCTCCCGTCTTGACCGGAGCCTTTGACCTGGGCAGGAATTATCTGCCTCGAGGTATCGAGGTCTCCGCCACCGGGCATGCTTATATCAGTCAAACCGGCGAGGGGTATGGGAGCGGACGACTCACGGTCATCGATGTCGCCACAGATCCCGAGCACCCTTTCGAAGTCGGCCGCTACGTCAGAGCGGACGTGGGGTTCGAGGGACTGGCGCTGGCCGGAAATTATGCTTATCTTTTTCAGCGTTGGCCCTGCCGTCTTGTCGCGCTGAACATCTCCAATCCCGCAGCGCCGGTCTTTATCGGGGAGGGGGAGGCCAACTGCCAATATGGGGATATGGTAAGCTCCGGAAGCCTGGTTGGGATTTCCCACGAGGGGAGCGGATTATCGCTCTATAACGTTACGGACCCGAGCCATCCTTTTCGGCAGGCGAATTATGATACTCCGGATACGCTGGCCGGCTACGCTAACGGAGTATCATA
>Ga0224495_10000959_pt1 | contig 21517 bp, 13 predicted proteins | sample SF_Jul11_sed_USG_FD_168128 | JGI IMG/M metagenome (GOLD analysis project Ga0224495, IMG submission 168128) | Sediment microbial communities from San Francisco Bay, California, United States - SF_Jul11_sed_USGS_4_1 | ecosystem: Environmental > Aquatic > Marine > Sediment | place: USA: California...
CCACCCGGGGCCACTGCCACAGTTTGGCGGACCACGAATGTACGGGCATTATGTCCACGAAGCCGTCATGGCCGCTTATCATCGAGGCGAGATCATTCAGAGCGCAGTGACGATGCATTTTGTTGACGAGACTGCCTATGATCATGGTCCCATTATCTTCCAAATGCCGGTACTGATTAGACCTGACGATGATGCCGAGACCCTTGCCAAAAGGGTGAACGAAAAAGAACGCGCCTGGCAAAGTTATATTTTAAACTTGGTCGTCCATCGGCATATTTATCTGAGCGATGGACAAGTCTTTTACGAAAGCGGTGCAGCGCAAAGGCTTTTTTACTGAGAAAGAAGGAGAACTATGAACCACTTTTTCTTGGCGAGAAGTGAAAAACTCGAATACTGCTTCAATGTGGAGACGACCGCCCCCTTGGATGCAAAGGAACTGACGATTTTAAGGCAGCTCTTAGTCGATGGGTTTGTATCGGAAAGTATCTCTACGAAACCAACCCACCCTGATGGAGGCAATGTGGTGGAACTCGGTCCGCGCATGAATTTTGCGACAGCCTATTCGACGAATATCGTCGCCATTTGCCACACCTGCGGGCTTGACAAAATTGTTCGGATAGAACGTTCCCGCCGATATTACCTCCCTGCAGAAGTGGATAAGGAACGTTTTATTCGGGAACATCACGATCGAATGACCGAATGTGTGTATGATCATCCATTGGAGACTTTCGAATCTGGAATTCAACCGGAACCTGTTTTTGAAGTTCCCTTGTTGGAAAAGGGTGTAAACGCTCTTTTAGAAATCCCGGGTCTTGCAATGGATGAGTGGGACAGAAATCTCTACTATGATTACTTTGTCAAGGAAGAGGGGAGAAATCCGACGATCGTTGAAATTAGGGATCTGGATAATGCCAACAGCGAGCACTCGCGGCACGGCTATTTCAAAGGGAAACAGATGATCAACGGTCTTGCGATGCCAGAAACGCTTTTGAATATCGTCAAATCGACTTTAAAAGCGAATCCATCAAACAGCATCATCGCGTTCAAAGACAATTCAAGTGGAATCAAAGGCTATGATTGCTGGACGATTGTCCCCGAACGACCTGGAAAACCGGCGCCTTTCAAGAAGCAGAAGGTACATTACCATATCATTTTTACTGCGGAGACCCACAATTTTCCGACCGGAGTCGCTCCTTTCCCCGGCGCTGAAACAGGGACAGGCGGTCGAATCCGTGACGTCCAGGCGACAGGAAAAGGAGGTCTGGTGGTTGCCGGAACAGCGGCTTACTGCGTCGCGAACTTGCTCATCCCAGGCTACGATCTGCCCTGGGAAGACAAAAAATCCGTGTATCTGTCGAATCTGGCTTCTCCTCTCACCATCGAAATCAGGGCAAGCGATGGGGCAAGCGATTATGGCAACAAGTTCGGCGAACCGGTGATCCTCGGTTTTACCCGTTCATTTGACCAAAGGCTTCAAAATGGCGAACGCTGGGCTTGGATTAAGCCGATTATGTTCACGGGCGGCATCGGACAAATCGATGCCGGGCATGTTGAAAAGGATGATGCCCAAAGAGGAATGCTGATTGTCCAAGTCGGTGGCCCCGCGTACGGTATCGGGGTCAGCGGAGGTTCGGCCTCCAGCAAGTTACAAGGCGAGAATGTGGAAGAGCTTGATTTTAACGCGGTCCAGCGTGGCGATGCAGAGATGGAACAAAAGATGAACCGCGTCATTCGGGCCTGCATTGAAATGGGCGATCGCACTCCTATTGTCAGTGTCCACGATCAAGGAGCGGGCGGACCTGCCAATGTTCTTAAGGAGCTTGTGGAAAAAACGGGGGGCAAGATTGAACTCAGACATATCACGTTAGGGGACCCGACGCTGTCGGCGCTCAAAATATGGATTGCCGAATATCAAGAGCGATGCGGTTTTTTGATCCCCCTTGAAAGAATTGAAGAATTCAAATCCATCTGTGAAAGGGAAAAGGTAAATTGCGAAATCCTAGGGGAAGTGACAGGAGATGGCCGATTCGTTGTGCATGACGAGGGAGATGATTCAACGCCTGTCAGTCTTAATCTCACAAAGGTTCTTGGCAATATGCCACAGAAAACGTTCAAGGATGAAAGAAAAGAGTCTTCTCTTAAACCGCTTCAATTACCGGATTCGTTGTCTGTGGAAGAAGCCTTATCTCGTGTTCTTCGCAACCTTGCTGTCGGGTCAAAGAGATTTCTGACCAATAAGGTGGACCGAAGTGTTACTGGATTGATTGCACGACAACAATGCTGCGGTCCACTTCAATTAACGGTTGGCGACGTAGCCGTGATTGCCCAAAGCCATTTTGAATTGACAGGAGCCGCCACCTCGATTGGCGAGCAACCCATTAAAATGCTGCTGAATCCTAAGGCGGGGGCTCGGATGGCTGTCGGAGAAGCGCTGACCAATATGGTATGGGCGCAAATCAGTCGATTGGAAGATATCAAGTGCTCGGCCAATTGGATGTGGGCACCCAAACTTCCAGGCGAAGGAGCTGCCCTTTACGATGCGGCGTGTGCAGTGAGGGATCTGATGATCCAGTTGGGTATTGCGGTGGATGGTGGAAAAGACAGTCTTTCCATGGCGACTCGAGTGGGAGAGGAAATTGTGAAATCTCCCCGTGAGCTTGTTATTTCCGCCTACGCAACGATGCCCGATATCACGAAAGTAGTCACCCCGGATATCAAAAACCCAGGGCACAGCCAGCTCATCTTCATTGACATCGCCAAGGATCAGGCTCGGCTTGGAGGGTCGACTTTAGCGCAAGTCTACGGGCAGATCGGGAACGACTCTCCTGACGTGGATGATCCGGACGTGCTTAAACGTGTCTTCCATGCAATGCAGAAATTAATATCAAAAAACTTGATTCTCGCAGGACACGACATCAGCGATGGGGGCCTGATCACGACGTTTCTTGAAATGGCGTTTGCCGGAAACTGTGGGTTGAAAATTCAAATGGACGGTCCGTGGCGCCCCCTTGAGAGGCTCTTTGCTGAAGAGTTAGGAGCCGTCATCGAGTGCCATAAGACTGATGTTCAAAAGGTTTTGGAGATTCTTGATTCTTTCCATCTACGGTCGACCCTGATCGGAGAAACGACAGAGGAAAAGAAAATTCTTGTGACCTATCATTTGCAAAAGGTTCTTGAAGCGGATATGTGTGTTCTTCGCGAATGGTGGGAGGAAACATCCTATCGGATCGAACGCCTTCAGATGAATTCCCAATGTGCCGATGAGGAGAAGAAAAATATCTTCGATCGGAAAGGTCTCACCTATAGCATTCCTTTTCAACCCCAACTGACGCCCACGCCTCTTCTCGAAGCGAAAGATAAACCGGAGGTGGCTATTCTCCGAGAAGAAGGAAGCAATGGTGATCGAGAGATGACCTCTGCTTTCTATCAGGCGGGCTTCAGGCCGTGGGATATCACGATGACGGATCTCATCCATGGACGAATAACCTTGGAACGTTTCAGAGGACTCGTGGCTGTCGGAGGATTCTCTTACGCCGATGTTCCCGAAAGTGCCAAAGGGTGGGCGGCAGCGATCCGATTTAATGAAAGGTTAAGGAAGATGTTTGACGATTTTTACAATCGTCCGGACACATTTACTCTGGGGGTGTGCAACGGATGCCAACTCTTTGCGCTTCTCGGTTGGGTCCCCTGGTTAGGAATCCCTGACCATAAGCAACCCCGTTTCGTTCAGAATTTGTCCGGGCGTTTTGAATCTCGCTGGGTGACCGTAAAAATTTTAGAAAGCCCAGCAATCATGTTCAAAGGCATGGCCGATTCCATCCTCGGAATTTGGGTGGCTCATGGCGAGGGAAGGCTCCACTTTCCAGACCCAACGCTGATGGATGAGGTCATCAGGAAAAAACTGGTTCCGTTATTCTTTGTGGATGATGAAGGCCGGGTGGATGGGAAGATTTCGCAAAGCTATCCTTTCAATCCGAATGGGTCCCCTTTTGGGATCACGGGGCTCTGCTCACCTGATGGACGACATCTGGCTATCATGCCACATCCAGAGCGAGCCTTTCTGAAATGGCAATGGGCATGGATGCCCAATGCTCTGAACGATCGGTTAAAGGCATCCCCGTGGATTCGAATGTTCCAAAATGCAAGAGAGTGGTGTGATAGCCAGCAGAGTCTTTAAGTTGTTTTGGGACCTTTAACCAATACAAATACAATGAATCCTTTTACATTGTCATTGCGAGCGACCAGCGGGAGCGTGGCAATCCGACGAAGTCGTTGCGAGGGCGCAGCCCGTGGCAATCTCTAGAGTTCCCTCGCTTCGCCCTGTACAGCATGCGGTGCAGGGCTTCGCTCGGGACAAGGCTTCGTCGTTTTACTCCTCGCAATGACAAGCTATTTAATGTGTTTGTATGAATAACTAATAACTCATGATCGAGCGCTCGATGATCCTTTATGTAAAAGCTTGGTGGCGGCTCTCTCGGGTTCCCTTTCTTTCCGTAGGAATCCTTCCATTGATTTTAGGATTCGTTCTGGCATGGCGATGGGGATATCAGGGCCCCCTGGGACTTTATGTTCTTTCGTCAGGCGCCGTCATTCTCATCATGTGGATGACCTATTATCTGGCGGAAAGAAACGATCTGGAAGGTGATCGGATCAATCAAGATTTTAATCGTTTTTCAGGCGGTTCAAGAATTCTGGTAAACGGCGCCTTGCCCATCTGGGCCCCTCTTTTGCTGGGATATGGATGTCTGGTGGCAGCATGCCTCAGCGGTATGACGATCTATCTCCGTTACCAAACCGGTCCCTGGACTCTTTTCCTGGGAGGGCTCGGCATCTTTTTCGGATATTTCTATTCAGAAAAACCTTTTCAATGGTCCTATCGCGGGATGGGAGAGATTCTCATCGGTTTCTGTTACGGCTGGCTACCGATTGCCACTGGGTTCTATCTCTTCAGCGGATTTTTCAGCCCCCAAGCCTTTCTTCTTTCGATCCCTGTGAGCCTCTCCGTTTTTAATGTAATCCTGATCAATGAGTTTCCAGACGAAGAGGCGGATCGGGCCATCGGAAAGAGAAACTTAGTCGTGCGGTTTGGTAAAGAAAGGATGGGGGAATTGTACCTCAGTCTCTCTGTGTTGGTGGGGCTTTCCTTTGTTAAAGTCTTAACGAAACTTGGCAGGACCCCCCTCTGGATTTTCGTTCTTGCGGGAATTCCTCTGACACTCATTCTCTGGAACGTGATTCAAATATGGAGAACGACTTATAAGGATAAAAGGGGACTCGAAGTCCTCTGCCGAAATACCCTTTTCGTCAACCTGTCGATTACCATGATCTTAACGATTCAACAGACTCTCTTTCTGCCGGGAGGGAAAGCAGGATAATTCTTTCAAATCCCCCCGTCCCCCCTCGGTTTTGAGTCGCGCCGACATTTCTAAAAATGGAAGAGGGAATTATAATAAAACAAGAGGGAGCGATGGAAAAAGTAGAGACGATTGTGGATCAGGTCCGAACGGATATTCAAGACGGGAAATCGGATGAGGAGATCTTTCAAGCCCTTCAATCTCTTCTGGGAAAAGATTCGGAATTCGATGGCCATTTAGCCGAATCACTCACTACGCTTTCCGACTCGAAGACCGCCAGAATCCTCCAGCGCATGTTGAAGATATCGAAAGAGAAAAAAGTTCAAAAAACGATCAAGCGCTCTCTTTATCGGCTGAAAAGCAAAGGGATTTCAATCGAAGAAGCTTCACCCAAGAAAGAAGCATCCATTCTCCGCCCTGTCCAGTCCGAGCCGCCGGAGGGAATGGGGGGAGGGTTCGATTCCCTGGGTCAACGGTTTCTCCTACTCGTCATTCCTCACAGCGGTCGAGGGGGGACGGTGATGGAGGGGGTGATCAGTGATACCCTGGGATTGGTCAATTTCTCTGGAGAGGAGATGACTCGGAAAGGGGCCCGGATGGTTGTTGAAGAAATTCAGAAGAAAAGTCCTTTTCCTCTGGTTGAAATGGAAGCCTCTTATGTTGGGTTTCTTTTAACTCAGGCTTATCGATCCACCCTTGAGAGGAAAGAGGCAGTCCCTCAAGATTACCTCCGTTTAAAGGGCGAGATCGAAGGGGTAAAAAAAGAGTATGAGAGGCCACTGATCTATTCCTATCTTCCGTCGGAGGAAGTTGCAGAAGAAGACCGGCGGCTGGGAAGGGGAGGGGATCTCTTAAAAGATGATCTTTTTTCCGGTTGGAGAATTGAAGAGGACCTGATTCGGCGGTATGCCGATGAAATCCAGGAGGCTGAAGAATCGAAGATTGTTCTCCATCCTACGCAAAAGGAGGCTCGGTTACAGGGAATCTACCAAAAGGCTTTGTCTGATCTCTTCTCGGGTGAAAGGAGATTTCTCTATAAAAGAAGGCTGGAAGAGATGGCCTATCTTCTGTTCAAATTAGGAAAGAAAGAGGAGGCGAGGCTCTCTCTGGCTGTGGTCCTTGACCTTGAAAAACCACTGAATTTAATCCAGCCCAATCCTTTCTTGCTTCAGTTGATCCTCAAATCCATCTTCATCCTTTTAGCCGAAACCCGTGAGAAGAAGGCGAAGGAACCGTCGTTGATCATAAAACCGTAGCCCCATTGCGGAATGCGGAATGCATCAGGGCTGAAGCCCTGAGTTACGTAACTCAGCCCTTTAGGGCTGACATCCGCAATCCGAATTCCGAAATCCGCATTAGAAACATGACTCAAGTGATTGCATGTTCCACTCCAGAGGGAATTCTATTGGCCACCGATAGCCTGGCGACTTGGTTCGACCAGACTAGAGCCATGAAGCATTTCAATCTGAAGAAGATCCTGCGTCTGGGGTCCCATACGGCCATGGTCAGTGCCGGCATCGGAATAGGAGTGGAGATGGGGTCCGCATTCAAGAAATTTCTTCAGGAACGAAGAGTGGAAGGGATCGAAGATGTTCTGCGATTCGCTCCTCCCTTTTTCACGGATCGATACGTGACATTCTTGAGAGAAAGAGAGATGGACCGCGATCTGTCCAGACCATCAGACGATGGAGAACCAGATGAGCCTTCCCCCTGGAAGGGGGTTTATTTCATATTGGCTGGATATTCCTTCAAGGATCGTCAGCAACCCTATCATCTCCACCTTTTGGGAAGCGATGAAAATGGGGATTCCATCACCCCCTATTCCACCTCTCCCATTCTCCTGATTCCACGATCCCTTTCCATGGAGAAAAGGTTGGAGGCCCAGCGTCTAGCAGGTTCTTCGATTGGCCACCTCCTGTCCCTCTGCAAATCCTTTCTGAAGAAGAGGTCTGCCGAGGGAGAAGTGGGACCCCCCTTCTATTTTGCGACGATCACTCAGGCTGGATTCAGAGAGATGATGGAAGAAGAGGTTGAAGGATGAAAAAGTGGAGCGTCTTGCTTGGGCTCGTCGTCATCATTCTCATTGGAGGATATCTAGGGCTTTCCTATTATGGCGTGAAATTGATCCGGCCCCAACTTCAGAAGATGCTGGGACCTGGGTTCACCCTCAAGGAGATCCAGGTCAGACTGACCCACCTCTCGATGAAGGGGATCCAGTACGAAGGCCTTCATACAAGAAAGAAATATCTCTGGATTGAAGAAATGAAAGTCTATCCTGCAATCCTTTCTCTGTTCTTCGGACCTTTGCGGATCAGGGACGTTACCATTCGAGAGCCCTCTTTATCGTTTTATCGGACGAAAGAAGGGGTCTTCGTAGGTCCATGGGCGGTTCCGGAGAAAAAAGGGAAAGGAGAACCCCGCGGTGATCAGGAGCAAAAAGAGAGGGAACATGTATTCCTTAAGATCGATCGACTGCGGATCCAGAAGGGCTCCGTCGATTTCGAAGATTGGAAGCAGGGGGAACCCCCAGCCCGGCTCAAATTAAGCGATATTGATCTGGAGATGAAGGAGATTCAATATCCCTTTCGATCCACCCGTTCTCCCGTCGAACTGAAGGGAAGGCTGGAGGGAAAAACGAAAAAAGGTGGGGAAATTCTTACAAAGGGGTGGATCAATCTTAAAACAGCGGATATGGAAACCTCGTTGAATGTGCGGGAGATCGAGCTGAAACTCTTTGAACCCTATTACCGGAAGAAGGTCTCTGCAGAGATCGATTCCGGATCTATGACGATGGACGCAAGGATCACTCTGAAGGAGAAGTTCATCGATGCACCTGGAAAGTTAGAATTGGCCGATCTGCATATCAAGGAGGGAGAAGGAACCGTCTTCTGGATTCCTGCCAAAACTCTGATTTCCCTGCTAAAAGAGAAGAGAGGCCGCATTCCAGTATCTTTTCATATGAAGGGAAGCCTCGAGGATCCCAAGTTCAATCTTCAAGAGACCCTTCTGACCCGAGTCGCCCTCTCCCTCTTGGATGCTGTGGGAGTTCCTATCAAGGTGGTGGGTGAGGAGATTCTCGAAAAAACAATACAGGGAGAGAAAGGGTTGTTAGAAGAACTGAGACACCTTGAGCGACAGTTTAAAAAGAAGAAGAAATAAACGATGAACGATGGACCATGGACCATGGACCATGAACAATAACCAATAACCAATAACCTATAACCTGTAACCTATCACCTACAACGGATGTTACGTTTTCGGTGGATTCTTTCCGTATTATTAGCACCTCTGTTAAGAGAACCAAGTATTCCTTTGGTAAGGCCCACCCAGGTTGATTGGAACCCCTCTCTATCCCCACGGACCATTCAGATTGAAGGAAATGCCATTTTCTATGTTGTGAAAGGAGAAGGAGAGCCACTTCTTCTGATTCACGGATATGGAGCCGGATCCTGGGTCTGGGAGAAGCAGATGGATGTCCTTTCCAGAAATTACAAGGTCTATGCCTTGGATATCATTGGTTATGGATATTCGGACAGGCCCAGAATTGAATATACGCCTGAGACCTACATCCATTTCTTAAGAGATTTTATGGATGGCCTTGAGATTGAAAGGGCCACATTGATTGGCAATTCAATGGGAGGGGGGATTGCCTGGGCTATGGCAGCCCTCTTTCCAAAACGGGTTGAGAAACTCATCTTAATCGATTGCGTACCCCCTGATGTCTTGAAGCAAGTCAGAAATGAATCCTTCAGGACACTGGCCGTTGTTAAAGATATCCCGTTGCTCCCTTACTTTGTCATTGCCAGTCGTGATAAGAATTCGATTAAGAGAATCCTCCAGGAGTGCCTCTTTGACAGGAGGCTCATTACTCCAGAGTTGTTGAATCGCCAGTTCGAGCTTATCCGGTTTAAAGGGAGCGCCTGGGTCCTTTACTCAACTTTGAAACATGCAAAGGATACATCAAAGATGGGAGACTACCTTTCTCTCATCAATCATCCCACGCTCCTCATCTGGGGTGAGCAAGACCTCGTCTTTCCTCCTTCCGTGGGGGAAAACCTTCATCGGGCCATCAAGGGTTCGAAATTGTATATCATTAAAAGGAGCGGCCACATTCCCATGTGGGAAACCCCGGAAGAAGTCAACCGGATTATCCTCGGCTTCCTGAAAGAAGAATAGACCGAAAAGCGCAGAGCGCAAAACGCATAGAGTAAAACCTTCAACGTATAAGAAGTCACGCTATGCCCTATGCTCCATGCTCTATGCGGTTACTTGAGCAGCGCCAGGCTTAACCATGGGAGATAGGTGATGATGGCCAAAGAGAAAAGGAGGACAACGAGAAAAGGGAGGGAGGACGAAATGATTTTCGCCACCGGCCTCTCAAAGCGACTGCTGGAGATGAAAAGATTGATCCCAACAGGAGGAGTTGAGGCCCCGATATGAAGATTGGTGAGAAAGATGATTCCGAGGTGGACAGGATGGATCCCATAGGCAAGGGCGATCGGGGCGATGATTGGGACAACAACGATCAATGCAGAAAAGAGATCCATCGTGCAACCCACGGCTAAGAGAAAGAGGTTCAGTACAACTAAGAAAGCAAGGGGACTCGTAATACGGGGTTTGAAGAAATTGAAAATCTTCATCGGGATCTCCGCATCGATCAGATAATTGGTCAGACCGAGAGCAGCGCCCAGAATGATCAAGATCGCACCGACCAACACCATACTTTTTCGCATCACCCGGGGCAATTCCCTCCATTTGATATCCCGGTAGATGACCACCTCGACGAGGAGAATATAGGCCACCGTCATGACAGCAGCCTCACTGATCGCAAAATGTCCACTGTAAATCCCCCCCAATACAACAAAGGGAAGGGGGAGTTCCCAGATCGACTCTTTCAGAGCCTTGAGGACTTCGGATCCATTGAATCTCGTTCGAGGAACCTTGGCAGCGATGGCCTTCTGGACGCTGAAGATAGAGAGAAGAAGACTCATAAATATGCCTGGCAAAATTCCTGCTAGAAAGAGTTGGTCGATCTGCACTTTCGCCACGATGGCGTAAATGATGAGAGGAAGACTTGGCGGGAAGAGGAGACCTAAAGTCCCTGAAGTCGTCAATAACCCAAGAGAGAACTTCTCCGAGTATCTCCCCCGTGACATTGCAGGGAGGAGGATCCCTCCCAGGGCGATGATGGTGAGGCCTGTGGCCCCTGTCAGTGCGGTGAAGATGGAGCAGATCATGAGGGCGATGATGGATAGCCCGCCAGGGAGCCAGCCTAGAATGGCATCCGAAAGCCTGAATACCCTCTGGGGCGCTTTGCTTTCCGAAAGAAGGTATCCGGCAAAGGCGAAGAGCGGGATGGCAATCAGAATAGGAGTGGTCGCCATCCGGTACATCTCAATGATGATAGCTGAAGAATCGATGCCACCAGAAAATAATAGAAGAAGGGCTAACCCAGAGATGACCACAAAGAGGGGCGTTCCGAAGAACATCAGGAGAAAGAGTGTCAGAGTTAAAAAAAGGATCAAGTTTTTTCTCCATGGTCACGTATTTTTCCAGCCTTCATGACTGTATAGAGGCTCTTAAAAGAACGGAGTCCGAATCGGAGAGTCATTAATCCAAAGGTGAGAGGGAGGATTGCCTCTGGGATCCAGGATGGAATCCCTAAGAAAGAAACCGTTCCCATCTGGATCTCGTTTCTAATGAATTTTAAGGCGGCAACGGTCAACAGGCCGCAAATAAAAAATGAAAACAGCTGGGTAATGAAATCGATGAACGGCTTTCCCGCAGAGGGGAACAGCCGGGAAAAAACATCGAGGCTGATGTGTTTCCCTTCCCTTGTAGCGAGGGTGGCACCGATAAATCCTATCCAAAGGACCAGGTTCCTGACCAGAGAATCTCCCCAGGCTAGACCTGTGGCAAAGGCATTCCTGAGGATAATCTGTAAAAAGGCCGTGAGGATCATGAGACTTAATAGGGTGATGAGGAGGGATTGCTCCACTCGGTCAATGATTTCGTCGATTCGTTCCCACCGATCCATCATTTTCCTTCCCTTCGATTCCTTTCAAGAATAGAGGACACCTCATTCAAGACCTTTTTGGAGAAGGATTGGCTCCCCAGACGGCCCATCGCTTGGTTTGAAAGCCTCTTGAATTCATCGATTTGGTCTTTGGAAGGTGTGATAATCTTCGTTCCATGCTTTATCATCACTTGGATGGCTTCTCGATTTTCGTTTCGGGTTACGGCCTTCAGTTGATTTAGATAGCGTTGGGAAATTTCGATGATAGAACTCTGCTCCGATGGAGAGATCTGTTGGAATGTATCTTTCCTCACGACGATCGCCCCTGCCAAATAGACCAATGGGACATCGGTTAAGTATTTGACTTTCGTGAACCACTGGAGTGAGATGGCTCCCGTCGGAGGAGCATACACGACATTGACCAGTCCCGTTTGAAGCCCGACCAGGACGTCAGGTATCGTGAGTGGGATGGCTGAAACTTTAGCTTCATCAAAGATGGTTTTGGACATCGGTGATTCCTCCCAAATCCAAACCTTCGCCTTCTGGATATCGGCCACACTGGTGATGGGGATGGTGGACATGAGGTAGACAAAACCTGCCTCCGACCATCCCAGAAGAATATATCCATTGTTCTCAAAACCCTTCCTGAAAAAAGAATCCATTCTTGCTAAAACTGCGTCAACTTCCTCATACTTTTGGAAGAGAAAAGGGATTTGCAGAACATCAATCTCCCTGAATAGCGCCGAAAGACCTGCCGAGGTGAGCGCGACCCCTTGAATTTGACCAATCTTCATCTTGCGGAGCATGTCCATTTCATCCCCTAAAACACCGCCCGGATAAATCCGAAACTGGACTTTGTTCTCCGTCCTTTTCTTCACTTCTGAATTCAGGGCATTGAGGGTCTTCATCCAGGAACTTCCATCGGGGGCTAAGGTAGCCAATTTAATCGTGACGCTGCTTTCGGCTCCAAAACTCAACGGGATGAGGAGGAGAAAAACACATAAGGTGATGCCGAAGATTCTCATGGGATGCTGTTGGATCATATCCTGTTCTCCTAGTCGAAATATTCCTGGGTGCGGCCGAGAAGATCGTGGGCCTTCTTTTTCGCCACGGTATTGAGAAGGGTCAATTCAGGAGGATCATCAGCAGGCGACTTCAAGACCCCTTGCAGCAAAGAAGTGAAGAGGTCTTTGTCCAGGGCCTGGCGGGCATAGGTGCTCGCATAATAAACAGAAGCCATCAAGAATTTTCCTTGGCCCAGCTCGATCGCCTTCAGGAAATGTCCCTTAGCCCTTTTGAGATCTCCCCCTGCTATTTTGGGCCTGGAGGCAAACCATACTCCCATGAAAAGATGAGCACCACCGTAATAGAAAGCCTCATCCAGATCCAGCACTCTCTGCATCATCGCTTCCACTCTGGGAAGTTCGGCCACCGCCTCCACAGAATCCAAATTCAGGTTGATCCAGCTTGCCCAACAGGTGGCGCTCCAGAAGAGATACGGAACCTCTTTCTTCCTAAGATGGGTGAGGTCTTCCTTAAAATTATCGAAAGGGTTTTGAAGCGGATCCTTAAGGCCCTTCAACTCCAGGGATCTCAAGGCGTACTGTTTTCCCTTGCCGGCAAGCCTTTTTGCATACTCTCTCTCCTGGTCTTCTAAAAAGACAGAGGCAAAGGAAGAATAGCCCTGGGCGGCAGCGATCAGCAATTGAGCATTATCAGGCCATGCCTCGACCATTCCATCCAGCAGCATTAAATAGGCCGGCGTTCCTTCCCGGATCATCCTCAAGTCTGACTGCCGATAGGAGGACTTGACCACATCTTCCAGTAAGGAAGCCGTCGCCGCAATCGTCCCTTTCTTAAATGGCATACAGGCAGATGAGAGAAAGAGCAAAAATAAAAAAAGGAGAAGATAAATCAGGGATGGTTTCATCTCTATTTATTTACCCCGTGAGTCCCGCCTTGCGGGATATAAAAAGGAGATGACGCGTCTCCAGAGCTTAAATGTCTCTCAGAAATGGCAAGATTCAAAACCCCCGTTATTTCTAACGGGGTAAATCCCCTCGAAAGGGATGTTGCTTTAAATCAAATTTATATTTCCAAAAGAGGAGGATGTCAATTGGAAAATAAGAGGAGAGCTCGGGAAAGCTATTTCCCGAGCTCTTGATTACTCAGATTCAAAAAAGGATTACACGGATTTTTCTTTAATTCCAGTCGCCTTCTAATCTGTGTAATCGTTTGGTAATCTGCGTAATCAGAGAGCGGAAGTGTTTTTTACGAAGCTCTCCTAACGATTTCTTGACAAACGGAGATTAATCGATAAAATTAAAATACTTGAAAAGATGGCGGAGATGCATTTGAATAACTATCGAAAACGAGTGGTGGTAACAGGAATCGGTCCTGTGACCCCCGTTGGAATTGGGAAAGAGCTCTATTGGGAGAGTTTGGTTCACGGGAAGACCGCGTTCAAACGGATCTTGTTTCCGGATCGGGATATGAGTCAGTACCGATGTCAGATCGGCGCTCCGCTTGAGACCTTCGATCTTTTTCAATATATTCCCCGGACAAAACATTCGAAGCACATTGGAAGGACATCCCAATTTGCCATTGGCGGAACCTACCTTGCCCTGAAGGATGCGGGATTCGAACTTGAAATCAATCATGAGGATAAAGGGCAATACCAACTGAAAGGGGTGGATTCATTTCAAATCGGAGTGATCCTGGGAGTTGGCGTGGAGGCGATGGATTTGATGGAACATTATCACGAGCGTTTCCTGTCGAGGGGGCCCCGGGGGATCTCGCCTTTCGCCCTCCCGAATATTTATTTAAGTGCCATCACGTCTCATATCACGGAATTTTTCACCCTCCGTGGCACTTCCTTTGCAGTATCCACGGCCTGCGCTTCTGCGACCCATGCGATGATTAATAGCTTTCTTCAGATTCAGGGAGGACGGGAAGATCTTATGGTGACAGGAGGAACAGATGCCTGCATTACCCCTTATGTCTTCGGGGGTTTTGATGCCCTCCGAGCCATGTCGACCCGGAACGACGAGCCTCATAAGGCCTGCAGACCCTTTGATCGAGAAAGGGATGGGTTCGTCATGGGCGAGGGGTCTGGGGTGCTGGTCTTGGAAGAGTTAAAGCATGCCTTGAGGAGGGGCGCCCACATCTATGGGGAAGTGATTGGTTTCGGGATGACGGCCGATGCCTATCACCTGACGGAACCTGATCCGAGCGGGAAGGCCCTAAGTAAGGCAATCCGGGATGCTCTTCAAATGGGGGGCGTCCGTGCAGAAATGGTCGATTACATCAACCCCCATGGAACCTCCACTCCCTTGAATGACAAAGGGGAGACAAAAGTGATCAAGGATGTTTTTGGAAAGGAGGCCTACCAGATTCCCGTCAGTTCTACCAAGTCGATCACCGGACATCTGATGGGGGCAGCCGGAGGAATAGAAGCCATCTCTGTTCTTCTTTCCATCGAAACAGGAATCATCCATCCCACCCTGAACTATGAATTTCCAGATCCCGATTGCGACCTTGACTACGTTCCGAATGAGGCGAGAAAAAAAGAGGTGAAGATCGGGCTCTCCGTTTCCGCAGGCTTCGGCGGAGTCAACAGTGCCATCCTTCTGAAGAAGTTCGAAGGTTAAATTCTTAATTTCAAAGTTGATGGTCTCGTAAAAAGTTCTGATTTGTCACCCTGAACTTGTTTCAGGGTCTCTTAACTCATCGATTTTGTTAGATGCTGAACCAATACTGAGTCAAGCTCAGCACAAGGTTCATGACATTTTTCCACGGTTTTGACTTATTGCGATTTCAGCAGACTTGGAAATTCGTGCTATTCTTTGGTGGGAAGTGGCCTTGAGGTGTAAGCCCGGCCTCGAGCGATCTCTCTCACGCGGGCATCCGGGTCGTCCACGAAAGGGGAAAGCATCTCGGCCACCCGAGGATGGGGAATTTGTGCCAGGGCAAAAGCGGCGGTGGCACGGATCTGAGGATTTCTCCGCTGACGACGGAAGAAGGAACGTTTCCCCTTCACGATGTTGAGCAAAGGTTCCACCCCTGCTGGCTCTCCGATCTGCCCCAATGCCTGGCAGCAAGCCATCAGCAATCTCGTCTCCTTGGTACTCTCCAAAAGCGAAGTAATGGGTTCAATGATCCCCTGTGGTTTCGCCCTTCCCAAACACGTAATCGCGTCAACGGCCAATCCGATATGTTGGCCTCTGGCATAATTCAGGAGGAGTTCCACGATCTGAGGATTGTTCAGACGTTCTGCGAGCTTAAAGGCGGCCTCACGGATTTCGGAATTCTCGCTTTCGATCGCAAAGGTGAGTTCAGTTTTCAAATCCCGCGTTACGGTATCGATGACCTCAAGAATTCGGATCTGTTCCGCAGGATTGCTTCCTAAAACCAGCTCCTTTTTAAGAAGATCAGCGGCCTCCGTCCCCAGTTCTCCGAGCAGACCGACAGCAATCTTCCTCACCCTCAGATCTTCTTCTTTCTTGACGAGGTCGATGAGAAGGGGGAGTGTGACTTGTCCCAGGCTGCCGAGCAATCGGGCCGCACTCTCCTGGCGGGACGTTTCGCCCGATTTTAGATCATTGACGAGGAGCTGCTGGGTGGTGGGTTCCAGTTTCTTGTCGAGGAATTTTGCCAACCTCTGAGCTTCCGGGTCTTTGTTGGCAAGGAGTTTTTGATAGCGGCCGTAAAGATTCTGAAGGATCCGGGTGGAGAGGGAATACTCTCCGAACTGGATAAGGTTGGTCGCCATATGATGGAGGAGAAAAGCAATCTCCCGGAGCATTTTAGGATCTTTCTCCTCCGAAAAGGCAATGAGCAGTGGATCGGCTAGGAGCTTGGAAAAATGGTGCTGGAATCCAAGTTTTAGACCATCCATCAACCTCCGGGAACTCTCGATGATCCTTTCGCGGGATGGGAAGGAACGTCTTTGGAATCCTCTGAAAAGTTGTTTCATGAGCTGGCGGATCTGTTTTTCATCACCTTTGATGAGAAGGTCGTTCACCCGGTCGGGCATCTCTTTAAAGAAGGGTTCCACGAGTTCTTCGGAGACAGGTGCCCCCATCTGGACCACCCAGTACCCTTCAGAAAATTCTTCCTCTTCAGGTTCCCCTGAGGGCTCTTCCAGCTCCGTCGCAGCCATGCTTGGCGTCACCCGAGTTTCATAGAGCACTTGGTCAAAAAGCAGGGCGGAGAGTCCCTTTTCCTTAGCCAGCTGAACCCAGTATTCGCTGCTCAATCCCGAAGGGGGTAACTGCCCCAGGGCTCCAATAAATGCTTTGAGTTCATCATAGGTAAGCGTGCTAAGAAAGGTGAGGCTGGTGAGCATGATGGCGTCGAGGAACTTGAGGAAGCCATCAGCCAAGGTCTCTATCCCGGCGATATTGATTCTCATTCCATTGACGACCAGCGCATGACTGACCTGGGCCAGCGTGAGGGCCTGTCTTCGAGAGAGGACGCTGCGCAAAGCCTCCATGAGCTGTTCCAAAGGAGCTGCAATGGCCTTGCTCTCGAGAGGATAGAGTTTGATGTTCTTCGAGGCGCTGAGCAGAGAGCGCAGAATGTCAGGAATACGGGCCAAATCCTCCCGGTCCAGTCTCTGCTCCTTGGCAATGAGTTGGTAGGAGACAACGACGGGAGGTGCCGAGACAGCGCCGGGACCTCCTTTTACCTCCTTCGCCTGTCCTTCTCCATCCACCATGAGGGTGTAGCGTACCTGCTTTAATTCAATATGGGCCAGGTTTTCTTCCTTAGAAAAGCGCTGCCAGAAATCCTTATCGATCACCTTCGGTTTGGGACGACCGAAGGCTTCCATCAGGACTTCCGTCTCCTGATCGGTAAAGCCTCTGTGGAAAATGATTCCCTTGAGTTCGACTCCGGTCATAAACTTGAGGAGGTCTTCCGTGATCCACTTCAATTCACCCACATCGATTTTCTGTCCATTGACCATCAACGCCTGGTTGATCTGAAAAATCGTTAGATTCTCGTTGTTGGCCAGAATCGATTCGATGGCTTCCTTCAGTTGGCGGTTCGCCGTCACCACCGCCTCGCTTCCAATGGGATAAAGCTTGTGCTGACGCACGGCTGTTAAGAAGCACCGGATGACATGAGGGATCTGGGCCTGGCTGGTGGAGTCAAGGGGGGCACCGGGGGGAGGAAGTTCACTCCGTCGCTGTCTTCGTCTTTCACCCGTATAGTGTCTGGCTTCAAGGGGATTGAAGACCCTATGCATGTACGTCTCCTCAAATTGTTCATACTCCTGGGCCTTTCCCCGGTTCGCAGAACGTTTGAAGTGATAAACCAAAGGGACGGCAGACGGCAAAAGGTTTTGTTGGTAAAGGGTCTCTTGATATTGGCCGATTTGCTCATGTAAATCCTGCTTTTGTTTTGGTTGAATCGCTCCGTAGATTGCTTCAAGAATTCGCTTGCTGAGGAAACGGATCGTTTCGTCATTGAGCTGGAAGTCTGATCGAAGTAGGCCCAGTGACGCTGCCTGATCCACAAATTCCAAGACCTTCGCCTCCATCTTTTTCGAGCTTCCCGTGAGAAGGCTTAAGGAGACATCCTCCCCGAAGGTGGCGGCCTGATAGAGGAGCTGCCGGTTTTCTTCATCGAGCGCAGCGACCCTCTGGCCGACCATCTCCTCAAGAGACTTCGGGATGTATCCTTCCTCCAATGGCAAGACAACCCGTTGCTGGCCAGAAAGATGGATTTTCTGGTCGAGGGCTAACTTTCGAAGAATTTCGCTGAGGAAGAGGGGATTCCCCTGGGTCACCCTGGCTAATTCTTCTTCGAAATGTTCAGGAAAACGGACCTGAGAAAAGACTTCGTTCAGGTGTTCGGCAATGTCACTCGGGGTCAGAGGTGTTAAAGAGATCAAATGGATATCCAGTTCTTGATGGTGAGCCTCATGAAACTGGACCAAAGGGATCGGTTGAGGTTCTGATTTCAGTGTTTCGATCGGGGTGGAAGTGCTGCAGATGAAAAGTTTCAGTTCCCGATGGAGCATCAGACGGCGAAAGAGAAGAAGGGTTGCTTCATCGGCAAATTGCAGATCATCGATCAAAAGAATGAGAGGCCGGAAGTCGAGTGTCTTGGGGAGGAAATAGAGCAAGGTATTGAAGATGTTTTCCCGCCGCGATCCCTCAGTGTCGTCAGGAAGGGGTTCTCCTTTGCCGGCCAGTTGGGGAAGGATGTGGGAGAGGTAAGAGGTCTCTTTAGGGCCCATACTTTCAAGGATCCCGATGCCTTTGTCCTCTCTCTGGTTGAGGAGAGTGACAAGAATGTTGGTCCATAAATAGTAAGGCCGAAAAGCTTCTTGCTCCTCCCCATTCACCTTGACCTGCCGGATCATTTTGCTCGAGGCCAGTTTCCGGTAGATGGTTTCCAAGAAGCTACTCTTGCCCATTCCCGGTCCGCCTTCCACAATTAGAAACTGGCTCTGCCCTTGACCGAAGTTCTGAAAGAATTTGGCCACCTGCGAATATTGAGGTCTCCGGCCAACGACTTTTTCCCCTTCCAATTGATAGATGGCTGTTTTTGTGGAGACCTCCTGAGGGACAACCTCCGTGGCGTTAGACAAACGGTCCCTGCCCATTTTCTTGGAATAGTAAAGAGCGGTATCGGCCTTCTGGACCAGACCTTTTCCCGTTTGGGCGTCTTCAGGGGCGGAGGCGACCCCCATGCTGAGGGTGAGGCGAAGTTCTCCCTCCTCTCTCTCGAGAACCAAGGGGTTTCCGCGGACCCTTTGGAGGAGGGTCGTTCCCATTTGGAGGGCTGTGCGGTTTTCTGAATCGGGCAGTAGGATCATGAACTCATCCCCTGCATAGCGAATGGGCAACGCTGCTTCTCCCGCCACCTCTTTGAGCAGGGTTGCCAGAAAGACGAGAGCCTGATCCCCAGCAGGATGGCCGTAAGTATCGTTGATTTTCTTAAAAAAGTCTAAGTCCATCATGATCAGCGAGACGGGGTGGTCCCTCAGAGCGTCCCATGGGATTTTGTATTGAAAGTAGTTGAGCAGGAAGCGACGGTTGAAGATTCCAGTCAGCTCGTCTTCGAAGATCAGCCTTGAAGGGTCTTTGCCGGCGTTTTGAAGAAAATTTAGGAGTTCATCGTATTTCATCTCGCCCGCCCAGAATTCACTTGGTCTCTAGGCTACCATAGAATCGCCTTAAGAATCAACAATGTTTTTCAGGAGTTCCCGCTCATCTTCCAACGGGATTGACACCCCTGAAGAAAGGTTTATAATGGTTTTGTCCTTTCAGCTTCCAGTTGTTTTTGGAGCCTTAACCCCTATGGATCATTTTAAGATCGATCGAAAATTCGTTGAATCGATTATGGGAAGTCTGCAGGAGAAAGGTTGTAACCTCTCTCTTGAAGAGGTGGTGACAGTCGTCGATCTGATTCGGGAGGAAGTTCTCTATCAGTATGTGGAAAGACTGATCAGTCAGGTTGAAACTATTCTCGAAATCAACCCTTCCCTCGCAGAGAAGGAAATTCTTGAAACAGTGGCAAAGAATGTAGCCGATTATCTCGGAGCCGAGGCGGTGAGCATACGGATCTACGATCCTGGAAGGGAGGAGATGGTCTCCTTTGGATCCTACCCCAAATTGCACGAGGACAGGGAAGAGGCGATTCCCTTTGAAGATACCATCGCAGGAGAGGTGGTGAAAACCCACCAGAGTTATTTCGTCCCTGACATCGAAAACGAGGAAAAGTACAAAAATAAGGAGAAAGTTCTTCAGAGAGGGATCCATTCCATGTTGGCCATACCGATTGTCATTCCCCGCTTCTCCTTAAAGGATGTAGATATCGAAGGGTCTTTTCAGATCTATTTTAAGGAGAAGAATCGAACGTTCACACCTCTGGAAGCCAGGATTGCAGAGATGCTTTCGAGGAGGGTGAGCTATGTCGTTGCCCGAAAACGGATCATGGGCCTTCAGCTTTTGAATGTGACCAAAGACAAGATTGTTGAGAAGATCTTTCTGAAATTGGGGAAGAGGGAAGGGATCAAAATGAAGGATTTCTTTAACATGGTGATCCCGGAACTGGTGGAGATCATACGGATTCAGAGGTGTGCCCTCTTCTCCGTGGGCGGTGATCGAAAACACGTGATCCTGGAAGCGGGCTACCCTGAGAGTCAGCATGGGCTTGGAAAAGTTTTCGATATGGAGGTACCCTACATTAATGCGATCGTAAACCAGTCGGGGCCCTTTGGTGAGTTTGAGAACGAGAAGGTTTATCCCACCTACATCCTGATTCACAATCCGAGACAAAGCCGCCTTCTACCAGCGGACCTGCAGCGGTTTCTCGAAAACCAACAGATTAACTCGGTCCTGTACATCCCTCTTAAAGTAAACGATGTGGTCAATTACTTCTTAGCGTTCGATGCTCAGGCCCATCAGAAGCGATTTACGGACGAGGAGATCGAGATGTTCACCTTCTTCGGTAAGGAGATGATGAAAGGGCTGAGGCTGGAGAAGATGGATGATATCCTCCATGATTTTAAAAATCCGGCCATTGCCACCGCCGGTTTTGCCAAGCGGGTGAAGAAGATTCTGGAGGATGGAGAATACCTTGTCAAGAAAGAGAAGGTTGAGCAGGGCTTGGAAATCATCCTGAAAGAAACCTCTCGTATCCAGGAATTGGCCCTGACCCTCCACGGGGAGGGGAGGGAAGAAACCATAGACCTGACTGAGAAGTTGAAGAGACGGTTTTTGATCAATGAAGAGGCCATCCGTGAATTGAAGAGAGAGAACATTCATTTCTTCGAGGGCGAATTGGCGTCTCCCTTGTGGATTCGGTGTTTTCCCCTCCATATCGAGAGGGTTCTGGACAACTTGCTCAACAATGCGTTTAATGCTATCCCAGAAGAGGGAGGGGAGCTCTGCATCCGGTCTTATCGAAGGGATGGGTGGGCCATTGCGGAGATCACCAATACCGGTAAGATCGGAGAGGAAGACAGAGACCGGCTCCTCATGGGTGATGGAAAGGGCAGAGGACTGCACATCACCACCCGATTGGTCAAACAGATGGGGGGAAAGATGGAAGTGGAATCTGAGGAATATCGGACGACCTTCCGGGTCATGCTCCCCCTGGTCGAGAGAACCCAATAGAGTCGCATAGCGCA
>Ga0224495_10000960_pt1 | contig 21482 bp, 20 predicted proteins | sample SF_Jul11_sed_USG_FD_168128 | JGI IMG/M metagenome (GOLD analysis project Ga0224495, IMG submission 168128) | Sediment microbial communities from San Francisco Bay, California, United States - SF_Jul11_sed_USGS_4_1 | ecosystem: Environmental > Aquatic > Marine > Sediment | place: USA: California...
CGGATGCGAAGGCATCCGCGCCGGCGACGACGTTCTGTACCTGGACGGCTTTCATGTCGGAACGCTTCATCCCGACCGTCGCGTACATTGCGTCGAGCAGGGGAATGATGATCTTCTGGCTCGCGAAGCCGTCGACGGCGGGACGTCCCTTGAGATCGGCGAGGCTTTTGATATCCGAGTCCTTGCGTACGAAAATCACGGAGCGCAGCGGGTACATGACCGCCACTGCGCGCAGGTTCGTGTGCGGTCGACCTTCGAAATGTTCTTTGCCTTCGAGCGCCCAGCGCAGCTCGGCAATATTGGCGAGACCGAGTTGAATTTCACCGGCGTTGACCGCCGGGAGAAATACGTTCGGACTCGCGAAAGGCTGGATCGTCGCGCCTACCCCCGCTTTCTCGTTGAGCAATTTGGCGATGACGGTTCCCGAGGAATGGTAGATCGAACCCGGGTTGGAGGTGCCGATCGCGACTTGCTGGGCGGATGCCGCGAATGCCGTGCAAAGGCCGACTGCCGTGCCGGCGACAATGCGCGCCCAGGGGCGCCGCACCGCCATACCGTTTGGTCGAATCATGCTGTCCATCTCTCCTCCTCCTCTACTTGGGATTCAATATAAATACATCGCTAGATGCAAGATTAGCAGTTTTTGCAGTCGGCATGGAGGCGATATCCTCGCCTGTCCCGGCCGACCGGTTTCGCTGCGAGTTCGAGAATGCAAAACTGCGAAGAGCGAACGTTGACATGCGCGACGCATCCGCGTCAAATGCGCTCGGGGCGAAAATACGGCGCGTACCATGCTTGGCGTGCGGACTATGTGTGCCGCGCGCCGGTCACCGACCGGAGGGGGAACTGTGTCGTCGCACAAGAGCGAAGTCCGAGACGGGATGCGCATCGACTGGGATGTGCCGATCGAGATGGACGATGGGGTCGTCCTGCGCGCCGATATCTTCCGGCCTGAGATCGATGGCCGCTATCCGGTGCTGCTGACCTACGGTCCCTACGCCAAGGGGCTCGCGTTTCAGGAAGGCTATCCGAGCGCCTGGCAGCGCATGGTGGCCGAACATCCGGACGTTGCCTACGGCTCGACGAACCAGCACCAGAACTGGGAAGTGGTCGATCCGGAAAAATGGGTGCCCGAAGGTTACGTCTGCGTACGTGTCGATTCGCGCGGCACGGGCCGCTCGCCCGGCTACGTCGATCACTTTTCGCCGCGCGAGACGCAGGACTTCTACGCGTGCATCGAATGGGCCGGCGTACAGTCCTGGTCGAGCGGCAAGGTCGGCCTGAACGGAATATCCTATTACGGCATCAACCAGTGGCAGGTCGCCTCGCTGCAGCCGCCGCATCTTGCGGCGATGTGCATATGGGAGGGGGCCGCCGATTGGTACCGCGACATGACGCACCACGGCGGAATCCTCTCGACCTTCTGGGCCAACTGGTACGACATGCAGGTGAAGACTGTGCAGTACGGTCTGGGTGAGCGCGGCCCGCGCTCGCGCGTGACCGGTGAACTCGTCTGCGGCGACGTCACGCTGTCGGATGACGAGCTGTACCGGAACCGGTGCAATTTCGGCGATGAGATTCTCGCCCACCCGCTCGATGACGACTATCACCGCGCGCGCTCGGCGGTGTGGGAGAAGGTGACGGTTCCTTTTCTATCCGCCGCCAACTGGGGCGGCCAGGGATTGCATCCGCGCGGCAACTTCGAAGGCTACCTGCGCGCGGCGTCCAAGAACAAGTGGCTTGAGGCACACGGCATTGAACACTGGACCCATTTTTATACCGACTACGGCAGGTTGCTGCAGAAACGATTCTTCGATCACTTCCTCAAGGGCGAGAAGAACGGCTGGGACCGTCAGCCGCGCGTGCAACTTCAGGTTCGCCATGTCGAGCGCTTCGTCGAAAGGCACGAAAACGAGTGGCCGATCGCGCGTACCCGCTGGACGCGCTGGTACCTCGACCCGGTGAATCATGCGCTCGCGCCCGAGGCGGGGCAGGGAGCGGGCAGTGTCTCCTACGCGGCACTCGGCGAGGGGGCAAGCTTCGTCTCCGCGCCGCTCACCGAGGAGACCGAGATCACCGGACCGCTCGCGGCCAGGCTGTTCGTTTCGTCATCGACCCCGGATGCAGACCTGTTTCTCGTGATGCGCGTCTTTACGCCCGATCTGCGCGAGATCGTGTTTCAGGGCGCGATCGATCCGCATACTCCCGTGGCGCAGGGCTGGCTGCGCGCCTCGCAGCGCAAGCTCGATGAGAAACTTTCGACCGAATACCGGCCGTACCATGCGCATGACGAGCGCCAACCGCTCAAGCCGGGCGAGATCGTGCAGCTCGACATCGAACTCTGGCCGACGTCGATCGTTGTGCCTGCAGGATGCCGTGTCGTACTGACCGTGCGTGGCCGGGACTACGAGTGGCAGCGGAACACCGGCGCGAAGCTCTCGAATTTCAAGAACGAACTGCGCGGCTGCGGTCCGTTCCTGCACGACGATCCGCGTGACCGCCCGAGCGCGCAGTTCGGCGGAACGACCACTCTGCACATGGGCCCGAATCATCCGTCGTATGTGTTGCTGCCGGTGATCCCGCGGTGAAGTTCCGGGATATGGCTGCACGTTTCGTCAACTTTGCGTCGATCGATGGCGCGTCTCATGGAGAAGGAGTGAGGATATGAGCATCAACCGCAGAAAGTTCCTGCACGGTCTCGCCGGAGCGGGGGCGAGCCTGGCAACCTTGCACGCGCCGTGGGTCAGCGCTCAGTCGGGCAGTCCGATCCGTCTCGGATTGCTTACCGTGAAGACCGGCCCGCTCGCCTCGGGCGGAATCGACATGGAGCGCGCGCTCGTCATGTACCTGAAGGAGCGCAATAACATGCTCGCCGGCCGGAAGGTCGAGCTGAGCGTCGCCGATACCGGCGGCGTGCCGGCCACCGCGCGCAGCAAGACCCAGGAACTGGTCGAGAAAGACAAGGTTCACGCACTCATCGGACCGCTCGCCGCATTCGAGGCGCTCGCCATCGACGACTATCTCAGGCAGCAGGAAATGCCGACCCTGTCGGTTGCGGCCGCCGAGGACATGACGCAGCGCAAGCCCAATCCCTGGTTCGTGCGCGGCACGTCGACGTCCGCGCAGAGCGCGCACCCGATGGCCGACTACTGCGTCAAGGTGCTGAAGTGGAAACGCGCCGGAGTGATCGCCGACGATATCGCCTATGGTCATGAGATGGTCGCGGGCTTTCAGCGCGTGTTCGAGGATGGCGGCGGCAAGATCGTGCAAAAGCTGTTCCCGCCGCTCACCGTGCCCGACTATGGGACCTATCTCGCGCAGCTGAAGACCAATGTCGACGGCTATTTCCTCGGTTTCGCCGGATCGAACGGCTTTCGTTTCCTGCGCCAGCTCAACGAATACGGCCTGAAGGACAAGGTGCGCGTCGTGGGCGGGATGACCGCGATCGACGAGTCGGTGCTGCGCAACATGGGTGACGAGGCGCTCGGCATCATCACCGCCTGCTGGTATTCGGCCGAGCTCGACAATCCCGATAACCGCAAGTTCGCGCCGGCCTTCCGTAAGGAGTTCAGCTACGACCCCGGTTTCTACGCCGCGGCGACCTACACCGAGGCGGCGGTACTGGAAACCGCACTGAGTGCGATCAAGGGCAAGATCGAGGACAAGAAGGCGCTCATGAACGCGTTGCACCATGTCAAGGCGAGCACGGTGCGCGGTCCGGTGTCGTTCGACAAATACGGCAACGTGGTCGGCAGCGTCTATATCCGCAAGGTCGTGCGCAAGGAAGGGCGGTTGGTGAACAGCGTCATTCACACCTACCCCAACGTGAGCCAGTTCTGGAATTACAAACCGGAGGAATTCCTGAAGAACCCGGTGTATTCGCGCAACTGGCCGCCGGCGACGCACCTCGAGTAAAGACCGGTCCGCCGTCGCGGGGTCGGCTTGTGCCGCTCCGCGGAGTCTTGGTTTGCGCCGCGAAGGGCGCGAGCCGGCACCATGCGGTGGGAGCATACGGATCTCCCCGGTTTGCGCCACCGCGCGAACCGGGGAGGTGTATGAATTCCAAACCAGCGCGGTGCTCCAACCGGCGGGATGGGCGCTCGTCGCATCGCATCTATCTAGTTAGATTGGCATATGCAATTCTGGGTCATCCAAACTTTGAACAGCCTCGCCCTGGGGGGGTTGCTATTCCTGCTCTCGGCCGGCTTTTCGCTCATCTTCGGACTGATGAGAATCGCCAACCTGACGCACGGGGCCTTCTTCATGCTCGGCGCCTACCTCGGTGCGAGCGTGATGCACGCGGTACCGAACCTGTGGCTCGCCGCGCTCCTCGTCGGCCTGGCGGTCGCGCTCCTCGGCGGATTGTTCGAGCGCGGCATCCTGCGCAAACTCGCCGGCAATTCGCTCGGCCAGGTCCTCGTCACGCTCGGTATGGCGTTCATCATCGCCGATTCCTGCCTGTTGATCTGGGGCGGCGACCCGATTCCGATCCTGACGCCGCCCGCGCTGCAAGCGCCGCTCAGGGTGGCGGGGTATGTCTTTCCGACTTACCGCGTCGTCGTGGTCGGTATCGCGATCGTCGTCGCGATCGCCCTCTATCTACTAATGGAGAAAACGCGCTTGGGCGCGATGATCCGCGCCGGAGTCGATGACATGGACATGGCCCGCGCAGTCGGGATACCGGTGTCGCGCCTGTTCAGCACGGTGTTCTGTCTGGGCGCGCTGCTGGCCGGCGCGGGCGGGGTGATCGGCGGACCGATCCTGTCGGCTTACCCGGGGCTCGACGCGGACATGCTGCCGCTCGCGTTGATCGTGGTGATCCTCGGCGGCGTGGGCAGCCTGGTCGGCGCTTTCGTAGGCAGCTTCCTGGTCGGGTTCGTTTATACCTTTGGTATCGCGCTGCTGCCCGATCTGGCCTACGTGATCCTGTTCCTGCCGATGATCGTCGTCATCGCTTTCCGGCCGCGCGGCCTGTTCGGCAGGGCGACGACATGAGCGCGGCCGATATGGTCCGGTCGCGCGTAGCGCAGATCGCGTTGCTCGTCGTGCTGCTCGGCGCCTACCCCTGGCTCATCGGAGAGTTCTACGTCAATCTGGCGAGCCAGATCTTCATCGCCGCGGTGTTCGCCGCGAGCCTGAACCTGCTCGTCGGCTACGGCGGACTCACGTCGCTTGGCCACGCCTCCTTTCTCGGGCTCGCGGCCTACCTGTCGGGATGGCTGACGCTGAAGATGGGGTTCACGCACGGGGCGGCGGCGCCGCTCGCCCTCGCCGGCGCGACGCTGATGGCGGGGCTGTTCGGCCTGATCGCGTTGCGCGCCACCGGGCTGGGCTTTCTGATGATCACGCTCGCGCTGTCGCAGGTGCTGTGGGGCACCGCCTACCGATGGGTTTCGGTGACCGATGGCGACAACGGGCTGGCGCGCCTGACGCGTCCAGCGCCCTTCGGCATCAATCTCGATCATGCGACCGCGTTCTACTATTTCGCCGCGCTCGTGACGGTGTTGGCCGTCTGGATGATGGCGCGCTTTGTCGCCTCGCCCTTCGGTGCGTCGCTGCGCGGCACGCGCGACCAGCCGCGTCGAATGAGCTCGATGGGGCACGACGTGTGGCTGCTGCGCTGGATCACGTTTGTGTATTCGGGATTCTGGGGCGCGGTATCCGGATTGCTGTTCGTGTACTACAACAAGTATGTGCACCCCACATCGTTCGCGCTCACCAGTTCAGCCGAAGGACTGCTCGCGGTGATCGCGGGCGGCTCCGGAACCGTGCTGGGACCGCTCGCCGGCGCGGCGATCGTCGTGCTGCTGAAGAACTATGTCTCGGGCTATGTCGAACGCTGGAACATGCTGCTCGGTATCGTGTTCGTGCTGATCGTGGTGTTCATGCCGCGCGGACTGGTGCCGGGGTTGCGCCGTTGGCGCGAACGCCGCAGCGGGGGGCGCGCATGATACCGGCGCTCGAAATCTCCGACCTGAACAAGGCGTTTGGTGGCGTTTCGGCGACCTCCGGCGTGGAGATGCGCGTGATGCCGGGCGCGCGGCACCTGATCATCGGGCCAAACGGGGCCGGCAAGACGACACTCTTCAACCTCATCTCGGGAGATTTGTACGGCGACTCGGGGTCGATCCGGTTGTTCGGACGCGAGGTGTCGCGCCTGCCGCCGCACCGCCGCGCGCACCTGGGATTGGCGCGCACCTACCAGATCATTACGCTGTTCGGCGAGGAGTCGCTTGAACACAATCTGGTGCTGTCGCAGCTGGGCTTGTCGCCGCTGCGCTGGCGTCCGTTCGCGCCGCTCGATCGCTTCGGCGAACTGCGGCAGGAGGCACGCGCGGTGCTCGCGCGGGTGAACCTGGATCATCTCGCCGAGCGCCGACTCGGCGAACTCTCCTACGGCGAGCGCAGGCGCGCGGAAATGGCGATGGCGCTCGCGCAGCGCCCGCGGCTGCTATTGCTCGACGAGCCGTTCGCGGGGCTGTCGCGCGAGGAACGTACGGTGCTGAAGGATCTCATCGCGGGGGTACCGCGGGAAGTGACGATCATCCTGATCGAGCACGACATGGATATCGCGCTCGAACTGGCCGAACGGATCACGGTTCTGCACTACGGCAAGGTGATCGTCGATGGCACGCGCGCCGAAGTGGTGGCCGACCCGAGGACACGCGAGGTGTATCTTGGCGATTGAATCGGCCGGCAATCGGGCCGGGGACGCGGTCGGCGGCGAGGCGCTCAGGCTGACCGGCATCGACGCACTCTACGGCGACAGCCATGTGCTGCACCAAGTCTCGTTCTCGCTCGGCGCGGGCAGGGTGCTCGCGCTTCTTGGACGTAATGGGGCGGGTAAGACCACCTGCATCAGCTCGATCGTCGGCTTTCTTGCGCCGCGCGCGGGAGAGATCCGTCTGTTCGGAGAGTCCGTGGCCGGCCTGAAGCCGGAGGTGATCGCGCAAAAGGGCATCGGCCTGGTGCCGCAGGGACGGCGCATATTCCCGACGCTGAGCGTGAGCGAGAACCTGATCGTCGCGCGCAAAACTCGACCGGGGGATGCGAATCCGTGGACACTCAAGCGCGTGTTCGAGATCTTTCCCAGATTGCGCGAGCGCCAGCATCAGGCGGCCGGGTCGCTCTCTGGCGGTGAACAGCAGATGCTCGCGATCGGGCGGGCGCTGATGGGGAATCCGCGCGTGCTGCTCATGGACGAACCCTCGGAAGGGCTCGCGCCGCTGATGGTCGCCGAGGTCGGTCGCACGATCGCGCGCTTGAAAGAAGACGGTCAGTCGATTCTTCTGGTCGAGCAAAATGTCACGCTCGCGTTGAAGCTTGCCGATGAGGTGGCAATCCTGAACACCGGCCGCGTCGTGTTCGCGGGCAGCGCCGAGGCACTCAAACGCGACTCGGATCTCATCACCCAGCAGCTGGGCGTCTACTGACGAGCGTCGTTTTCAGTTCTATTCGCGAAAGGAAATCCAGTCATGATGTTCACCTGCTCGGTGCCCGGATGCGCCAATCCGGCGCACGCCTTCCATCCCGCGCTCGCCGCGCGCAAAGCGGTGAGGCAATCCAAGTCTGGCACGCGTGCCGCGGCGCCGGCCGGAACGAAGACGCTGCGCGACCGCAAGGGGCGCAGCCTGCGCATCGATATTCACTGCCACTACCTCAACCCGGAGGTGGCGGCAAAGGTCGCACCGTTCAATCCGGCGCAGTATGACCCCTCGGTCGAATATGCCAACGCGCTGACGCGCGAGGTGAACGTCAAACAGATCCGGGATCGCGCACCCAAGCTCTCGACGATCGAGGTTCGCTTGAAGGATATGGATCGCATGGGCATCGACATTCAGGCGGTATCGCCCGCGCCCAATCAGTGCTGCTACTGGGCCGAACCGGGCCTGGGCGCGGAGATCGCGCGCATGGTCAACGACCGCATCGCCGGGATCGTCGCCGACCGGCCGGAGCGCTTCGTCGGCCTGGGAAGCGTTCCGCTGCAGAATGCCGACTTGGCGGTGATCGAGCTCGAGCGCTGCATGAAGCAGCTCGGCCTGCGCGGCGTCGAGATCAACCCCAACGTGAACGGCCTGAATCTCACCGATCCGCAGCTGAACCTGGATAAATTCTTCGCCAAGGCGCAGGAACTCGGCGCGGTCATCTTCATGCATCCGCTCGGCTTTACGCAGGGAGAGCGTCTGAGGAATCACTATTTCAACAACGTGATCGGCAATCCGCTCGAGACCACCGTCGCGGTGAGCCATCTGATCTTCGACGGTGTGATGGAGCGCCACCCGAAACTGAAGATCGTGTTGCCGCATGCCGGCGGTTACCTCGCGCATTACTGGGCGCGCATGGACCATGCGCACCGCGCGCGGGCCGACTCGCGCACGGTGATCAAGAAGGCGCCGTCCTCGTACCTGAAGAAGTTCTATTTCGATACCATCACCTTCGATCCGGAAATGCTCGGCAATTTGATCGAGCGCTGGGGAGCCGATCACGTATTGCTCGGCACGGACTACCCCTACGACATGGGCGAGACCGATCCGGTCGGGCTGATCACGAGTGTGCCCAGGCTGTCGCGCGAGAAGCGCGAACGGATCATGGGCGGCAATGCCGCGCGGCTGCTGGGTATTCGCGCGAGATAGAAGGGAGGTCAGTCGAGCGTGCGCTTGTAGAAACGCAGGCCGACGCCGATGACCGCGAGCATGAACACGAGGATCGGCCACACCGCGGGCCACAGCTCGTGCAGGGCATTTCCCTTGAGCATGATGCCGCGCACCAGAACGAGGAAATGGGTGAGCGGCAAGACCGACCCCACCGCCTGTGCCCAGCCGGGCATCCCGCTGAACGGAAACATGAAGCCCGATAGCAGCATCGAGGGCAGAAAGAAGAAGAAGGTCATCTGCATCGCCTGCAGTTGGTTTTGCGCGATCGACGAGAAAGTCATGCCGAGAGTCAGGTTCGCGGCGATGAACAGGAGTACGACCAGGTAGAGGGTGGCGAGGCTGCCGTGCATCGGCACACGGAAGATTGCGAATGCGGCGGCGAGAATCAGGCTCACCTGGATCAATCCGATGAGGATATACGGAACGATCTTGCCGGTCATGACTTCGATCGGTAGCGCCGGGGTGGCGAGCAGGTTTTCGAAGGTGCCGCGCTCGCGCTCGCGAGTCATCGCGAGACCGGTCATCAGCACCATTGTCATGGTGAGAATCACGCCAAGCAATCCGGGCACGATGTTGTAGGCGGTGATGCCCTCTGGGTTGTAGCGTCGGTGCAGGCGGATCTCGAACGGTGGCGCGGCCGGGCGCGCGTCGGCGTAGGGCCCTTGCAGGTCGCGCGCGAGCGCGCTGGTTGCCAGCTGGTTGAGCGCGCTAAGCGCGCCGCCGACCGCGCTCGGGTCGGTGGCGTCGGCTTCCACCAGCAGCACCGGACGCTCGCCACGGGCGAGTTTGCGACCAAAGTTCTCCGGGATCGTCACCACGAACTGGGCCTTGCCGTGGGCAAGCGTCTCCTCGACCTCGGCGGCGCTCGCGAGGATCCGCGTGATACGGAAGTAGCCGCTGGTTTGCATCGCGGCGACCAGGCTGCGCGACCAGCTGCTCGAATCGGCGGCGAGGATCGCGGTGGGCAGGTTCTTCGGATCGGTGTTGATCGCGAAGCCGAAGAGCAGCAACTGGATCACCGGAATCCCCACGATCATGCCGAACGTGAGGCGGTCGCGCCTGAGCTGGATGAACTCCTTGATGATGATTCCGGACCAGCGTGAAAACGAGAACGGCTGGCGGCTCATGGCGGCGCGCCGACCCGACTCATCAAGTGAATGAAGACGTCTTCGAGCCCGGGTTGCTCGCGGCGCCAGACGAGCGCGGGATCGGCGCGAAACGGCGCGAGCGCCGCCTCGAGCATGGTTTCATCCTCGCCGGCGACGTGCAGGCTGTTGCCGAAGGCTGTGACCTGCGCCACGCCCGGCAGGGCGCGCAGTCTCGCCGACAGTGACCATAGCCCGGGTCCGGCGACGGCCCAGGTGACGAGCGAACCGGCCTGCCGCACTTCTTCGGGCGTGCCGGTGGCAAGCAGCGATCCCCAGGCAAGATACGCCAGCCGATGGCAGCGTTCGGCTTCGTCCATGTAATGCGTCGAGACGAGCACCGAGATGCCGCGCGCGGCGAGGCCGTGGATTTCCTCCCAGAAATCGCGGCGCGCCTTCGGATCGACGCCCGCAGTCGGTTCGTCGAGCAGGAGCAATTGCGGCTCGTGCAGCATGCATGCCGCAAGGGCGAGCCGCTGTTTCCAGCCGCCCGAGAGCGTGCCGGCGAGCTGGTCGCGGCGCGAGGCGAGTCCGAGCGCGTCGAGCGAACGCGCCACCACCGCGTGGCGCCGCGGCATGCCGTACATGCGCGCGACAAACTCGAGGTTCTCTCGGATCGTCAGGTCCTCCCAGAGCGAGAACCGCTGCGTCATGTAGCCGACCTCTCGCTTGATCGCCGCGGTCTCGCGGATCACGTCGTAGCCGAGACAGGTACCGCTGCCCGAGTCGGGCTTGAGCAGCCCGCACAGCATGCGGATCGAAGTCGTTTTGCCGCTGCCGTTGGGACCGAGAAAGCCGTAAATCTCGCCGCGTCTTACCTGCAGCGCGAAGTCCTTGACCGCGCGTTTTGGACCAAAGCTCTTGTTGAGTCCGCGTACGTCGATCGCAAGATCGTTCATGGGCCGGCCGCGAGACGGATGTCGATCGGTTGTCCGGGGCGCAGCCGCGCGGCGTCCTTCGCCTCGGGGCGCGCTTCGACCAGGAACACGAGCTTCGCGCGCGCGTCGCGGTTGTAGAGCACCGGAGGCGTGTACTCGGCTTGCGGCGAGATGTAGCTCAGCACCGCGGCCACCGGCGCCGCGCAGCCGTCGCAGGAGATCTCGACCCGTCGCCCCGGTGCGAGCGATCCGACGACCGTCTCCGGGACGTAGAACCGTGCCCTGACATTGCCCGGCGGAAGGAGCGAGACCACCGGCCGACCGGCGGAGACCCACTCGCCTTCGACGAAGAAGGTGTCCTGTACCAGCGCGTCACGCGGGGCCGCAACCGCCTTTTGCTCGAAACGCAGCGTGCTTTGCTCAAGCGCGGCGCGCGCGGCGGCGACCTCCGCGGCGGCGGCCTGCAACTCCGCGTCGCGCCCGAGCGGCTGGCGCGCGGATTGCAACTGCGCCTCGGCTTCCGCGACGCGCGCGCGATCGCGCGCCGACGCGGCCTGTGCTTCGTCGAGCCGCGCCTGGGAAATGAAGCCGGCCGCGAAGAGCTTTTGCTGCTGCCCCACCTGCGTATCGGACAGATTGCGCGCGGCCTTCGCCTGGGCGAGCTGGGCCTGGATCGCGTCGAGCTCCGGGAGGCGGCGCGCGGCGCGCAGGTTGCCGAGGCGTGCCTCAGCGCTCTTCAGCTTTTGCGCGGCCTCGGTGCGCGCGGCGAGTTCGCTTTCGCGCTCGAGCGTGAAAACGGGTTGCCCGGCGCGCACCGGCTCGCCGCGGCGCACGGCGAGTTTGCGCAACTGTCCGGCGTAGGGCGAGGCGAGATCGATGGCTTCGCCTTCGACATAGCCCTGGAATACCCCTGGCGGGGGGCGGTCGCAGGCGGTAAGCGACAGAGCGAGCGCCAGCGCGGGAGCGATGCCACGCAGCATATTCAAATCAGCCTCCGCGCAGGGGTTTGAGTCGTTCCAGCGCGGCGTGTAGCACGGCTCGCGTCTCGCGTCGCGCGGCGGGGGTGTCGCGTGCAAGATACAGCGCCGCGTTGCCGACGATCAGGGCGTGCAACCCGGCTACCGTCGCGACGTCGGCACGCAGCCCCGCCAGGCGCAGCAACTCGGCCAGACGCGCGCGCACCGCGCGGATGAAACGCCGCATCATGTGCCTGATTTCGACGTCCGAATCGGCGGCCGCGACCAGGCCGAGCAGCAGCCGAACTCGCCCATGATCGAGTATCGCATCGGCGAGGCGGTCGGCGAGCGTGTGGCGACCGGCAGCGCGCTTCGCCAGGCGGTGTCCGAAGGGCGAAGAGGCCGATTCGATCGAGCGCAGCGCCACCGCCTGCAGGAGCGCGGCGCGGGTCGGAAAGTAGTAGGTGAGATGGCTCTGGCGCACGCCCGCCGCGCGGCTCACGCGCGGCTGGGTGAGCGCGTGCAGGCCGGCTTCGGCGGCAAGTGCCAGCGCCGCGTCGAGGATGCGCGTCCTGACGTCCATTTGGTAAGACTACCAAACATTGATCGATTCACCAAGAACTACGGAAACCGGCTCAGTGCTCGGTGAACACCACTTCGACCGCGTCCCGGTCGAAGCGGTATTCGTGGTTGCACATTTCGTTGCGGATGACTACCTCGCCCCGTTCGGCGAGGATGGCGTCGATCTCGGCACGTCCCATGCCGCGCAGCACGTTCTTCACCTTTTCGATGTCCCGGGGGCAGTGGTACTCGACCTGGCGCAGCGGGAACACCCGCAGCAGTTCATCGGGGAATAGCCGTGTGAGGAGAGCATGCGGTCGGGTATCGCGCGTCTCGGCGAGCGTCAGCGTGGCGGCCAGCTGCGACGCGCGGTTCCAGCCGTCGGGGTCGCGCGTATCGGCCCGCGGAAGCTTTTCCAGCAATAGGCCGCATAGTGCGTCGCCGCTCGCGTACAAGCGCAGAAAAGCAGTCAATTGCTCGGACTGCGAGAGATAGAGAGCGAAAATGTCCTCGATGGTCTCGCCTTCGAGCGGAACCAGGCTTTGGTAGATCCGTCCGGTGTCCAATTCCTCGAAGGTGAGCGCCAGTCGTCCGTCGCCGAGCAGTTGGCGTTCGCCGAGGCTCTCGGCGCGCGCGCCGTCATACTGCGCCATGCCGCGGATGCGAAGTTCCGAGGTGCAATCGGCGACCAGCAGACCCACCGGCCCGGAACCCTGCACTTGGAGCGTGACGCGTCGGCGGTTCTTGCCGCTGGCGCCGAGAAGCACGGCGAGCGTGGTGGTATGGCCGAGCAACATCGCGATGCGCTCGGGATAGGTGCGGCCCTCGATCATGCGGCGCCAGGCGTCGCCCAGGCACACCAGGCGACCGCGGATGTCGAGGTCCTCGAAAAGGAAGTGCTGCACATAATCGGTGGGCATGCGGCGAGTTTACTGCACCACGCCTGGGCACCGATGCCGTCGCCGGCGCTTGAGCCGATCATCGGCCAACCTCGGGTAACATGCGTCAAACCTTCGAACGGCTTTGCCATGAACAAACCTCGCCAAGATCTTGCCCGTACCGCCCTGGCGGTGCTCTTTCTGGCCGCGTTGGTCGGACTTTCACTGTGGATTCTGATCCCATTTCTGGGCGCGGTTGCCTGGGCAACGATGGTTGCGGTGGCGACCTGGCCGGCGCTGCGCGCGGTGCAGGCGCGGCTGTGGAATCGCCGCGCGCTCGCGGTGGCGGTGATGACCTTCGCGCTGCTGGTCGTACTGATCGTGCCGGTATCGTGGGCGATCACGACGATCGTGGGGCATGGTGAGAACATCGTCAGCTGGGCCAAGGCGATCGCCGATTTCCGCGTCTCGTCGCAACCGACCTGGCTGGCACGGCTGCCTCTCGTCGGCGAACTCGCGGCGCAGGCCTGGCAGCAGATCGCTGTCGCCGGGGTGGGCGAACTCGCGACCAAGGCCGGGCCTTACGCCGCGGTCATGACCCGCTGGTTCATCGCACAGGTCGGCAACCTCGGTCTGTTGTTTGCGCAGCTGTTGCTGACCGTGATCCTCGCCGCGGTGCTGTATGCGCGCGGCGAGGGCGCGGCCGAAGGGGTGCAGCGCTTCGCCCGGAGGCTCGCGGGCGAGCGGGGGGCGCATGCCGTGCTGCTCGCGGCGCAGGCGATCCGCGGGGTCGCGCTCGGTGTCGTTGTGACGGCGTTTGCGCAGGCGTTGCTCGGTGGCATTGGCCTGGTGATCGTCGGCGTTCCCTTTGCCGCATTCCTTACCGCAGTGATGTTCGTTCTCGCGGTGGCGCAGATCGGTGCCGTGCCGGTACTCCTGATCCCGGTGATCTGGCTCTACTGGACCGGCAGCAGCGGCTGGGGGACGTTTCTTCTCGTCTGGGCGATCGTCGTCGGGGGGCTGGATAACGTGCTGCGGCCGATCCTCATCCGCAGCGGCGCGAACCTGCCGTTACTCCTCGTTTTTGCGGGTGTGGTCGGCGGGCTGATCGCCTTCGGGCTGATCGGCATCTTCATCGGTCCGATCGTGCTCGCGGTGGGGTATACCTTGCTCAAGGCATGGATGGACGAGGCACCGCCCGACGCGTAGCCCCTCCGCGTACCCTTTCAGGCGTCGGTCGCTTCGGGCAGCGAGTCGCGAAACGCCTTGCCCGTGCCCTTCAGCCATAGACGATCTCCTTCTAGACCGGCGGCGCGCACCGCGAGCGCGCCGCTGCGACTGCGCACGTATCCCAGCGCGAGCATCGCAGGCAGCAGACCGAGCATCATCGCGCTGCGGTCGGTCCGGAGCAGGAACACGATCGCGATGGCGACCGCGGGAATACTGAGCGCGGCGGTCCAGGTCAATGCAACGTGACGGCGTCGGTGGCGGTCGCACATTGCGACATCGAGGGTAAACTTCCTGCGCACGATCAGATTCGCGATCATCGCGATCAGCATCGTCGGCCAGAACGCGAGTGCCGCGACCTGTATACCTGCAAAGGCAAGCCCAAGGAGCGTGGCGACCAGCGCAGCCATTCCCCACCGCCAGGCGGGCGGTGACCAGTGGAGCGTGTGCGCGATACGGTAATCCGGCGCGGCGGCGTTGCACACGATGCAGCGTGGCGGGAGCTGTCCTTCCGTGTGCATTGCGACGAGCTTCGCCTTCCTGAAGACGTCGCCGATCCTGCCGCGGTGCTCAACCTCGGCTGCGGGCGGAGCGTAGGGGTTCATCGGAGGGGACAGACCACGCTTTGCTCGTACGGGCGATTCGAACCAATCGTATGCGTTACAAGCCCAGGTAAGCCTGCCTGACCCGGTCATCCTTCAGCAGCGCTTCGCCCGAGCCGCTGAGTGCGATCCTGCCGTTTTCCAGCACAAAGGCATGTTGCGAGAGCTTCAAGGACACGGCGACGTTTTGTTCGACCAGCAGGATTGTCAGCCCTTTCGCATGCAAGGAACGAATCGTGCGCAGGACTTCCTGCACCACGGTGGGTGCCAGACCGAGCGACGGCTCGTCGAACATGATGAGCGATGGGTTGCCCATCAAACAGCGCCCGATGGCAAGCATCTGCTGCTCGCCGCCCGAGAGCGTCCCGGCTGTCTGGGCGTGCCGTTCGGCGAGGCGCGGAAAGAGCGCATAGATTTCTTCCAGCTTGCGTTTTGCCTGCGCGCGCGCGCGCGGCAGCATGCCTCCGACTCGAAGGTTCTCCGCGACGGAGAGGCTGGGAAACACCTGGCGACCCTCGGCGACCTGGCCGATGCCGAGGTCGCAGGTGCGGTGCGAATCCGAACCGGTGATGTCCCGCCCGGCGAAAGAGATTCGCCCAGTGCGCGGCTTTTCGATGCCGGCGATGGCGCGGATCAGGGATGTCTTTCCCGCGCCGTTGGCGCCGACGATGGCGACGATCTCGCCCTCGGGAACATCGAGCGACACGCCGGCGAGTGCCTGCGCATCACCGTAGTAGAGGTCGAGGTCGCGCACTTCGAGCAAGGCCATCAGACTTCGGTCTCCTCGCCGAGGTAGCACTCGAGGACGGTGGGATTGCGCACGACTTCTGCGGGCGCGCCGCGCGCGATCACCTCGCCGTGGTGGAGCACAACGATCGTCTGCGCGAGTGCCATCACGGCTCGCATCACGTGCTCGATTAAGAGTATGGATAGACCGTCCTGGCGATTCATGTCGCGAAACACATCGATCAACTGGTCGCACTCGGTGGGCCGCAGTCCCGCCATGACTTCATCGAGCAGCAGAAGTCTCGGTCGCGTGGCGAGCGCACGCGCGACTTCGAGGCGCTTGCGATCTGGCAGGGTGAGCGACGAGGCGAGCAGGTCGCGCTTCGCGCCGAGCCCCAGGCGCTCGACGACATGCCGTGCGTGGGCGCGCGCGTGTGCCACCGTGGGCGAGCGCTGCAAAGCGCCGACCACCACGTTGTCGAGCACCGAGAGACCCGCGAAGGGCTTGACGATCTGGAAGGTGCGGCCGATTCCCGCGGCGCAGACCTGGTCGGGACGCAGGCCTTCGATGCGCCGTCCGGCGAAGTGAATTTTCCCGGCGTCGGGCGGATAGACTCCGGCGATCATGTTGAAAATGGTGGTCTTGCCGGCGCCATTCGGCCCGATCAGCGCATTGATCGTTCCCTCGGGAAGCTCGAACGACGCCTCGTGAACCGCGCGGAGTCCGCGGAACGACTTCTGCAATCCCTGCGCGGTGAGCAGGCTCATCGTCCGATTCCCAGCCGGCGCGCGATCGGCGGCCAGATGCCGTTCGGCAGAAACATGACGACGCCGAGCAGCACCACGCCGTAGAACACCTGCTTGATTCCCGGAATCTCCCAGCCAAACGCGGCAAGCAATTCGGTGATGCCGTCGGACAACACGGTGAGGAGCGCCGCGCCAAGAATGGGTCCGAACAGCGTGCCGACCCCGCCGATGATCGGTCCCAGGATGATTTCGATCGAGCGGCTGATGTGGAAGATCTGCTCGGGAAACAGATTGTTGTAGTAGAAGGCGAAGAACACGCCCGAGACCGCGGTCATCGCCGAGCTGACGATCACCGCAAGCATCTTCCAGCGGAAAGTGTTGATACCGAGCGCCTGCGCGGCTTCCTCGTCCTCGCGAATCGCCTGCCAGTAGTATCCGGCGCGGCTGCGCAGCATTGCGGCGCAGAGCGCGAGCGCGCCGGCGGCGAGCACGAGCATGCTGTAGTAGTACATCGCGGGCGGGCCGCGGAAGTGGAGCAGATCGACCTGGTCGCGCTGCGCGACCTTGAGGAACAGGCCGCCGGGTCCGCCGGTCCAGGGGATATGGTCGAAGCCGATGCGGGTGAATTCGGCGAAGGCTATCGTTAGGAGCGCGAAGTACACGCCCGAGATGCCGAAGCGGAAGGCGAGAAAGCCGATCGCCGCACCGAGCAGCATGCATACCAGGATTGCGATCCACAGGCCGGCCCAGGGACCGAGGCCGAAGTGAAAGAACAGCCCTCCGGCGACATAGGCACCGACGCCGACGTAGAGGGAATGACCGAGCGAGAGTTGGCCGGCGAAGCCCATCATCACGTTCCAGGCCTGGCCGGTGTAGGCGAGGAACAGGATCAGGGTCGCGACCGAGATGAGGTAGTTGTCCGCCACCCATGGCAGCGCGACGAGCGCCGCGGCGAGCACAGCGAGCAGGACCGTGGCGCGACGGTGCAAGGCGAAGTTCATGATTTCCTGCCCAGCAGTCCCTGCGGCCTGAAAAGCAGCACCAGAATCAGCAGGCCAAAGCTCACCATGCTCTTTGCGGAGGGGGCGATGAAGAGTCCGGCGAGCGCCTCCGAGACGCCGATCAGCACGCCGCCCAGCAGCGCGCCTCCCATCGAGCCCAACCCGCCGACGATCACGATGACGAAAGCGAGCAACGTGTACACCGGTCCGAGTTGCGGCGTCACTTCGAGCAGGATCGACATCGCGCAGCCGGCTACCGCGACGCAGATCGCGCCCAGACCGAAGGTAAGGCCGTACAGGTGCCGGATATTGAGCCCGACGACCTTTGCGCCGAGATAGTTGTCTGCGCAGGCGCGGATCGCCTTGCCGGTGAGCGTATAGCGAAAGAACAGGAACAGCAGGGCGGTCGTGACCAGGGCCGTTGCCGCGGCGTACAGGCGCGCGGCGTCGATCAGAATGGGACCGATCGCGAAGGAGTCGAGCTGATAGTCGGTCTGCACGTTGCGCGCATCGGGTCCGAAGATCATCAACATGCCGTTTACGAGCACAATCGCGACCGCGACGAGCAGCATGAATTGCGAGTGTTCAGGCCGTGTGATGAATGGGTTGATGAGCGCTCTTTGCAGGAGGTAACCGAGCACGAAGAATGCGGCCGCGACCGGGACGATGGCGAGAAACGGATCGAGCTTGAGCATGGCAAAGAGCATCACCGCCGCGTACATCGCGATGGTCATCATCTCGCCGTGGGCGAAGTTCACGACCCGCACCACGCCGAAGATCACCGACAGGCCAAGCGCCATCAGCCCGTAGACGAGCCCCGTCAGGACGCCGGCAATGACGACGTTGACGATCAGATCGATGGGCATCTGGCGCGTTACATGTAGGGCGCAAAAAAAGGGCCGGTCGCCGCCGGCCCTGCTCTGAGTTGCCGGACTAGGCCTTGTAGTCGGGCGATGGAAAGACGATCTTTGCCTCGGAGAATTCCGCAGGTAGCGTGACGCGCGGCAGCCCTCCCTGGTTCTGGATCGCCGCCGAAAGATTTCCCTCGACCTGGCCTTTGGCGTTGAATTTGATCGGTCCGCCGAGCGACATGCGCCGCGCCACCGGAATGTTGGTCTGGCGGATCGCCTCGGCAAGAACCGTGGGGTCGGCGCTCTTTGCGCGCGCGTAGGCGTCCGCTGCGATCATGATCGCATCGAAGGTGTAGCCGACGTTGGCACCGTGGAACGCAAGTTCCTCTTTCGGATTGTGTTTCCTGAAGGCGGCGCCGACGATCTTGGTCATTTCCGAGCGTGGGTTGTACCAGACGGTATTGCAGATCGCGTACTCAGCGTACTTGCCCAGGGACTTGGTGTACTGCTCCTCGTACAGTCCTGGCGATCCCGGGCTGATGATGCCCATCGGATTCCAGCGCTGCTTGACCATCTCGCGACGCAATACGATCGCGTCGTTCAGACGGCATACCAGCAGCAGGAAATCGGCATTCGCCGCTTTCGCTTTCGAGACCTCGACGGTGAGATCCTTGGCCGCCGGATCGTAGGCGATGGTGTCGAGGATCTTGAAGTGGAGAGAATCCATCTTGGGCAGAATCGCGCCCACGCCCCGCGCCATTGCCTGGCCGAAGGTGTCGTTGACGTGCATGAAGACCGCAGTCTTCGGCGAAGTATTTGTCGCCTTGAAGACCTCGCCGGTCAGGACGAGGCCATTCCGCAGCAGTTCGGGCGCGATCGGGAAATTTCGAAACACATATTTGTAGCCCTGCTCGGTGATCTGCGGCGCAGCGGCGATATTGACGATATGCGGGATGCCGCGCTGCTCGGCGACCTGCGCGATCGCCGCCGACTGGCCGGAGTCGAACGCCCCGACCAGGACATTGGCGCCTTCCTGAATCAGCCGTTCTGCGCGATTGCGCGCCACGTCGACGTTGGTCTCGGTATCGGCATTCATCAGCTCGACGTCGACGCCGAGCAGCCCCTTGAGTACCTCGGGCGCGAGATCGGCACCCTTCTGGCAGGACTGGCCGATCAGAGCCTGGAAACCCGAGCGTGGCAGCAACACGCCCACTTTCAGCTTGCGGGACTGGGCGCGCACGATGCCGAAGGGGGCGATTCCGGCGACCGTAGCGCTCGCGGCGACAAGCTTATTGAAATTGCGGCGATTCATCGAATTGCTCATGTTTCCTCCTCGTCCTCGGACATGTGCGTTATCGGGTCGTGCAACGGCGTTTCGCGGTATGAAGCTTGCGAAGCGCGGGTGCTGCGCAGCAACATCGCCCGCGTTCCACACCGGATTCGCTGCCGCGCATTACAAATCTGTTATATAACATTACAATTGGTCCGTCAATTCGCTGAACCACGGCATGCCACACCGTTCCAGAACCACTGCTTCGATCGTGCGCGTGCCCGAGCTCGAGTACGACGTGCTCGACGTCCTGATCGGCTACGCGCTGCGCCGCGCGCAGGTGGCGCTCTACGGGGCCTTCGATCGTGCGACCCGCGGGATGGATATTACGCCGCCGCGCTTTACTGCGCTGGTGATTGTCGGCGCGAATGCCGGCATCAGCCAGTCGACGCTCGGCACCGTGCTGGGGATCGCGCGTTCCGGGGCGATGATGTTGGTCGACTGGATGGTCGAGCGCGGCATGGTCGAGCGGCGCAATTGCCCGCGGGATCGGCGTGCCTGGGGGCTGCACCTGACCGTGCGCGGCGAACGGTTCGTGGAGAAGATGAAGGCGAGCGTGCTCGCCGAGGATCGTCGGCAGGCCTCGCTGCTGAGCAGTGCCGAGCGCAGGACGCTGCTCGGTTTGCTCGACAAGATCTCGGTGACGAAAAAGGAGCGAAGAGCGTGAGCAGTTCGAGTGCCATGGCGTATCGCAGGCTGTCGCTGGGCAAGCCCGGGGTGACGGTCGAGCGCGACGAGAAGAACCGTCTGCTGCTCAAACCGACGCAGCCCCTCGGTGAGTATCCGCGGCGACTCACCGATCGGCTGGTGAAATGGGCCGCCGAGGCGCCCGAGCGGACCTTCGTCGCCAAACGCGTGCAAGGGGGCGATTGGCGGCGCATCGGTTACGCGCAGGCGCTCGATACGGCGCGGCGCATCGGCCAGGCGCTTCTCGACCGGGGTCTTTCCGCCGAGCGGCCGCTGATGATTATCTCCGAGAACGACCTCGAACAGGCGATGCTCGCGATCGCGGCGCTGCACGTCGGGGTGCCGTTCGTGCCGGTGTCGGCCGCGTATTCGCTTGTCTCGCAGGACTTCGGCAAGCTGCGTTACGTGGTCGACCTGATGACGCCGGGGCTGGTATTCGCCTCCGACGGCGCGCGCTATGCGCGCGCGATCGACGCGGCGATTCCGCGCGACACCGAGCTCGTCGTCACCCAGGCGCCGCCCGCAGGGCGCAAGACGGTGCTGTTTGCCGAACTCGCGGCGACCGTGCCGGGTTCGGACGTGGAAGCCGCCCACGCGGCGATCGGTCCCGAAACGGTGAGCAAATTCCTGCTGACCTCCGGCTCGACCGGGATGCCCAAGGCGGTGATTCATCCGCAGCGGATGCTAACCAGCAACCAGCAGATGGTGGTCGACTGCCTGCCGTTCCTGATGAACGAGCCGCCGGTCCTGGTCGACTGGCTGCCGTGGAACCATACTTTCGGCGGCAACCATAATTTTGGCCTGGTGATCTACACCGGCGGGACGCTGTATATCGATGAAGGAAAACCGACGCCCCAGCTGATCGGTGAGACGCTGCGCAACCTGCGCGAGATCGCGCCGACGGTGTACTTCAACGTACCGCGCGGATTCGAGGAGATTGCGCACGCGCTCGCCGCCGAGCCCGCGCTCGCGAGGAAGTTCTTCTCGCGCGTGAAGATGCAGTTCTACGCCGCGGCGAGCCTCGCGCAGCCGATCTGGGACGCGCTCGACCGGGTCGCCGAGCAGACCGTCGGCGAGCGTATCGTGATGATCACCGGTCTGGGTATGACCGAGACCGCGCCGTTCGCGATCTGCGCCAACTGGCTGGCAGGACAGTCGGGCGGCATCGGCCATCCGGCCCCGGGCACCGAGTTGCGCCTCGCGCCGGTCGGCGACAAACTCGAGGTGCGTTATCGGGGG
>Ga0224495_10000961_pt1 | contig 21480 bp, 20 predicted proteins | sample SF_Jul11_sed_USG_FD_168128 | JGI IMG/M metagenome (GOLD analysis project Ga0224495, IMG submission 168128) | Sediment microbial communities from San Francisco Bay, California, United States - SF_Jul11_sed_USGS_4_1 | ecosystem: Environmental > Aquatic > Marine > Sediment | place: USA: California...
ACTCAAGTAACCCAGGTAACTCAAGTAACTCAAGTAACTCAAGTAACTCAAGTAACCCTACAAACACACTTTGGTACGTCATCCATACGAAACCAGGAGATGAAGATCGGGTTAACGCAAATCTCCAAAACCAAGAGATCGAGACACTTCTCCCCCTAGTAGAAACTTACCAGTACTGTGGCGGGAAAATGCTTCAGAAGATCAAACCGCTCTTCACAAACTATCTTTTCGCCAGACTTGATCTTGACCTTCACTACTACAGAGTGAAGTGGACAAGGGGGGTAAATAGGATTTTGAGCAGTGGGAATGAGCCAATCCCTATTTCTGACAAAATAGTTCAGGCGATCAAGGAGCGATCCGGAAAGGATAATCTCGTAAAATTAGAAGAGGAAGTCAAAGATGGTGACTTAGTTCAAATAACTTCAGGTCCTTTAAAAAGCTTAAGGGGCATCTTTCAGAAAATGATGTCGAGCAAGGGACGTGTCAAAATTCTTCTAAGTCTGATTGGTGTGGATGTCCCAGTGCAGATATCAAAGTGGCAGATCAAAAAAGTAGCCTAAGAAAAAGTTAGAGGTATGAGGTTCACGAAAGGATGTTAGAGGTTGGAGGATGCAGGTTAGAGGCATTGAAGACGGCAAGTCATTGATTCTTAACTCCGAACTCCGAACTCCGAACTCCGAGCTTTAAAACATTGCCCAGTCCTCTGGCACAACTTGGGGAAGTATTAGTCAGTCGAATTGAAAAAATTCGATGCGGCGGAAGCCTATCCAGTCTTGGACGAGGGACAATAGGTAAAAACGGGCTTCGTGATCAAATTGGCTGAGGTGCAGTAAGAATTGTCACGAATATAACTGCAGGAGACGGACGCATTCTAATGGTAAGGCAACTCATTTTTCTATGTTGCAAAAGGATCATTAGCGGCGGTCAGAACTCAAATCGACATTTCTCATGATATAGGGTATCTAACCAAGGATGAATACAGAAACATTGCCTCAGAAAGTGTTCTTTTAGCGAGAACAATCGACAATCTTATCATCTGCATGAATTAGGACCTAAGTTGCCAGACAATATGAAGAATGACATTGACCACTTCCTTTTAATCCTCACTTCCAAAAAAGTCTGGAAAGCATGTATATTGCACCCCGACTTTCACGATTGATAATCTTAAATGACAGCTGAGAAGGAAAGTAACGATGCTTTGTAACATTTGTTCATCCTCTGTTTCAGTAATGGCAACCGCACGAATATTGAAGAGGTATGACATTCAATATTACGCGTGTGATAATTGTAAATTTATTCAGACAGAAGTTCCTTACTGGCTAAGCGAAGCATATTCTGAAGTGATTGGGAAAAGCGATATTGGTTTAGTAGGAAGGAACATCGCGCTTTCTAAAATAACTACTCTTGTCATAGCTCTTTTTTTTGACCCTGATTCAAGATTCTTAGACTATGGCGGGGGAAATGGAATGTTTGTTCGGCTAATGAGAGATAAAGGGCTTAACTTCTATTGGCGGGATAAGTATGCAGAGAATGCTTTTGCTACTGGATTTGAATACACACCAGGTGACCATTACGAACTTGTTACTGCATTTGAAGTTTTTGAACATCTTCCTAATCCCTTAGATGAAATAAGTGAAATGTTGAAACTCTCCGATAATATACTATTTAGCACCTTGCTTCTTCCTAAGACTCCCCCCTTGCCTCAAGAATGGTGGTATTACTCTCTTGATGGTGGCCAACACGTATCTTTTTACGCGCTCGAGTCGCTTCATAAAATTGCAGATAAATTCAAGGTATCAGTATATACGAATGGTTTGTCGTTACACTTGTTTACGCGAAAGAAAATATCCAAGAAGGTATTTACTATATTGACGCGATGTAAATACTCGACTCTGCTCTTGCCGCTTGTGGCAAGAAGAAAATCGTTGCTTGCAGGTGACTATTTTCAAATTACAGGCAGCAAATTGATGTAAATACTGAATGGCAAGAGAACTTTTGGTAACAATTACGTGCACCAGGCTTGGCGCCTCCCGTTTATACGAGCTGGCTTGTAAAGTCAGTGTGTTTCCTTTCTCAAATTTGCTGGTTAAGAGGCTGCCGTCCCAAGCGAGTGATGTGGGACATCAGACTCACTTCCAATATGAAATCCCTAGGGCTCATTTATAGGTAATTCGGGACCTTTATAGGCAAAAAATTAGTCGTGATTTGCATTGATAGCGTCAATAAAATCAACTCTTGGCTAGGAGTTTAATGAATTTCTTATTTGCCATTCTTTCAATTGTTTATATTGCTAGCATTTTCGTTTTTGCAGATTCGCCTATGGTGTCGGATGCAGCCCAACTTAATCCTTACAGCCTGCTCCATATTCCTCTTTACGGCATATTGAGTTTTCTTCTCCTTCTTTCTATTGCCTCTTATAAGCGTAAGATCAGTAATCCAATGAACCCAGCAAACTCAATAAACCCAATGAACTATTTGATTGCTGGATTAATTGCTCTTGTAGTTGCCATTGCTGACGAAATCCATCAGGCCTATCTTCCAGCCCGCAACGCTTCAGTTATTGATGTTTTCTTAGATATTATAGGCATCATCCTTTGCATTGCCATTATCCACAAACTCGAAAGCAAATCGAGATTTTCTAATATCATGATGTTGATGAGACGAATGACTCAGAAAAGAGGCCGACCATGAGCAAAAGAGCTTTAATAACAGGGATTACTGGCCAGGACGGCTCTTATCTTGCGGAGCTTCTACTCTCCAAGGGTTATGAAGTTCATGGGCTGATTCGGAGGTCAAGCACCTTCAATACCGATCGAATCGATCACATTTATACAGATCTTCACGATCCAAAAAGTAAACTTTATCTCCACTACGGAGATCTGAGCGATAGCAGCCAATTAAGCAATCTTATTTATAACCTACAGCCTAACGAAATTTATCATCTCGCTGCACAGAGCCATGTGCGAGTTAGTTTCGACATGCCTGAATTTACTGGAGATGTGACCGGCCTTGGGACGACGCGGATACTTGAGGCCATTCGAAGAAGCGGGATCCAAACACGTTTTTATCAGGCATCTTCAAGCGAGATGTTCGGAGATGCTCCACCTCCTCAGAACGAAGCGACCCCATTTAGACCTCGTAGCCCCTATGCTGCAGCAAAGGTTTACTCATATTGGATGGCCCGAAATTATCGGGAAGGGTATAAATTATTTGCAGTGAACGGAATTCTCTTTAACCACGAATCTCCGAGAAGGGGAGGGACGTTTGTAACCAGGAAAATTACAAGGGCATTAGCCAGGATTAAGATGGGTTTAGAAGGTAAAATCTATCTTGGAAATCTGAAAGCAAAGCGGGATTGGGGATACGCGAAAGATTTTGTAGAAGCCATGTGGTCAATGCTTCAGCAAGAGGAACCCGATGACTATGTTATTGCCACTGGGGAAAGCCATTCAGTAGAGGAATTTCTGGAAGAGGCCTTTGGTTATGTGGGCTTGGATTGGAGAGATTACGTCGAAATTGACCCCCGGTATTTTAGGCCGACGGACGTCGATTTCTTACAGGGTGATGCGTCTAAGGCTAAGCGAAAGCTCGGTTGGAAACCCAAGGTAAGATTTAAAGAACTCGTAAGAATCATGGTTGATGCAGACATCAAAGAACTCGAAGAAATGAAACATTGTCAGGATGTGATAAGGAAATTATCTAATGACAAATAATAGGTTAAGGTTTAGGTTTAGGTTAAGGTTGAGCAAAGCTTCAAACATCGATTTAGATTGAGTTGAGAAACAAATGAAAATAGGAAGCGAATCGATCAGACATAACGCGATAAGGGTTTTAGCTTAATGTGGGAAATACGGTGAAGTATCTAAACAAGAAATTTATAACAGGTTTACCGAGGGGTATTGTTTACCTCATACAAACAAGACTATTTTTACTTAGATCGCGAAAAAACCAGTTCACCCAGATTTATCGAAAGGGCGGGTTTAGGGGACCTGGCGCAACTTGCTCTGGAGTAGGTTCAGAATTTGTAAATACCGTGATTATCAGACAAGCAATACCTAATATACTTCTGCGGTATCAAATTAAATCAATGCTTGACATCCCTTGCGGAGATCTGTTTTGGATGCAACGTGTTGATTTGGGGACTACAAAATATATTGGTGCTGATATCGTAACTGAATTAATCCAGAGAAATGAAAAGATTTATGCTAATGGTAATAAAAAGTTCCTCGTCCTTGATTTATGCCGCGATCCGTTACCCCAGGTTGGCTTGATCTTATGTCGGGACTGTTTAGGTCATTTAAGGCTGAAAGACGCGGTTAAAGCAGTAAATAACATAAAGCGCAGCGGATCAACATTTCTCCTGATTACTACTTATTCAGAAGTTACCAAAAATGTTGAATTAGGACCTAATTTTTTTAGACCTCTGAATTTATGTAAACCGCCATTTTCTTTCCCAATCCCGTTAGGATTAATTAATGAAATGTATATAGAAAAGGAAGATAGATGCCTCGGACTCTGGCGGATTGCTAATCTTGCGATCATTTAGGAGAAAACTGCTTAACAGCATCTTAACCTCAATCTAGAGATAAACCGAAGAAAAAATGTCTTTCTTCTCGAAAAAACGCGTTTCAGTAACCGGTGGTGCCGGGTTTCTTGGTTCTTTTCTGGTAGAGAAACTCAAAGAACGTGGCTGTAAAAATATTTTTATTCCGAGAAGCAAGGACTATGATCTCGTGGAAATGGAAGCTGTAAGGCGGCTTTACAGCGATTCGAAACCCGATATCGTTATCCATTTGGCTGCTCGGGTTGGCGGAATTGGTGCCAATCGAGCTAACCCTGGAAAGTTTTTCTACGACAACCTCATGATGGGCGTTCAAATGATGGAAGCGGCGCGGCAAGTGGGCATAGACAAATTCGTAACAGTTGGAACAGTGTGTTCCTATCCCAAATTTGCACCGATACCTTTTAGAGAGGAAAACCTTTGGGACGGTTATCCGGAAGACACCAATGCCTCCTACGGATTGGCGAAGAAAATGCTCCTTGTGCAAGCGCACGCCTACAGACAACAATATGGATTTAATGCAATTTATCTCTTGCCCGTAAATCTTTATGGTCCAAGGGATAACTTCGATCCAGAATCATCTCATGTCATCCCTGCTTTGGTGAAAAAATGCATCGACGCAGTTAATTCGCCTCGAACCTCCAACCTCGAATCTCCAACGATAACTGTTTGGGGCACTGGCAGGCCAACTCGTGAATTTCTCTATGTTGAGGATGCCGCAGAGGGGATTCTCTTGGCGGCTGAGCATTATAATAAACCAGAACCTGTAAACCTTGGAGTGGGCTTTGAGATTTCTATCCAAGATTTAGCAAATCTGATCGCCAAATTAACCGGTTTCAAGGGGATGATCGTGTGGGACAAAACTAAACCCGATGGGCAACCGAGAAGAATGCTTGATGTTTCTAAGGCTGAAAAAGAATTTGGGTTTAAGGCAAAGACCAATCTTGAAGAGGGGTTGAAGAAGACAATTGATTGGTATGTTCGCTCAAGAACTCAGTTAGACGTGAAGGTTTGAGACCAGTTTTCTAGTAATCTTAACCAGATAAACTGAAAAATGGAAACTTCTAATCCCCCAGAATTAATCATAGAAGCTGGCCGAACCGAAAGGCAGTACTGGCGAGACCTTTATCGTTATAGAGAGTTGTTCTACTTTCTTTCATGGCGAGACTTGTTGGTGCGTTACAAGCAAACAGTTATCGGCATTGCGTGGTCAGTGATACGGCCATTTCTAACGATGGTTGTCTTCACAATCGTCTTCGGCAAACTGGCGAAATTACCTTCTGAAGGAGCTCCATATCCAATCTTAGTTTTTTCTGCAGTCCTTCCTTGGCAGGTATTTGCTAATGCATTGTCGGAAGCCAGTAACAGCCTGATCAACAATGCAAACCTAATTTCAAAAATCTACTTTCCTCGCTTGATTATCCCCGCGAGTTCAGTGATTACGAGCTTTGTCGATTTTCTTATCTCCGGTGGGATCCTGATTTTGCTTGTGGTCTGGTATCAGTTCTTGCCTGGGTGGCGTATTCTGACGCTTCCTCTGTTTATTGGAATCGCTTTTAGCGCTTCTATGGGCTGTGGGTTATGGCTAACAGCGTTGAATGTAAGATATCGAGATTTTAGATATATCGTACCTTTCATTGTTCAATTTGGCCTGTTTATTTCTCCAGTTGGGTTTAGCAGCAGTATCGTCCCTGGAAAGTGGCGACTTCTCTATTCCCTTAATCCAATGGTAGGAGTTATAGACGGATTTCGGTGGGCAATCATTGGGGGGGAGACAATGCTCTATTGGCCCGGATTTCTCCTGTCGGTGTCGCTGGTGGTGATTCTTCTTGTTACTGGGATCCGATACTTTCGTAAGACCGAAAAAACTTTTGCAGACATCATTTAGGTTTGATTCTTGATATTTAAAAATAAAGACGATAAGCATTAAAAATTAATCGTCTCGGTCGTTTTAACCGTCTACTTTCTTCAGGAATCTTTTGTGAAAAAGTCCATTGTTGCGGTAATCAAGACATCACCTGAGCGTGTCCTTACAGACATCGAGCGGGTGATGACTGTAGCCGGGATGCAGGATGCACTTTCGCTTCAGGCGACCACTATCCTCAAAGACAATATCTCGTGGCACTTTCCTTTCCTCAGTGCGAACACGACCCCGTGGCAACTCGAAGGTTCTATCAGGGCCCTGAAAAATGCTGGCTACCATGATCTTGTTGCTGTCCACAATAACACGGTAGTGACTGATCCATACAAAGGTGGTCGATTGAACCGCCTTACGCCGCTTTACCGGAAATATGGCGTCGCGGAAAGATACAATTTCATTCCCGGCGACATCAAGTGGAGGTTTTACACACCAAAGGCACGTATGCGTGCACTTCACGTTGTCTATCCCGAGGGAATCAAGATTCCAGAGTACTTTATTGGCAAAAATGTTATTCATCTCCCCACCGTAAAGACGCATATTTACACCACCACTACAGGAGCCATGAAGAATGCCTTTGGCGGTCTACTCGGCACCAAAAGGCATTACACACACAGTTGGATTCATGAAACCTTGGTGGACTTGCTTGCAATTCAGAAGGAAATTCATACGGGTATCTTTGCGCTCATGGATGGTACTCTTTGTGGAAGCGGTCCAGGACCGCGGACCATGGTGCCTCACGAAAAAGACTATATGCTCGCGAGTAGCGACAGTGTTGCCATCGATGCCGTAGCGGCTAAGATTATGGGTTTTGATGCAATGAAGGTTCCCTACATCCGTATGGCCCACGAGGATGGACTCGGGGTAGGCAATCTATCGGAAATTGAGGTCGTCGGAGATGATGTGTCTACTGTGAACTTCGGCTTCACGGTCGGAGACAATTTTGCAAGCCATGTTGGTGATGCTCTCTGGTTCGGTCCACTTAAGTCTGTCCATCATTTCCTTACTCACACACCCCTGGTCTATCTTTTCGTTCTTGGGTCCTTTTTCTATCATGACTACATGTGGTGGCCCTTTAAGGGAAAAGGGATCCAAAAAAAACATGCCCTGAACACGAAATGGGGGCGACTCTTCCTATCTTATCAGGAGGACCCGTGAACTGTTTGGTTCTCGTAACCACCATTCTCTGTTCCCTCTCGGACACATACTCTCTTGATTTGACCATTTATTGACATCGAATGTCTAACACAGTTATCAAAGTAGAAAACCTCGGCAAAAAATACTTGATTCGCCATCAGCAGAGAGAGCGCTATACGGCCCTCCGAGACGTCCTTACCAACAAATTTATGTCGTTTGGAAAAAGATTAATAAGCCTCCAACCTCATTCCTCCAGCCTCCAACCCTCCAGGGAAGAATTCTGGGCTCTAAAAGACGTTTCCTTCGAGGTCAAACAAGGGGATCGTGTGGGAATCATCGGACGAAATGGAGCCGGTAAGACCACGCTCCTAAAACTCTTAAGCCGAATCACCGAACCTACAACGGGACGTATTATTCTCAAGGGAAGAGTTGCAAGTCTTTTGGAAGTTGGGACTGGTTTTCACCCGGAGTTAACGGGAAGAGAGAATATTTTCCTTAACGGTGCCATCCTTGGAATGAGCAAAGCTGAGATTAAGAGAAAATTTGATGAGATTGTTGATTTTGCAGAGATAGAGAGATTCCTGGATACCCCGGTGAAGCGTTATTCCTCCGGAATGTATGTAAGGTTAGCCTTTGCCGTGGCTGCCCATCTGGAGCCAGAAATTTTGCTAGTGGATGAAGTTTTGGCAGTGGGGGATGCAGCTTTTCAAAGAAAATGTTTCGGGAAGATGGAGGAGGTTGGAAAAGAGGGACGAACAGTTCTGTTTGTAAGTCATAATATGGCTGCAGTGAACCGTCTTTGTCGAAATACGCTATGGATTGAGCAAGGAACAGTTCTTACTTTCGGGGGAAGTGATTCCGTTATTAATAGGTATCTTTCAAGTTATGAGCTTATGGGGGGAGAATATCATAATAGCTCACCTGAATCTGGTTTAGGAGATAGTAGAATAAAGCTTCTCCGCGTATCCATTAGGAATGAAGAGAGAAAAGTGGCAAAAGCCATAGCGATTGACTCACCATTTTACTTGGAAATGGAATACGAGATCGGTACTCGGACGGAAGACATAAGGATTGGATATAAATTAGTTGCCGGAGATGGAACTGTAGTTTTCACTTCCATAGACACTGACCCGGAAGGGCTGGGGTTACCCCGAGAACCAGGCCGTTACATAAGTAGATGCACTATTCCAGGTAATTTACTTAATAGCGGTCGTTACTACGTTACTGCTGCGTGTGACAGGCCAATGAAAGAAGTACTCTTCTCCAAAGAAAATATCTTGTCGTTTGTCATTCAGCTCACAGGCGGTGTAGGAGGATCGGTACCTGACGGAAGGTTGGGGGTTATACGATTACCATTAAAGTGGGATATCTTTCGGATAACGGAGTAGACAAGGTCAAAGTAATTGGCATTTGAGCCGGTTCTGATCCATTCTAATATCTTAAATCCGTTGTTTGTCTAAAAGTGGTGAAAGCTGAAAATCATTTAGCAAAGAATTTAGTTATTTTAGGTGCTGGTGGATTTGCCCGCGAGGTTGCTTGGCTCGTCTCAGAAATCAATCAGTACCGACCGGGTTCACTAAATCTTATTGGTTTCTTAGAACGCGAAACGAACCGGGTGGGCCAAGTCATAAATGGAGTACCTGTCCTTGGCGTTGAAGATGTCAGGTGGTATCTACCGGAACTATATGCAGTGGCCGCTATTGGTGACACTAAGGCTAAGGAACGAGCCGTCCAAGAAGCGCAAGGGATTGGATGCCAATTCTTAACACTCATTCATCCAAACGTGAAATATGATCGTCCAACAGTTGTAATTGGTTCAGGTTCAATTATTTGTGCCGGCTGTATTCTGACTGTGAATATCATAATCGGCTCTCATGTAATCATTAATTTGGATTGTACTGTTGGGCATGATTGTATTATCGAAGACTATGTCACCATCTCGCCAGGGTGCCATTTATCAGGACATACAGTGGTTCGAAAGGGAGCCAACCTTGGAACAGGAGTTGTTACAATCGAGAAACAAAGCATCGGGGCTCATTCTATAGTCGGTGCTGGGGGGGTGGTTGTGAACGAAATACCGCCAAATGTCATAGCTGTAGGCATACCTGCAAAGGCTAAAGGGTCGAAGTATTAAGCGATTAAGAATTGCCATAGTTGCTGATTCATTAGCCAGGCATGATGCCGGTGGCGTTGTGTCGGTTTTTGTTGGATTGATTTCGTCTCTCGGCAGGCTTCGGGACGGTGAAGAAGAGTATGTTATTATTGGCCATTGGCAAGGTGCGGATTGGCTAAAGCCACACTTGGGTTCTAATCAGCGACTTATTGTAAGACCCCGGATTCAGACCCAACGAGACGAACTCAAAAAGTGTTTGGGCCCACTGCAGCCGCTCGCTCGACGAATTTGGCGGTCACTATTTGCCTCGCTACTTTTTAGAACGGAGTGGCCCGAAGTGGCAATTTCAGATGGTTTTTATGAAAAATTGGGATGCGATGCCATTCACTTTCCTTACCAGGATTTTGTATTATGCTCCTTACCAACGATCTTTAATCCCCACGATCTACAACACTTACACTATCCGCAGTTTTTTAAACCATCTGATATTGCCTGGCGCGAGACTACCTATCGTACCGGGTGCCATCTATCAAATACTGTGGTTGTGGGTTCCAATTGGGTCAAGCGAGATATAGTTTATCAATATGGGGTGCACCCAGACAAAGTACAGGTTATCCCTTGGGCACCTCCAACTCAAATATTTCCTGCCCCCTCAGAGGATAGAATGAAAGCAGTTAAGGAAAAGTATCGCTTGGAATTGCCTTTCGCTTTCTACCCGGCAACCACATGGAAGCACAAAAACCACCTTCGCCTATTAGAAGCAGTCGCTCGTTTGCGAGATCAGCACGAGTTTTCGCTCCGTATCGTTTGTACGGGGGCCTTCGTACCTGACCATTGGACTGAAATCAATAAGCACTTGGATACGCTTTACCTGCGCAATCAAGTCCGATTCTTAGGAGTTGTACCTCCTGAGGACATTCGTTCTATCTATCGTCTTGCTCAATTTGTTGTCGTGCCCACGTTATTTGAAGCTGCAAGTGGACCAATTTTCGAAGCGTGGCAGGATGGTGTCCCAGTTGCTTGTTCAACTGTGACCTCCCTCCCAGAACAGGTTGGAGATGCCGCTTTGTTATTTGATCCATTTTCGGAGGATGATATCGCAACCGCCTTGCAACGCATGTCAGTGGACGAAAATTTGCGGAACGAATTAATAATCAAGGGGCAGCGGCGGTTAAAGGATTTTGATTGGGAACGGACAGCCAAGGCCTACCGCGCGGTCTACAGAAGGGCTGCTAACGTTCCTCTGACAGAAGAGGATCACTGGCTCCTGAGCTGGGACTGGATGCGGGATTCGAAATTAGCAATGATGGAGGAACAATGAAACGGCATATCCCTGTAGCTGCTCCACTGTTGGTGGGCAATGAGAAAGCCTACGTGGTGGACTGCCTTGAATCTACTTGGATTTCATCAAACGGGAAGTATATAGGGCGCTTTGAAGAAGCTTTCGCTAATTTTTGCAACGCAAGACATGCGATCACATGCTGCAATGGCACGGTCGCATTACATTTAGCTCTAATGGCATTAGGTGTGGGACCAGGGGACGAGGTTATTGTCCCAACTTTAACGTACGTAGCCACAGCCAATGCTGTCACATATTGTGGGGCTCGACCAGTTTTTGTTGACTCTGAACCAGAAACCTGGACTCTAAACCCTTCTCTCATCGAAGAAAATGTTACACCTCGTACCAAAGGGATTATTGTTGTCCACTTATATGGCCATCCTGTGGATATGGACGCAGTGCTTGCTGTTGCCCGCAAGCATGGTTTGTTTGTAATCGAAGACGCTGCTGAAGCGCATGGTGCCAAGTATAAGGGGAAAATCATCGGCTCTTTAGGCGATATCGCTACGTTCAGTTTTTATGGCAACAAAATATTAACCACTGGTGAAGGAGGGATGGTAGTTACAAACAATGACGATCTAAGTGCCAGGATCCACATCCTTAAAGGACAGGGTATGGATCCTGATCGTCGTTATTGGTTTTCAGTAGTAGGATATAATTATCGCATGACGAATATCGCTGCAGCCATTGGCCTGGCCCAACTGGAAAAAGCAGATTGGCATATTGATCGCAGACGTGAGATTGCGGCCCTCTATATTAAGCGTCTTAAGGATTTGAGGGAAATTGCACTTCAGCCGGAAAAATCATGGGCATATAACGTCTATTGGATGATTAGTGCAGTTTTGAGTGAGGATTTATCAATTTCAAGGGATTCTATCTTGTCTAAGCTCGCTAAAGTGGGCATTGAGACGAGGCCTTTCTTTTATCCTATGCATGCTCTCCCCATATACCGTGAACTTGCCGAAGGACGGAGTTTTCCTGTCGCCGATCGCCTGGCCGCTCGGGGGATCAATCTACCATCTTCGGCTGCACTTCGTGAAGAAGACATTGATTTTGTCTGCAGTGAGCTTGTCCGGTTACTAAGATCAGCAGAAGTGGTAAACACCCACAAAGGTAACAAGAAAATTCGCCTTGCTGCAAATCGAGTAACATAATTATTTGCAGGCTAAAGGTTTATTCATGCCCGTTATTAAGATATCATTTAACCATCCTACCTGGCCCATCGCACGTCAGACGCCAGGCTCTGAAGCACGGTGGGGTGATACCGTATTTCTTATTAATGTAAATGTGAGGGAATGTGATGGGTGGGTTGTGCTGAATGATCTGCAGGAGGATATTGAAGAGACGATCTGTCCTCCTGAGCGAACATTATTCATGAATTTTGAACCACCAACACAGAGGAGTTATCCGGCTGAGTTTCTTTCTCAGTTTAACGCGTTGGTTACCTGCTGTGGCCATGATTTCAGACACCCCAATATTCACGAAACTTTTCCACCCGTTCCCTGGTACATTGGCATTCGTCTTAAGAGGCATCACGTACCGGATAGCAAACTAACCTCTGTGCTCAATTATGACGACTTAAAGAATTTGCAACCACCAACAAAGAATAAATTAATGTCAGTAATTTGTACCAATAGACTGTTTACGGAGGGACATTATACACGAAATAAGTTTGTAAAACAATTGTTGGCCCATTTTGGCAACAAAATCGATGTCTTTGGAGATGGATTTCGCTTCCTCCCCGACAAGCTAGAAGCAACCATAAATTACGAATACCATATCGTGATAGAGAATGGCTGCTTCCCACATTATTGGACGGAGAAACTTTCCGATGCTTTTCTGGCGTGGTCATATCCTATTTACCATGGATGCCCAAATATTTTTGAATATTTTGATCATGGTTCGATGTCGCTGATAGATATTAGTTCAGCGGAAGCATCAATAAAAGCAATAGAAAATGTCCTTGAACAACACCCATGGTCCAGTCGCTTGCCTATAATTGCAAAGGCACGGGAAAAGGTACTCGACGAATATAATTTATTCCCAAGGATTATTAAAATTCTTAAAATATCAAACGAACCTTCCGAGAAACGGAGAGTGCAATTACGTTCGGTTAAGAAAATTACCGGCAGAGCTAGGACAGCTCTTCGTCAAGTCCGAAATAAAATGCAATTTGGTCTCGGTATAACTAACATTCTTCCTTTTCTCAAGCGCATTTAGTTTCTTTTACTTTGCTGAATGAAGTATGTGTGCGAAAATATTCGAAATTGATTCGTGCAAATGATACTTGGTTATTGAGAAAAGGTCTTTATGCCAACTAGCCACTTATATCAAGTAATTGATATTATGGAATTAATCTTGTTTACCTCGCCTGAATCCATTCTGGATGTCGGGGTCGGGTTCGGAAAATACGGTTTTCTCTCCCGTGAGTACTTAGAACTTTGGGATGGAAGGGGAAAATATTGTGATTGGAAAATTCGAATTGATGGTATCGAGGCTTACAAGGATTACATAACGCCTGTTCATCGTTTTATTACAATGACATGTATATCGGTGATGCTATCGATATCTTATCTAAATTAAAGACTAACTACGACTTGATTTTGCTTATTGATGTTCTTGAACATTTTGAGAAGGATCGGGGAGCAACGTTGTTGAAGGAGTGTGCAAGAATTGGTAGAAACATACTTGTTGCAACGCCTCACAATATTGGTACTCAAATGGATGCTTTTGGTAATCCTTTTGAGATACACAAATTCCAATGGAAAAAGAAAGACTTCTCCCTTTTTAGAAACGTATGTTTTATTCCTAACGAGTTGTCTCTGATTTGCTATATTGGGGAAAAAGCCCGTAGGTTGAAAGGATCAAGGACTAATCGGAAAATTGGTAAGTACTTTCCTTTCGTGATTCCCATTGCAAAAAAGGTAAAATCAGCATTCGGCAAACGATAGGATGAAAATTCTTCTTTTGGCAGCAGGTTTTTTCCCTCACTCTTTCGGGGGTGGTGAGATTTATGTTAATGGCCTTGCAAAAGAGCTACAACGGCGTGAGCATAGTGTAATAGTATTGACACAAGCTACATGGGATGGAGGAAAAGATATTTACCAGATTAAAGAAAATAGGTTTGAGAATATTCAGGTTTTTACTTTCAATATAAATCCTAAATCTTTGAGTTATTCAGAAATAAGTACTGGATTCGGTCCTTCAACGACTAAAATACTCCGAGAGATTCTATCTAAATTGTCACCCGATATTGTTCACATAAATGGTCTAAAATCAGCTACAGTTGCTGCTTGCAATGATTTAAAAATCTCACATGTTGTTACCGCTCATCACATGGGTATCGCATGCCCTGCAGGAGGCCTCCTTCGTTCAGATTATACGATCTGTAGTAAGCCAGCCAATTATCGCGATTGTGTGCCCTGCTGCAGTATGTTGAAGACACCCAAATTGTATACCGGTAGAATACTGGGGCGAATACCCTCTTCAATATATCGTCCAATGGGACGAATACTTAATAATGTAAAGAGATTACCTTACGTTGGTAGAGGTTTGATTTATCCATGGTTAATTGAGCAATCTATATCCGCAAAAAAAGGGCTGCTTGAAGATGCACGATTATTTATCGCCCCATCTATGGCAGTAAGGGAATTGCTGATTCGGAATGGGTGTAAAGCGGAAAAGATAACTCTCGTTCCTCACGGAATCGAACCATTGCATAAACTTCCGATAGAAAAGATTGATGGCCGGCCAATTCGGTTTGGTTATCTAGGTAGGATTGATCCTTCAAAAGGATTACACATATTACTAAGAGCCGCAGAACTCTTATCCGATGGGGCTTTATGTGAATTACATATTTTTGGAGCAACAAGAAATCCATGGGATGAGGAGTATTATAAGAGAACTCTAGCCAGATATCGAGGGAAGACGAAAGTTCTTACTCACGGGTTAATCCCCCACGATAAACTTTCTGGTTCCTTTGCTAAGATAGATATTCTTGTTGTCCCATCGCTTTTACCCGAGGCCTTCGGCCTCGTTGTTCAGGAATCGTTCTTTGCAGGTAGACCGGTCATTGTTACCAATTCAGGCGCCCTTTTGGAGTCAGTAAGGAATGGAGTGGACGGGTTTGTGGTTGAAAGGAATAATAGCAAGGCTCTGGCTGAAGGGATGCAAAAGTTTATAGAGAACCCAAAGCTCGTCATTGAAATGACAAATCAAATTCCTTCGGTGACAACAATTCAAGAACATGTGAATGAAGTAGAAAAAATATATTATCGTTTGATTGCTTCAAAAAAATACCAGTAAGATGTTTGTCCGTATTTTACAAAATTCAATGAAAAATAATGTGGCTTCTGCCCAAACCTTTATTAGATGCACTATTCCCGTCGAAAATGATCATAAGTAAGCTGCATAATTCGATAAAATCAATAGATAGTTATGCTGGTGATTGGCAAAGAAATGCTGAAATAGATGCTTTTGGGGTAATTCTTGTTGATCCGATATATCATGGAGGAAAATGGGATGTAGCCGAGTTTTTTGCTACAGGTGAGGAGGAAATTGGTCGAGTGTTTAAGTTTATGGAGAGAAAGTCAATAATTGTGCCGACCGGTCCTTTTTTAGATTTTGGTTGCGGAGTCGGACGTATTAGCAAGGCATTGCGCAAGAAATATGGGAATGGGTTTGGTATTGATGTAGCACCTAAAATGATAGAACTTGCATGTGAATATGTAGATGGGGTTGAGTTCTTTGTTAATCAGACTGACTCCCTAGGGCAATTCAGTGATAACTCGATAGGGTTTATTTATTCCCATATCGTGCTCCAACATATACCTAATATATATCAAAAGCGTTATATAGAAGAGTTTCTGAGGATTTTAAAACCAGGTGGTTTAGCAGTATTTCAAATTCCTATTCAACTGGTTAATCCCAAACAAGTCAAGCTCGGAGCTTCCTATCGGGTAAAACAAATCTTAAAACATTGGTTCCCTTTTCTGGTTCGACTAAAAAGATGGCTTAGTAAAAATATAGAATACGATTTGGAATGTAAAATTGAGATGCATGTACTTCCACAGGAGATTATTGAAGAAGTCTGTAGAAATGGGAGATGCTTTATTGAAGCACGTGTTGCCACAAATTCATGTGATGTTGGTCATCGTGGTAAATTGGAAGTTTATGATTTAGCTAAATATAGAGACGAACTGATAAATAGTAAAGAATTCAATTTATATTTGAGTTGTATGTATTTTGTTCGCAAGCCTCATGAGCATTGATTCGGGAAGTTATTCTTGAATGATTTAGAGAGAAGGCTCGAGTGCAGAATTAAGAAGTTACTAAAGGATTCATGTTCTGGAGAGATAACTTAATTTGCCCGTGGAATTAACTCAATCGTATTGAAAAGCTGAAATCTAATAAATGAATCTAAGAGAAAAAAAAGTCTATACGGTGCGGACCCTCGATGAAGTCAGAGGGATACTTCGTTCGGCAGAGAAGTTTGATATTAGAAACCTGTTTAAAAGAGCGTTCATTACTACATGGGTGTTCGCATCTAATTGTTCTTTGAGAATTCTCAGATTGTGTTTCTTTAGAAAATGGGGATATGCTAAGAGGGAGTTCGAAAATATTGTTGTATATACGGTGGGAATTGTCGGTGATAATGTAGTAATGCTACCGGCTCTTGCCGCGTTGAGGCGCCGCTATCGGAGGGCAAAAATCACCGTAATAACGAATTGCCAGATTTGGGAGAAAAATGGAGCTAACGAAGTTCTTGGCTCTTCAGCATATAAGGATAATCTAATTATTCTTGATGACCACCCGGTACAGCGGAAAGGATTCCGGTTTCTAATTGACAAAGGAAAATTTAACAGGACTTTGTGTGACCTTTTCGTAAATCTCTCTCCGTTCGGTAATCGCGGCTGGATTGGAGCTGTTGTCAGGGAAATGATATTCGCCAAGAAACTGGGAGCAAGATATGCGATCGGATTCCGTATGTCAACTTACTCGCGAAAGGGGATGTTTAACAACGTTCAGCACCATTTTGTAAAAAACGAACCTCGGCGCTCAAAGGAAATTGTAAAAGAGATAGGTTTAAAGCTAGCGGAAAATGAGGATCTTCTGGCCGATGATCCTGGTGCAAAAGAATCTATTTTGAACAAGATAAAAAAATATGGAGGAGATAACCGACCGATATTCGTAATCAACCCAGGTGCGAAATTTCAAGCAAAATGCTGGCCCGCAGAATATTTTGCTGAAATTTCAAGGTGGATCAAAAAAGAGCATGATTCAGTCATCTTTATAACTGGAATAGGTTCCGAAAATCAGATTGCAGAAAAAATTGTGAGAGCTTCAGGTGACTTTGCTATTAATTTTTCAGGGAAAACAACGATACAAGAGTTGATTGAGCTGCTACGCATCTCAAAAGGTTGTGTCACCAATGATACTGGGACGATGCATATTGCGGCTATGGTGGGGATTCCAACCGTCGCACTATTTTCTCTAAGATTCAGCCCAACTCACTGGCTCCCAGTTGGTCAAAAAATAATTTCAATCTTTACCCTTGCAGACTGTATTTATTGTTATAAGGATTCATGTGAGAGGTTAGATTGCCTTAAGAATATAAGGGTGGATGACGTTATTCTGGGTTTGAGAAAGGTTATGAACGTGGGCTAATTGGTTATTACAATATCCAGCCTGAAAAATCTGCTTGGAAATAACCTGAATTAGCTCCTGACAGATCTATGAAAGATTACTTGTAATGGCTTCGAGCACGCAGAAAAGGGTACTTATTGCCACTCCAGTCTTATTGTTGGGAGGAACTGAGATACAGACGTTGTCTCTTGTGCGAGTCTTAGTGGGGGCAGGGCACTATGTAGCAGTGTGTTGCTATTACGAGTTTGATCAATCTGTTGTGGTTCAGTTTGAGAAAGCTGGAGCAGAGGTTTGCTTATTGCACCTTGATCGCTCCAATGGGCGGTTTGGCCCCTCAAAAGCATGGGAACTAATTCGGGAGCTTATTTCCACTTTTAGGGAATATCAACCTAATATCCTTCATGTTCAGTATCTCGCGCCTGGACTTGTTCCAATCATAGCTGCTAAGTTAGCTCGAGTTCGCACTGTTTTTGCGACAGTTCACATTGCTGGAAGCATTGTCTACGGATTAAAAGCGAAGCTGCTCCTCAGAATGGCCGCAAAGCTGACCACTGCATTCATATGCGTCTCACAGGGAGTGGAACAATTCTGGTTTGGTGACAGCCATTTGTTTCGGCCTGAGAAGCCTGGCAATAAGCGAAAGCACTTCACAATCTACAATGCTATAGATATTTCAAAGATAACTGAGATTACGGACGGAGTCGATAGGAATGAATTGAGAAATTCGCTTGGTGTCAAAGACCAGCCGGTGGTGGGCATTGTTGGCCGTCTCGCTCATCAAAAGGGTCACTCAGTGCTGCTGGATGCTTTTACGGAAGTAGTCAAAAAGTGTCAAGCCGCAATGCTTTTAATCATTGGTGACGGCCCTGACAAGGCGGAACTGCAAGAAAAAACTGATAGATTAGGATTAGATAGACACATCCGATGGCTCGGAGCCTTACCACAAGAGGAGGTATTTCGTCTCTACACGGCATTGGATGTGTTAGTCATGCCGTCACTCTATGAAGGTTTTGGCCTTACTGCTGTAGAGGCCATGGCAGCGAGCTTGCCAGTTGTAGGGACAAGAGTTGACGGTTTATCTGAGATTATTGAAGATGGAGTGACCGGTTACCTCCTCCAAGTTGGAGATTCCCGAGGATTGACGAAGGCTCTTATCGAACTGAGTTTAAATGCGGAAAAAAGAAAAACGATGGGGAAGAGAGGAAGAGAAAGGGTACAAGACTTGTTTAAAATGGAACATTTCGCTAGGTCAATTATTTCTTTATATGAGCACTTCTAGTAATGCAATAAAGAAGTTCTTAGTATGAAAGTGAGGAGAATAATTTACAAAACAGGCTTAACTTTCCGCAGGCATTTGTGGAAGCTGAGGGGAGGAAGGCGGATTAAAGCATTCGGGGAGAGATTTTGTGTTACGCCTGATACGATTTTTCCTACCTATGGCAAATTTCCCCTTCCCGGAGGAGATTGTTTATCTGAAATTGTTAGATATACAGATTTTGTTCAATTGCACTGCATTTGTAACCTTTTGATGAAATTAGAGAAGCCGACAATTATAGAGATAGGAGCCCATCATGGAGCATATGCAATAATTACGGGAAAATTTGCCCAAAAAATGGGTGGGAGAGTTATTGCAGTAGAACCCGACCCAGAATCCTTCAAGGTACTAAAGGATAATGTCCGCCTGAATAACCTTCAAGATACTGTTGTTTGCGAGGAGATCGCTATATTAGCGAAATCAGGGATAGCAAATTTTGAAAGCGGTGGTGTCCAAAGTTACGTAACAGAAAAGCATACCGGTCATACAGTGAAGGTTACGACATTAAAAGAATTGGTCGAGAAACACGGGGTTCAATCCGTCCATATCCTACTAATAGATGTTGAAGGAGCAGAACTTTCAGTCCTTAAAGGTTTTCCTTGGGAATCGGTGACAGTTGAAAAGATATTTTGTGAACTTCATCCATATGCCTGGAAGAATTTCAACTACACTGCTGAAGACGTCAGAGATTTCCTTCGGTCTAAAAGGTTTGCCTGTTTTGACATGTACTTCAAAGAATACAGATCATTTGAGGAGAACCGATATATTGGCCCTACTGTTTTTTTAACCGACTCATTGTCAGCTGACAAGGGTTCAGAGTAAGAACAACTTCTATCGATGACCTCTTTCAGGCAAGGTCTTTTTTCTATGTCAAGAATTCCTATAATTTCGGTAGTCATGCCCCTCTACAATAAAGAGAGGGAAGTCAGCCGGGCAATTAAATCTGTCCTGAACCAGACTATCAAGGATTTTAAGCTCATTGTTGTTAATGACGGTTCCACTGATAAAGGGCCAGATGTTGTCCGTTCGATAAATGATCCTCGTATTATGCTTATAGAACAGGAGAATGGTGGAGTTTCCGCAGCGCGAAACCGAGGGATCAAAGAAACGAGGTCAGAGCTAATCGCCTTCTTAGACGCAGATGATGAATGGATGCCTTATTTTCTTGAAACAATTTTTCGCTTGCGAAGTAATTACCCTTCTTGTTCAGTTTTTGCCACAAATTACCTTTATGGACATGTTGATGGATCTTTTACACCTACCATTATCCGTGGATTGCAGGGATTCCTGGGGGAAGGAATATTTAAGAACTATTTCAAGGTAGCTTCAAAATCTGATCCTCCCATTTGGTCATCAGCAGTGGCAGTGACAAAAAAAGCAATTACCTCTATTGGAGAATTCCCTCTGGGTGTGACATTTGGAGAAGATTTGCTAACATGGGCGAAACTTGCAACCAATTTTAGCATAGCTTACTCAATACATCCATGTGCAATCTGTTGGCCGCCGATAAATGTTCATGATAGGCCAGGGCGTTTTAATGATTTGACAGATCTTGTTGGGCAAGAGCTCGGAAAGCTTATAAAAAATGTCGAAAATACTGAAGTTGAAGGTTTGAAAGAATATGTCGCCGTCTGGCATAAAATGCGAGCCTCAATCTTGCTCAACCTTGGGAAAAGAGAAATGGCTTTTAAAGAATTACGTAAAGCCACTCGTCTATCTAAAATGAATATAAAATTACTCCTATATATCTTGATTGCTCTAATGCCACATGAATTGTCGATTGTTTCGATGAAATTCTTATGTAACGTCAATCAGCTACGACGAAGATTTTATCGCTCAAGGCTGGGCACCGTAATAGATAGTTAGTTTAAGATATGAACTTAAGAATGAAATTAGATCTTTCTTTTGTTATCTGGATTGTTGTGATATCAACACTTGTCGCCAGCAGCTTTGGCCACTTGGTAGTATTAGGTTACCATATTAGGGGATTTGCTTGGTATTTTCCATTTGTCTTTTCAGTTTTAGTGATTTTGCGAACTCCAAATAGAGTGTTCTTCCCCTGGTATCTCTGGCTCCCATGGGTTTTTATATTGATGCTTTATTTATGTTTTGCAAGATATCCAAATGCTTTCCAAAGAAGTATTATGATGCTCTGCCCTATTGTCATAGGAATGGCAATTTCCGTTTTCCGCATAGACGAAGGGAATTTGAAAAGGTTCCGCAAATTGTGTCGAGATGTAACTATTGCATTCTATATAATTGTTATACTTAAAACAGGGATCCATGTGACAGGAAGCTTACCCGGGGTAAGTGCTTTGGCAGCCGAAGTCATGACTGGGGCCCTTCTAGCTACTATATTTGCTGCTTATTATGCTTACGGTGAAAAGAGACATTTTATTTTATGGGTAGGATTGGCAACAATTCCAATCATTGCAATGACACGAACGGGTAT
>Ga0224495_10000963_pt1 | contig 21434 bp, 15 predicted proteins | sample SF_Jul11_sed_USG_FD_168128 | JGI IMG/M metagenome (GOLD analysis project Ga0224495, IMG submission 168128) | Sediment microbial communities from San Francisco Bay, California, United States - SF_Jul11_sed_USGS_4_1 | ecosystem: Environmental > Aquatic > Marine > Sediment | place: USA: California...
ATAAATAAATGTATAATGCAACCAGAAGTATGAAAGGAAATGCACACCTGAGAGAAAATCCGTTTAAGTGATGGAAAAAACCGTGAAAGATGAACTCAAGCATCTTGAGGGGACAATCGAACGCATCGTGTTCTACAGTCCTGATACAGGATACACCGTCTGCAAGTTTTCCCTTCCTGACGGCCAATCCATCACCATTGTCGGGGCTTTTCCCCCACTTTCCCCTGGAGAATTCCTGAGGATAAAGGGAGAATGGGAGGTCAACCCAAAGTTTGGTAAACAATTCAAGGTCGAAAGTTTCCTGCCGGTTCTCCCTTCATCAGCCAAAGGGATCGAAAAATTCCTCGCATCTGGATTGATCAAAGGCGTCGGACCGGTCTTAGCCAAGGAAATCATCCTCAAGTTCGGGGAGAAGACCATAGACATCCTGTCCAAGAATCCTGACAAAATAAAGGAAGTAGCAGGCATAGGCCCAGTTAAACTCCGAGAGGTAAAGAAATCCTGGGCTGAGCACGAGGACATCCGGGAACTTATCATTTTTCTACAAGAGCACAGCATCTCGACCACCTTAGCCACAAAGATCTACAAGCACTACGGAGACAGGTCTTTTCACATCCTGAGGTCCAATCCCTACCAGGCCTGCCACGATATCTGGGGAATCGGATTCAAGACGGCCGATCAGATGGCCTTGAAGCTGGGCCTGGAACCCAATTCTCCAGAGAGGATCAAAGCATATATCCGTTATCTCCTAGAAAAAGATATTGAACAGGGACATGTCTTCTCGATGGAGAAGGACATAAAGAAAGACTGCATGAAGGAGTTGGAGATCGAGAGGGATGAGGACTTTGACCAGGCTCTGAAGTCTCTCAAGCAGAGTCGTTTGGTAAGGAGTGAACAGGTCAATTCGGACTCAGCGGTCTACCTGCCTTTCTATTATGAGGCCCAGCAGGAAGTTGTAAAAAATATCCATAAATTGTCCAAGTTTCCCTTCCACACTCCTCCCTTTGATGTCGAGGAAGCCATTGCAGATGTCGAACACGGTCTGGGCCTGAGGTTTTCCGTGGCCCAGAGGCTTGCCGTCAAGGAGAGTTTCCAGAAAAAGATTTTGGTCATAACAGGTGGCCCGGGTACAGGAAAGACCACCATCGTCAAGGCTGTTGTCGATATCTTCCATAAATGGGGACAAAAAGTCCTGTTGGCAGCCCCAACTGGGAGAGCGGCCAAAAGACTTTCTGAAGCAACCGGCAAACATGCAAAAACCATCCATCGGACCTTGGAGTTTAACCCTAAAGCAGGGACATTTCGACGGGGAGAAAAGCATCAGCTTGTGGGAGATGCCCTGATCATAGATGAGTTTTCTATGGTGGATTTGCCCCTGATGTACTATCTTTTGAAGGCTGTACCGGAGTGGATGCGACTGATTTTGGTCGGGGACAAGGACCAGCTCCCTTCGGTGGGACCAGGCTGTCTGCTTCGGGACATCATCGAATCCGAAAGGGTCGAAGTCGTAACTCTAAAGGAGATCTTCCGCCAGGAAATGGACAGCCTCATCGTGCAAAACGCCCACCGCATCAATCAGGGAAAATCCTTGATCTATCCTCCGAAGGGGAGCACAGAGGCAGATTTTTTCTTTGTCCATCAGGAGAATGACCAGAAAGCCTTCAGCACCATCATGAAACTCTGTGGATTCAGTGTCCCCAGAAAACTGGGAGTCAAGGCGCTCTCTCCCCATATCCAGGTGATCAGCCCCATGTACCGCGGAGTTGTCGGTGTGGATAATCTGAATACCGAGCTTCAGAGTCGACTCAATAAGTACAGCGAAGGCCTCAAGCTCGGGACCCGAGAGATAAGAATACACGATAAAGTGATGCAGATCAAGAACAATTACGAAAAAGAGATCTTTAACGGCGATATCGGTGTTGTCGCGGACATTGATAAGAGAGAGTATAGACTGTATGTGGATTTTGATGGAAGGATAATCAAATATGACCGGGAGGAAATGAACGAGCTCACACTGGCCTACGCCATATCTGTCCATAAATCTCAAGGGAGTGAATATCAGGCCGTGGTGATGCCCCTGATGACCCAACATTTTATCATGTTGCAGAGGAATCTTTTCTACACAGCTCTGACCAGGGCAAAGAAATTGTGTGTGATCGTGGGGTCCTATAAGGCTCTTCACATTGCCATCAAGAATGACAAGCCGGTAAAGAGGAACTGCCTTGTCAGGGATAAGCTCATCCAAATCCATGAGACACAGGATGCGTGGGACATTAAAAGCAAGAAGAAGTGAGTCAAGCAATGACATTCCTGATCCTCCTTTTGCCTAAAGGTATTACGGAAAAAATGCTTACCATATGCGAAAGCTAGTAGAAAAATAAATACAAAAATGAGCAGGTGTTATACTATTTTAATAAGGAGGTTCATATGAGCAAGGCCTTTCGTTTGAAATTTCTTCTTGCTGGAGTGGCGATAGTTTTTGTTGCCGTACTCCTTGCCGAGACCCTGATCGTAAAGGTCCAGACAACCTACGTGAGGAAAGAGCCCAAATTTTACTCCGCAGCCGTAGCCTCACTCAAAGCTGGAGAAAATGTCACCCAGATTGCTTCCCAAGCAGGCTGGTTCAAAATAAGGACAGCCAAGGGAATAGAAGGTTGGATACATTCCAGCGCCGTTCAGACAAAGTCATTCACTCTGGCGGCCTTGGATAAGTCTCTCAAGACTCAGACCACGGCAGAGGAAGTGGCTCTGGCAGGAAAAGGCTTCAACAAGCAGGTGGAAGATGAATACAAAGCTAGGCATAAGGGAGTGAGTTTTGCCGAAGTGGATCGTATGCTCAAAATGATGGTCAAGCCTGAAGAGCTTCGCAAATTCCTTGAAGAAGGCAGGTTAGGAGATTTCGGAGGTGCCCGATGAGAAGTCCAAGAAGGAGGTTGTTCGTTTTGATGAGTGGGCTTGCTGTTTTGGTCATGCTTTCAGCGAGTTGCTCCACCGTGCAGCAGCAGATAGGAACGTTGACAGGAGGTAAAGTCAGCAGCTGCGATGTGGAGTCCGCCACCAAGATCACTAAAGCCGTGCGCAACAGCTTCGCAGATATCACAGAAGAGGAGGAGTACTACATCGGACGGGCCGTCTCAGCGATGATCCTATCCCGTTATCCCGTGTATAGAAATGAAGCTTTGACACAATATATGAATCACGTGGGAAATGCAGTGGTTGTGCACAGCGATCGTCCTGAAACCTATGCTGGCTACCATTTCTTGATCCTGGACACAGAAGAAGTCAATGCCCTGGCAGCTCCTGGGGGGTTTATTTTTATCACCAAGGGTCTTTTGAAGCGTTGCAAGGACGAGGAGATGCTCGCCTGTATTCTAGCTCACGAGGTAGGACATGTGAGTGCCAAGCATGGCCTTCAGTCCATAAAAAAATCGCGTCTGATCGATGCCTTCTCGATTATCGGTCAAGAGGCTGCCCAGAGGTATGGGTCCGAAAAGTTGGTCCAGTTGACAGACATTTTTGAGGATGTCCTGGGCGATATTGCGGAAAAGCTCATTGAGAGAGGTTATGACCGCAAGTATGAGTACGAGGCCGATAAGCTTTCGCTGCATATCTCCAGCCGTACGGGATACAACGCCAACGGTCTTCTGGATTTTCTGGACACCATGGTGGGTGATGCTTCGACAGAATCAGGAAAAGGATGGTTCAAGACCCATCCCTCCGCCGAAGACAGAATCGGAAAAGTGAAGAACGAAATATCATCGCTGAAGTCTCTGGCGCCTAAGAGGGAGGAGAGGACTTCTCGGTTCGAAAAAGTCCTGAAGGGTCTTTCATAATACACATGAAGAACAGGTGGCTCCGTGGGCTTATCATTGGTGCCGCCGTTTTTGTTTTGACTCTGATCCTTTATTTGGCCCATGTCTTCGATGTCTGGGAATGGAAGACCTGGGATCTGAGGCTCCGTCTTTTTTCCGATCTTTCCCGTGCGAGCGATGACATTGTGATCTTTCTCGTGGATCAGGATAGTCTCGATGTCTACGAAGAACAGCAGGGACTCTCCTGGCCCTGGCCTCGCGAGATGTATTCCTACATCCTTGACTACTGCAGAAAAGGAGAGGCAAAGGCTGTTTTTATCGATTTAATTTTCTCTGAAAGTTCTGTATATGGACCGCAAGACGACAAGACTTTGGCTGCCGCCATGGCTCGATCGAAAAATGTTTTCCTTCCCCTTTCCCTGAGCCGGAGTCCCGGAGAAAGAGAGGAGGCCTATGCGGATCTCCTCAAAGAGCATGCTCTGAGGGAGAGCCCATTCCCACAACAGGCAATCCATCCCATGAAATCCGTATCACTCCCTGTGAAGAGCCTCATGCACTCTGCTCGAGGTGTCGGGAATACAACTTTTGCACAGGATAAAGACGGGATTTATCGGCGTTTCCCTCTTTTGTTTTCGTTGAATGAACTGCTTTTGCCTTCGTTGCCCTTAGCCTTAACCAGGTTTCTTGACGAAGACCAAATGTTTGCTCAGGTTCCATTTGATCCATCGGGGCAGATGATTATCCGCTATTACGGTCCAACGGGCACTTACACCAGTTATTCTGTCGCTGCCGTCATCAATTCCTTTGCTCAGCTTCAGGAGGGAAAGAAGCCCCAGATTCCTCCGGAGGAATTCAAGGGGAAGATTGTGCTTATCGGAAGCAGTGCCCCAGGAATCCTGGATTTGCGGCCGACTCCGTTTAGCCCTGTCTGTCCAGGTGTGGAAGTTTTAGCGACTGTTCTGGATAATCTCATACAGGAAGATTATATCCGTTTACCCCCGCCATATGTCTTCCTCCTCTATCTAGGAGTTTTGTCATTTCTAACGGCCTTAGGAACCTCTCTGGGGAAGAAGATTTGGGCTAGCGTGCTTTTTGTCATCTTCTGTTTAGGTCTTTCCTTTGGCGCAGCATGCTTAGCCTTTGTCTTGGGTTTTTGGCTCGAGTTTGTTGCCCCAGTCCTTGCGGTGGTTTTGAGCTTCACCTCGGGCACGCTTCTCAACTACAGTTTTGAGGGCCGGCAGCGGCGCTTCATAAAAAGTGCTTTCCGCTACTACTTGAGCCCACATGTCATCGAAAAGGTCTTAGAGGATCCCTCTCTGCTGCGATTGGGCGGAGAGAGAAGAAATATTTCTTCTTTTTTCTCTGATGTTGCCGGATTCACCTCCATATCAGAAGCCTTGTCACCCGAGGAGTTGGTGCATTTTTTGAATGATTATCTCTCCGAGATGACGGACATCATACTCTCCTTGGGAGGGACTTTGGATAAATATGAGGGGGATGCGGTCATCGCTTTCTGGAATGCACCTCTCGACCAGCCTGACCATGCAATGAGGGCCTGCCGGGCTGCGCTGCGGTGCCAGAAAAGACTGGATGAGTTAAGGCCTGAGTTTGTCGAGAAATTCGGGCATGAGTTACATATGCGCATAGGGATTAACTCTGGACCTGCTGTGGTGGGCAACATGGGCTCCCACAATCGCTTCGATTACACGGCCATGGGGGATACGGTGAATCTGGCCTCTCGATTAGAAGGGGCCTGTAAGCTTTATGGGATTCCTATATTGGGTGGAGAGGGCACAGTCATAATGGTCAAGGAGGAGATACTAGTCAAGGAGGTGGACCTTATCCGTGTGGTGGGCAAGAGCAAGCCCGGACGGGTGTATCAAATAATCGGGGATAGAAATGATTTAACTCCAGAGTTGGTTGAAAGGATTAACACCTTCCATAAAGCACTCCAGCTTTACAGGAGACAGGAGTGGGATGTGGCCCAGAGGCTTTTCGAAGGTTTAGGTGATGACAAGCTGGCGCGGATGTATGTGGAGCGTACCAAACAACTCAAACAATCCCCTCCTGGGGAGGAATGGTCTGGAGTCTATGATTTGAAACAAAAATAGAAATAGACTTTTAATATCTGTTAAGGTAAAAAATGCCGATTATGATTAAAATGAGATTCAGGGAAAGAAATGATTATCGAGATCTTGAGTATAATTATGCTAAGATGTTGATATAATTGAACATTAATTGAAGTATCGGCAGTTTTTATGAATAGTTCAGGTTGAAAAAAGTAAGATTGGAAAAGGATAAAAGATGGCTGAAGTACTGAATCTCGAATTTTGGGGAGTAAGAGGGACTTGCCCTGTTTCCGGGAACAATAGAAGCATGTACGGTGGGCATACGCCCTGTTCCTCCTTAGAGACTCCTGATGGAAACGTTCTCATCATAGATGCAGGGACAGGGATAAAGAGGCTTGGGGATAAGCTCCAGAGAGAAAGGGGAGAGAAGCCGTTGAGCTTATCTCTTCTTCTCACTCACTTCCATCTCGATCATATCATGGGCCTTCCTTTTTTTATGCCCCTCTTTTCCCCAAAAGTAACCTTGTCCGTTTATACAGATTGTTCGCCGGAGGAGACTGAAGAAAACCTCAGCGGCTTAATGGCAGGACGTTATTTCCCTGTCTCGCTCGAAGAAACACAGTCGAAGAAGATATTCAAACAGGTCGATAAAGATGGCATCGAAATCGGAGGAAGCCTCATTTCTTACTCACCTCTAAATCATCCGCAGGGGAGTATTGCCTACAAAATCCATGCAGAAAAATCAGCCGTAGTTTTTGCGACAGACACAGAACATCCACAACATGGTATCGACGAGAAACTCGTTGATTTTGCTTCAGGCGCAGATGTTTTTGTGTGCGATGCCATGTTCACTCCTGAAGAATATGAATCCGGAAGAATGGGTTGGGGGCACAGCACCTGGCTGGAAGGGACAAACCTGGCTAAAAAGGCAGGAGTGAGAAAGCTTTATCTCTCCCACTTTAATCCCGATCACTCCGATAATCAGATAGATGAGATGGTTACCTTGGCCCGAGAAAAATTTCCAGAGACATATGGAGCCAAGGAAAAGAGCGATTAATGGAAAGGAGGACCGATGGATAGCTTCTCTTCTTCCCAGATCGCGGTGTATTTTGAGATTCTTCTGATTTTTATTTGTGTTGCGGTTGCAATAATTCTGTATTTTCTCGTCCGGTCTTTTATCCAGAGAATTTTAGCCTCGAAGGGAAAGGCTGCGGGTGCATTGCTCTCAAGATTAAACCTTCCGATTGTTTTTTTGATCGTCACTTTGACCTTGAAAATAGGGATTGTCCGGAATGCCCTCTTTGCTTCCCGAAAGTTTCATCCTTATTTTGATGCGGCGCTGATATTCTTTTTTATTATCTTTCTGATAAGGCTTGCGGATGGGATTCTCCTCGGCTGGCACGAGCGACGCCGGCTCGAGTTTCCTCTTCCAAAGGTTCTTCACAGCCTGATTATGGCTGTCCTTTATCTTACCATCCTGTTTATCATTCTCAAAGGGATCCTCGGGATCAACATCACTCCTTTTCTGGCCACATCAGCCATCCTGACCATGATTCTGGGTTTGGCCTTTCAGGGAGTGCTCAGCAATATCCTGGCTGGAATGTCCCTCACTTTTACCAAATCATTCAGAAAAAGCGACTGGATTAAGGTGGGAGACGTTGAGGGCATAGTCTTGGATACCAATTGGCGGGAAACCCGGATTTTCGATCGAAACTCGAATATCGTTGTCCTGCCAAACAACATCGTGGCCTCGGAGAAGATCGTCAATTTTTCACTCCCGGATAAAAAAACAGCCCTGATTCTTCCTGTGAAAGCAAGCTATGACGCCCCAGCGGCCGAAGTGATCAAGGTACTGTGCGAGGCTGCCTCTGATGTGCCTGAAGTGTTAAGCTCTCCCTCCCCTGAGGCTCATATTCTCAAGTATGAAGATCTGGGAATCTCTTATGCTCTGAAATTCTGGATTACGAATTTTAACCGTAAAAATATTATTATGACAAATGTTGGGAAGATGATCTGGTATAAATTCAAAAAGCGCGGCATTGGTATTCCATTACCAGTAAACGATAAGATTAGAGAGGTCCTCAGCTCTGTCAGAGAACAGGCTGGTGTGCCTTTGGTGGATGAGGAAAAGGAAAGGAATTTCCAGGACTTGATGAAGTCTTCTCTCCTCAGGTATCAGGAAGGGGATAAGAAAGGTGCGCTTCTTATTTCGGGAGAGGAAGTCAGGGAACTGGCATCCGTTGTCAAGAGGCATAGGTTTACGGCTGGAGAATATGTTTTTAGACAAGGAGACAGGGGAGAAAGTTGCTATATTTTGGCCAAAGGAAGAATAAAAGGCGAAATCGTCTACGAAGAGAAGAGGAAGATATATAAGTCGGAGTTTGAGTTGGAACCCGGAGATATTTTTGGGGAGATGTCTCTCTTCACAGGTATGCCCAGGACAGCCACCGGGATTATCGCAGAGGAGTCAGAACTGTTGGAAATTAATGTAGAGGATTTTGCAATGATTCTTGAGCGGAATCCAGAGGCCGCTGATGTGATGGCTGACCTAGTGAGCAGGCGTAATAAAGAGAATGAGGAATTTTTGAAAAAGATCAAGGAGCTTTCCGATCAGGATATCAAGACGAGTACCAGCAAGCGCTCCATCCTCAACAGGCTTAGGAGCTTTATAAAAAGATTGTAGGGGCTGTTTCCCAAAAGGACCGGCTGGTTCACGCAGTAGGGCCTGTTCCCCGAACAGACAGTTCTCGACATTCAGATTGCAAAAATTTCTCTAAATTGATAAATTGTTTAGGGTCTATTTCCCAAACGGACCGCTTTTTGGTACCCCTGTAGCTCAGTATGGACAGAGCAAGGGATTCCTAATCCCTGTGTCGCCGGTTCGAGTCCGGCCAGGGGTACCAGTTCTAATTCATTGAAAAATAACGGTTTACAGGCTTCCGTACTGATTTCCTTTTTCTCTCCTCTTTCTCCATGTCGTAGCTGTGTAACAGATTCTCCTGTTTTTTGGGTGTTTTTTGGGATTTTTCAGCAAGGAGTTCAACAGCCTTTCTTTTCTGTTCTTGATTTGAATGTGTAATCTTATTCTAACATAAGACCTGGACCGATATTTGGGGGGCAGGTCAACTTCATCTATACCTTGGTCAGCGTCCTACCAGAGGTCGCGGATTCAAATCCCATCAGCTCCAACTTCGTAGATTTCCCCATTCTCAAAGTATCGTCCGAGGCAACATCTGTCATATATTTAGGACAAAGAAAAAACTAGATGTCTCAATAAAGCCCTTATTCCACGTTGGCACATTATTTGCCTAATAAAAAACGGAGGAGGGAGGGATATGAATTATTCACAATTCTCAAAACATAAAAAGTTTCAAAGAGTGATGTTTTAAAAACAGGGAGGATAAAGAGCGAGTAGGGGGGAGAAATGAAAAAATATACTTTTCTTGTTTTTATAGCTCTATTGTTTCTTTTCTGTGTTCTCAATGGATTTCAAAAACAACAGAAACTTCCTCAAGAAAAGCATGAGGTAGAGGTCCGTCTGGTTTTAGTCGATGTCATTGTGACTAAAAGCGGCGAATTTGTTACAGATTTAACAAAGGAAGATTTTGATCTGTATGAAGACGAAAAGAAAGTCCCAATAAATTCCTTTGAACTGTTTAGTTTTGCAGAAAATAAAGTAGTAACTATTGAGGAAAAACCAGAGGAAGAAACTCCTCCGGAGGCTCCATCTAAAAAGCTTGTAGTTCTAGTTGATGGTGTGAATTCTTTCTCAAGACACCTCAAGCGAGGAGCTAAGAAAGTTGTTAACGAGCTAACTTCGTTGGTCAAACTCGGACATGAAGTTATGATTATTCATATGAGCGGAAAGAAAGGAGTCGAGATACTTCATCCTTTTACGACACAAGAAGAAACCATAAGAGGATCCATAGAGCAGGCAACTGGGAGCATATGGGTAGATAAGTCTCTCGATGCTTTGATGATGGCACAAGAAGTGGAGATTGAAAGCACAGGAGGACAGGCTCAAGTAGAAAGAAAATTAGATAAAGCTGCAGTGGAAGAAAATTTATCGATAGAATATGGGCTTAGTAAAAGCCGAAGATTTGAGTTAACAGCGGGAGGGATTTTGGCTGCAGTCAACATGATAAAAGATCTTCCTGGCAGAAAATCGATCCTATTCATTAGTGATGGCATTCCAAGCGTTTCCCGAGAAAATTTCAAGGCCATAAAAGTTTTTGATCCCTTTAATATCCTAAAAAGAAAAAAATTTATTAATAGTGATGAGGTAATACAGGAGGTGATCCGTTATGCCAATGCTCAAAATATTTCCATCTATACTTTAGACCTTGGCATGTTCACGGAATACTTCTTTACTGCTTCTGCTGAGTCTTTCCCTGGGACGACGATGTTAAAAAAGCAGGAGAAATTAGACCAAGTCCAAAATTTACGGTGGATTTCTGAAGACACAGGTGCTGTTTGGCTACGAGGAGCGACAAAATATGGCAGGTTTCGAAAGATCATGAAGACAGATTTAAATTATTATTACCAACTTAGCTATTATCCTCCGAGAAAGGGTCCGGATAATAAATATCACAAGATAAAAGTCAAAGTGAATCGTTCTGATGTGAATGTGCGATGCAGAAAAGGTTACACAGATTATACAGAAAAAGAGGAAGAGAATATCCGTCTTGTTTCCGCTTTTTATAATCCCTCATTCTTCAAGGATATACCATTCGAAGCTGAAGTTCTGCTCCTTCATAAAGGATCAATACAGTATGAGCTCTGGATGAATATTGCCCTTCCAGCGAAGAAGTTGTTCATGGAGAAAACCACTGCCTACGGTCCCAAGAATTTTAGCCTTCATGTGTGGATCGAGGGGAAACAGAGGAGGGGCCGTGCTTTTTCTGGACAAATTACTATTCCTTTCTATATTGATGATTCTTTCATGAATGTTATAGAGGCCAGTGATTTTCTTTGTTTTCATTGCAAAGGCCCAGAGCTTACTTGCAGCGATAGGCAATATCACGCCATTTTGGCAATCTTTGATCCCCAAACGAATGAGGTAGGAACATGGGAATCTACTCTTTCCCTTCCTGACTTTAAAGAGAATGAACAAGGAAGTATCATCAATTGTGTTTTAGGACTTATAACTTCAGGCCAAAAAAGAGGAAGAGAGTCCTTTTCTCTTTCTAAAAAGGATGGAAGCCTTGAGTATGGTGAGATTAAGTTTTTTCCCGCGGTAACAAATATATTCCAAATGAAGCAAGACGTCTCACTTTTTCTTCAAGTTCATCTTCCACAAGGAAAAATTGGAATTCGACCCAAATTCCAGATTTCAGAAGAAGAAAGATTGCCCCAATTGATATCAGGAAAATCAATTGCAGAATCTTGGAATGAGACGTCGAATGTTTGGAGTGGAATCTTCAACCTTGATTTAAAAAATTTGATATTCGGAGACTACACTTTAAAGGTAGAAATTCCAGTTTCTGAGAAAGTTCCCGCCTTGAGCAAAGAAATTAAGTTGATAAAACTCCCTTATTAGCTTCTTGATTGAGCTAGAAGAAGCATTGGAGTACAAAGATTATAAAGACAAAGGGGGAAGGGAAGATGAGACAAAAAATTGAGAAAATCGCTGCAAGGAGTAAGGCAACCTGCTTTTCGCATAGAAAATTTATAGGCGTTTTAGTTTCTTCAGGGATTATTATCGTTTTTCTGATTTTTACCTCTCAAGCTTTTGCACAAAAAAGCCCAAAAGATATCGAAGCTACAGATTTTGTGTTAGATGTGGCCGCGCTCTATCTAAATGTTGGGGAAATTGATAAAGCCTTAGATTATTTAAAGAATTTAGGGGAAACATTTCCGTCAGACTATGATATCAGACTTTATTCAGGAATGGCACTTTGTAAAAAGCAAGATTATGACTCGGCCTTTGAGGTGTTTCGTGAGATTGAAAAAGCTCTTGAATGGTGGAGAAGAGTAGCCATGAGAGGAAGACTTTATTTTGGATTCTCCTCAAAAAATAAGGGTCTACTTTATTTTGGCAGAGGAATCACACTTTTAATGGTTAAAACAGATTTTAAGGCTGCTAAAAAGAGATTCATCCAGGCTTTAAAAGAAGGATATGATGAAACGAATGTGAGATATCTTTTGATTTATTCCCACATAAAATTGAAGGATTATAAAGAGGCGAATGAAGAGTTGAATAACTTATTGGAAAAAAAGGAGATGAATGAAAAGGATGCTTTCATAAAAGGATACGTGAATTACATGCAGGGTTTGGAGGATAAAGCAGTTTCCTTATTCACAAAGGCTCAGGAGATTAATCCAGATTTGATCGAGGCCAAAAAGAATTTAGCCTGCATCTGTTACAACAATTTTAAATGGGAGAAAGCGATTGAACTTTGGAAATCAGTTATAGACAAAATTCCTGAAGATTTTGAATCCAATCTAAACTTAGGAAGGGCATCCTTTCATCTGGGAAGATTAGAGGAGGCAAGACAGCAGTTTGAAATGCTTAAAATATCGGTACCAGTTCAAAAATACAGTCCAAAGAAAATTCCCCTAGTCTTTATCCCCTGGGAGGATTGGACTCATTTTAACATTGAATACCAAGTCAATTACGAGGCTCTCTTAAAACAGAGGAATCTGGAGAGATTGAAAAAGACAGAAGAGAGAATCCGCAGGCATGCAGCTATTTTTTTGAACGAAAAATCCTTCTTTCTTTTGAGAAAAGAAGGCAATGTTGAAGAAACAATCAAGATATTAAACTTTGCCAAAGAGATAGATGAAACAAGTTTTTTTGTAAATTACAATTTGGGGCAGCTCTATTTGAATTCTGGGAATATGGAAAAGGCTAAGGAATGTGCCTTGCAATCAATTAAATACAAAAAGAATTTTCTTGAGGCTCATGATTTATTGGGAAATGTTTATTTTAAGGAAGGAATGTACGAGAATGCCTTGAAGGAATTTAATAAAGTTATAGAAATTTCCGAATCCGATGAACAAGGTCATTACAATCTGGGATGTGCTTATTGGGCATTGAAAGCCTGGGAAAAGGCGGAGGAGGAATGGATAAAAGCAATTGAGTGTGATGCGGGACCGGTAAGAAATGAAAAAGAAAAAAAATATACCCGGGATGGATTGGGTTTTTCTCTCATAGTTCGGAAGAGACCCGTCGCTTATCGTGCGCATATTTCTCTTGGTTCCCTTTATAAGGGAGAAAGACGCCTTGAAAATGCCATAAGAGAGTATGAAAAAGCAATAAAAAGAGAGCCTAATAATCCAGAAGCCTATTTTGAACTCGGGAGTATATATTTCGATAGAAATTCTTGGGAAAAGGCAAAATTTTATCTTGAAAGGCATATAGATTTAGGGGGCCAAAATCAGGAAAAGGCAAGGATATTGCTCAATTCAATAAGAAACAAATACTGAAAATTGACATCACATTCCCTGTTATGATAATAATTTCTGTAGCTTAGACGAGAATCCTTCCGTCATTCTTGCAACACTGGGTGAAGATGGCGATTAAATGCCCTAAGTGTCAAACTGATAATCCTGAGGCAACACTGTTGCCTCCAGAGCCCTAGAGGCTTATGAGAAACATCTCGACCTCTGGAAGGATGCTGACCCAGGTATACCTGAGGTTGAGGACGCCCGGAAGAAACTGGCTGGGCTGCTGGGTAATTGAGGCGAGTAGACGAATTGATACCTACATATCTCTCTATCCAATTAAAAACTCTTCGGGAACGGCTTTGATTCTTACAATGTCGGTAACTTTCCTTTTGATATCGAATCCTGAAGAACATATTACGCTGCAGGATTCGCAATCCATGCATGGGACATTTGGGAGATCGATGTAATCGAGAGTTTCTCTGGCTTTTGCCAGGTTTTTATAACCGTAAGCATACATATAGCTGCGCATCAGTGTTGGAATATCCAGGTCAGCCGGGCACTGAGGTACACATTCTTCACATTGAGAGCAGAATAATCCTGTTGGAGATCCGCCTTGGTTCAGTTGAAGATCGGCTTTTTCCTCCGGACTCAGCGCGAGGTTCTCCATAATAGACAATGCTTCGTATAATTGTTCAACATTCTTAAAACTTGGTATCGCTGTATGAATATTTTCATCCTGTAACGCCCATTTCAAAGCGGCTTTCATGTTGATCATTTTCGTTTTATCTTTTCTATCCCAATAAACACCAGCTTGGGTTTTCATGGCAATAATCCCAATGCCTTTACCGGCAGCATATGCAACAGCCTTCTTGATTTCTTCCCTGTTGGTCTTTCTGAAATTGTATGCTGTTAGGACAACATCATAAATCCCACTGTCAGTGGCTGTGCGGATTATTTCCGGCTCATTTGCGTGTGTGGTAACGCCTAAAAAGCGAAGTTTGCCTGCTTTTTTGTATTCCTGCAATATTTCTAAATAAGGCTCATACACTGCAATTTCTTTATGCTTAATCCCGCCGAGGTAATAAATATCGATGTGATCCAGATCGAGTCTTTGCAGACTTCCTTCAATATAATCTCTTAATGTTTTTGCAGAAATTGCATTCTTGATTTGATCTGCCTCTCTGTACTGCCACATGCCAACACTCGTGCCGATAACAAAAGAATCGCGGGGACGGTTTTTGAAAACTTCACCAAACATTCTTTCATCATTGCCCTCATTATAATCTGAAGAGGTATCAATATGTACGATTCCGGCATCAAGCGCATTATTGGTAACACTCGTTGCATCATATGTACCCATGCTGACAATCGGTAACTTGATTCCGGTTTTTCCGAGTGTGCGATAGATGAATTTTCTATCCTTTTTCTGAAGGTTAAAAGTTTTTATATTCTTCTTGATAACAGAGGGAACGAATATGGCCCCAGCAAGACCTGTAAGTCCACTTCGAATAAAATTTCTCCGGCTTTTGATTACAGTGTCATTCCTCATTTTACCTCCCTTGAAAATTTAGAGTTATGTTAAAAATAATCTAAATATATCGTAAACATTTCATCTCCGATATTTAGTAGCAAGAAATATACCAGTACTATTTTATGGGGTTTACCAATGCTTATAAAACACTAAATGTCCATTTTTTTAACAATGTATGTCCACATTCGGACAGTATGTATGTATAGACGTATATTTCCCATATAGACTTTATGAGAGAGAATATTATGGGTTCTTAGGAACTAGCCTCTTTCCAAACTTTCTGCTCGAATAATCCTGATCCTTATCGGATATAGCCCAGCGAGCGAAGGGTCTCTAACTGCTCGGGTGTCAAAGGGGATTCCTTTGATCTTGTGAAATACTCTGCCAGCGCTTGATGTGCCTTCCACTCAGGCTGGACCTCGTCGAAGCTCCAGATTACCGGCTGGGGGATATCCTCGGGCACTTCCGAGCCCGTAACGGTCGCTGTCTCCAAGTGCTCTTCAAGGTGAAGCGGAACCTCGGCTGTGAGAAGCGGCTGATCCGATTCAGGACCAGAGCAGTTGAGACCTAACAAAATAAACAACAAAGTGGCATATACAAATATTCTTGATTTTCTCACTCTTTTCTCCTTGTTATGTTCATTCTATCCCCGTACTGAGGTTTTCTGACTTATATCACAGTGGAGAATCTGATTCAAATGGAGCAGGCATGAACTCAATTATTCCCAAAAGTTTTTTGAAAATTAATCATCCAAAATTCCCCCTAACTTGCTGATTTTATTGTTAAATACTTGATAATAAAGTGGTACTCCTCGCAATACGATTTTAGAACTCTTAAGAGTTTCATCCAAAAGGTAAATAATCCCAGAATTCTGCCTCGATTACAGAAGCTTTCTTTCGTTTCTGCTGTTTGAAAAAAATGACAAAAATGGAGATTGATTTGTATCTTCAGAAATTTAAGAGGAATACGAAAACCATCGCTTAAGAAATATCATGGACTGAGATCTTTTTGAAGCGCTCCTCTTCTCGGAGGTCTTTGAGGAATAGACTTCTCCTCCTATGTCGGAGGTGTTTTAGGAATGATTAAAAAGGAGGCCTTATCACCTTTTTTCAATCAACTCGAGATTAAATCTCTTTTTCAGCTTCATTCCTGCAGCTCCTAGAATAATTCTAATAGCTTGAGCGTTTCTTCCCTGTTTTCCAATAACCTTACCCAAATCTTCTGGAGCAACCTTTAATTCAATGATAGAGCTCTGTTCCCCGTCTAATTGGGAGACCTGTACCTTGTCCGGATTGTCCACTAATGATTTGGCAATCAATTCAACCAGTTCTTTCACTATAACCTCCATTGATATGTAAATTGTTTTTTTCTACTTTTGAGAATTCCTTTCCTCTTACTCGTCCTAGCTTCCTCATTCAGACCTATTCTTTAGAAGCTCCATTTCCTAGTGATATTATAAGCCAAATAAGGACAAATACCAACCTAGAAACAGCAGGCCTGGAACCGCTCATAGTGTAACAAATTCTACCACACATCATAGCTTTGATGTGTCACCGACGTTTTTATGGGAATCCATTTTCAACAACACAACGCTCTAACCGACTCAATCATCTCATATTACTGAGGCCAATTTATGTAGCGGTTTCTTTGCTATCGGGAAGCCCGACTCACCGTGTCGGGCTTCCACCGGCCTCATCGGACGGCGCAGAGTTCAATGGGTTGTCACTGAACGTTGCGAATGCGGGCCTTGGAGCGCAGTCCCTCTAACACCTCAGTCAATTCCTCTTGCGGCAATCCTTGAATGATAATCATTTCGTTTCCTCCGGCGGATGAACCGATCAAGGCTCCCACCAATGCCCCAAGACTTCCAACGAGTGCTCCTCCGATTAAATTTCGTTGTACCGAGCTTGGGCATTGATTGCAGTCTTTGCTTTTACTGACGGCTGCTGCACCAACCGCGCCTCCAATAAGGAATCCGGAAATGGCTCCGAGACCGGTTTTGGGACCTTTGAGAATATGGATAATCTCGATCTCTTCTATCCGAGCCGAGACATCAATCCCAGATTCAGAATCTAAAAGGAGGAGTGAATTTTTTTTGACGGCGATGAGTTCCCCATGCAGTTGTGTGCCGTCATTTGTCTGCACAACGATCTCAGCGCCCCGTTTGGATGAAGCTTCAAGATTGCCACAGAGGAAAGATGTGCAGATTAAGATTATGACGAATCTTAATGCAGCGCCGCAATCATTCATAGGCTTCCTTTTCCGGTCTTAAATGCATTTTAACGCCAAATGAATCTATAGGTCAACACTCTCTCTCTTTACACATTCCCTTTTTCGTGGAAGGATTCTTTAATGGAAGCAAGGGAGTTAGGCTTGGAGATTTTCTTCAATTTTTTCGATGAGTTCCTTAGCGCTGAAAGGAGTGATGATGTAATCATCGGCTCCAATCTTTTCCATTTCCTGCTCAATTTTTTCGGGTGATGATTCTTGGGTGATGAGGATAAAAGGGATAGTAACGTTTATGTCGGAGTCTTTGAATTCCTTGAGCGCTGTGTAATCCGCGTTTCTGGACAGAGAACCGTCTAGAAGGATTATGTCAGGCCTTTCTTCGACGATCTCGAAAATCCCCGTCTCTCCATTTGGCGAGGATATCACCTTATAACCGCTTCTCATCAAATGCATGGTTATCATGGTGGCTTGGGACGATTCAAGGTCGATAATCATAATCTTTTTTGATGTCGACTCTTGAACGCCTAAGATTTTTTCTGTTTTCTCAAAGATTTCATTGAAGTCATAAGGCTTTCTGATAAAGGCAGTGATCCCTTCTTTAAAACAGGTTGCAACAAATTCACTCGAATCCATGACAGTCAGAGCCACAACCGGGATATCCTTTGTCTCTGGATTTTGCTTCAACTTTATGGTGGCTTCCAAGCCATGCATTCCAGGCAAAATCATGTCCATGAAGATCAAATCGGGCTGCTCTTCTTCTGCGAGCCTTATGCCCTCCTCCCCGTTTTTGGCGATCAACACTTGATAATTCTTTTGTTTCAATCTGGTCTTGATCGTCTCGATCTCGACTGGATTGTCTTCTATCACAAGGATCTTGGGCATTTTGAACTCTGTTTATACTTTTCTCTTGGACTCTCTCCTAAATTCTTTCTATAATTTGGAATACGCCAGAAAAAAGGTCAATCGCCTTTAGAGATGATTCGAGGGGTGATATTCGATGGAGCGATTTTTTTGACATATTTTATCCTTGGTGATATAAGTCTTTATGCGGGTTTGAGTAAAGGGGATGTAGAGGGAATAGGCTAAATTTTTCAAACAGTGTGATTTTCTTCTTGATTGAAGTGAAAGAAATATGAGAATCGAGGCTCATCTTGGAGGATTAGGATGAAAGACAGGGACAGAGCGAATGAAAAACTCAGAGAAGAATTGAAAAGGATGAGGCAGCAATTGGCTGATCTCAAAGAATGGGAACAGAGATACAAAAGTCTTGTAAAGGCATCTCCGTATGCGGTTACTGTGACAGATCTCAAGGGGAAGATTATTGATTTATCCCGGGAAACTCTCAAGTTACATGGCTATAGCCGTCCTGATGAGCTCCTTGGCAAGAACGTATTCAAATTAATCGCTCCCAAAGACAGAGAGAGGGCCTCTCAAAACATGGAGAAAACCCTGAAAAAAGGGCTCGTGGCTAATCTCGAATACACATTGTTAAAAAAAGATGACACCCGCTTTCTCGGGGAATTAGATGCCTCTCTCATCAAGGATTCACGAGGAAAACCGAAATCTTTTATAGCAACGACACGGGATATCACTAAACAGCGGGAAGCAGAAATCGCCATTAGACGCTCAGAGGAAAGGTACAAAGCGCTGTTCGAACGCTCGCTCTATTGTGTCTTTGTGCATGATTTTGAGGGCAGATTTCTAGACGCGAACGATGCTGCTTTGAACTTGCTGGGTTATAAAAGAAAAGATGTTTCTTCATTAAGCCTCTCGTCTTTTTTAGACAAGGAGCAGATGCCACTAGCATTGAAAACGATGGATGAAATCAAAAAGTCAGGCTATCAACGGAAACCGACCCAATACAGACTGAGAAGGCGAGATGGGGAATATGTTTGGGTGGAGACCGAGGCTTCGCTTATCTATGAGCAAGAAGTTCCATATGCGATACTAGGAATTTCCAGAGACATCACAGAGCATAAAAAAGCTGAGAGAGCCCTTCGGGAGAGCGAGAAAAAATACAGAAATATTTTTGAATCTCTCTCCGATGTCTACTATCGAACCGATCGAGAGGGGATGATCATAGAGATAAGCCCTTCGGTTTGGGCACGAGCCGGATATGATCCTGAGGAAGTCATCGGTCATCCGGTCACTGATTTTTACCGCGATCCATCGGCAAGAAAAGAGTTCACCCAAAAGCTCAAAGAGACCGGAAGCGTAAACGATTACGAGCTCCAACTCTTGGTAAAAGATGGGAGAGTGATTGAGGTTTCGGTGAGCTCGCATATTGTCTTCGATGATGAGGGCCATCCTGTGGGTGTGGAAGGAGTCTTGCGGGATATCACTGCCCGAAAAAGGGCTGAGGAGGCACTTCGAGAGAGCGAAGAAAAGTATCGGACCATGGTCGAATATTCCGTACAGGGGATTGTCATCTTCCAGGACTCTCGTATCGTCTATGCCAATAAAGCCTTGGCCGATATCATTGGATATAAAGTCAAGCAATTAATGTCTCTTTCCTCTGATGCAATCAGAGAAATCGTACATCATGAGGATCAAGAACTGGTATGGGGACGGATGAAAGACCGCTTGGAAGGAAAGATAGTCCCATCTCGGTATGAATTAAGAGCGATCAGGAAGGATGGAAGTATCATATGGTTAGAGATGATTTCAAGCCGCATCGAATATCAGGGGAAGCCGGCCATACAATGCGCCTTAATTGATATCACCGATCGCAAACAGGCAGAAGAACGGATTAAGGCCTCCCTTAAGGAAAAAGAGGTTATGCTGCGGGAGATTCACCATCGTGTGAAGAACAACATGCAGATCATCTTGAGCCTTCTGCGCATCCAATCCAGAGTGGTTAAAGACTCTGCAACTCGCGAGATGTTCAAGCAAAGCCAGAATCGGATAAGATCCATGGCCCTTATCCATGAAGCGCTGTATAAATCCGAGGACCTGGCGAAGATCGATTTTTCCGATTACATAAGCCGAATGACCACCCATTTGTTGTCTCTTTACAGAGAAGATTTAGGGGAGGTGAGCATTAACCAGGAGGCAGAGGGAATTTTCATAGACATCAATAGGGCCATTCCTTGTGGGCTGGTCATAAGCGAGCTTGCATCGAATTGCCTTAAACATGCTTTCCCAGACAGAAGGAGAGGACAGATTGTAATTAGGATGAAACGAGATAAAAAAGATAAGCATACCCTGACCGTGAAGGATACAGGTGTTGGATTTCCAGAGGGACTTGATTTTCGCGAGGCAGAAACATTGGGTATGCAGTTGGTGACGGATTTGGTGGCCCAGCTCAACGGGACGATCGAGATGGAGAGTAAGGACGGCACAGAATTCGTAGTGAAGTTTTAAGTTTGACGATGAGCTGAGGAGTATGGTAAATAAAAATTTCTTAGGGAAAAATGTCCAAAGTCAAGGGCTGACCCCTTCCTGTAGGAGAAGGAGATGAAGAGAATAAAGAGGAAACAACTCAAAGAGGATGAGTTTGTCACCACCATCAATAAAATTTTTAATTTCGCAAAGAAGAGATCCAGGGAACTTATAGCCGGGACGGTGGCGGTTGTTTGCATTATCGTCATCATCTTGGCCGTGAGAACTGTTCGGGCATTTGCGATAAAGAAAGACAGCCGTCTTCTTGCAGATATTATTGAGGTAAATTCTCAGCTCAAAGACGATCCTGACAAAATCACTGAACTCGAGAACCTCGCTGGAAACGGGAAATTTTCTCGAGTTGCCTACCTAAAACTTGCCGCCTACTGGATAGAGCAAGGAGATACAGAAAAGGCAAAGTCTTACCTCGAGAGGGTTCCGGAGCGAAATAAAGACCTTATCTATTATCAAGCCCAGGACTTGCTTGGTCAGATCCATATCCAGAACAAGGAATTCGACAAAGCCATCGACATGTATAAAAAAATAGAGGAGGAGAAACCACGGGACTACACGCTCGATCCTGTTCTCTTCCACAGAGCTCAGGCCCACGAGCAAAAGGGAGAGATTGAAGTGGCTCTGGATCTTTATAAAAAAATTCAAGACGAGTTTTCCCAAACATTTTATGGATTCGATGCTTCTCAGAAGGTCAAAGAGCTGGAGGGGAAAAAATAAAACTTGCTCTTGTAAATTATTAAAAAAATTATATAATAATTTGTTAATTTTTGAGGAGGCCCTAAAATGGCATATAAGATCACCGAAGAATGCATCAACTGTGGTGCCTGTGAGCCTGAATGCCCGAACGAAGCTATTTTTGCTGGTGACGAGATCTATGAGATCGATCCCGATAAGTGCACGGAATGTGTTGGAGCTTTTGATGACTCGCAGTGTGCGGCCGTATGCCCTGTTGATTGCTGTATCCCCGATTCGGACAATAAAGAGTCGAGAGAGGAGCTGGAAGCCAAA
>Ga0224495_10000964_pt1 | contig 21429 bp, 12 predicted proteins | sample SF_Jul11_sed_USG_FD_168128 | JGI IMG/M metagenome (GOLD analysis project Ga0224495, IMG submission 168128) | Sediment microbial communities from San Francisco Bay, California, United States - SF_Jul11_sed_USGS_4_1 | ecosystem: Environmental > Aquatic > Marine > Sediment | place: USA: California...
GGCCTGTTTGCATCATCGCAATCATCTCCATGAATTGAAATACTGTGATTTAATTGTCAATGAGCTTACTATATTTAAAGGTACGAGCAATTGCACGTAAATTTGTCAATTTTTAGAGGAACCCTTAGGAGATTAAGCAAATGAATAAAACAAAGAAAAGAATGACAAGAAAAATAATGTTAATGACTGCCGGTCTTTGCCTGCTGTTCACAAGTTGCCTGAAATCTGAGGAAAAGAAAACGGCACCGACCGAGCCGATCTTCCTCCGCCGGGGAGTAGAGGTCGATCTCGTGCTTAAGGGAACGATTAAGAGCCGTAAACATCCAAAAAGAGACATGCGTATTTATGACCTGAAATCTTTTGAAGGGCAAACGCATGGCTTTCCGAGACAGGCTCAGTTTATAGCCCCCGGGATCAATCTTGAAGATTTTGACGACACGGCCGTCAAGGTGACCGTAAGAGCAAAGCCGGAGGCCACTGGCGACCTCGGAAGTACCGAGATAGTGAGGGTCCTGAGCGTTGAAAAGCTCGACGACGCCGAAGCCCGTAAACTGGCCAAGCAAGCCGAGGCCGAAAAGGTCAGGACCTTCGACCCCTCTCCCAACGCATTGCCATATTCGGGGACCTGGGGGGTGCGCATGCCGCTTCCATCAGCCCAATGGCCCGATAAGCTGGAGGAATTTGATGTCAACGTTTTTGCGAAACAGGTTTCCAAGTTAAAAACGGCGTCGTATGTTATACTCAATGTCACCCACCCCGCGAACCCCGTTCACTATACCGGGCCGCATCCGGAGCTCGAAAAAATCCTCAATACATCTCGTTTCCTCAAAACACCCTCCTTTCCCAAACGTGACCTCCTCGGGGAAGCTCTCGACGCCGTCAGGGCTACCGGCAAGAAAACCCTCGTCTATTTTGCCTGCGAAGGCTTTCATACCGGTCGAGCTCAGGAACAGTTGCAGGACGTGTGGTTCAATTACATCGAGTCCCAGGGCATGACACATTACGAAGCCGTCAGGAAACTGATCCTAAAGCATTATGTCGAAAAATACGGGTCAAAGATCGATGGCTGGTGGTTTGACGGCGCAGGAGGCCTGACCAAGTCTGAGCGCCTCTTGTGGAGGGAAACCGTACATGCCGGTAACCCGAAAGCCATCATCGCCTATAACCGTATGGCGGGTCCACCGTTCAGGTCGACACCCCAGTGCGACTATTTCGGAGGCCACCCGACGCCCAGATCGCAACACAAATTCTGGGACCCGATCAACCTGCCCATGATCACGGCCATTGAAGCCGGCCCGTGGATGACTGCAGACGGCCAGCCCGTTGACAAGCCCGGGAATGGGGCCCTGGGCCATGTTTTCATGGGGCTGCAGGATCGCTGGACCATTGGTAAATGCGCATTCCCCCCTCAGCAGGCAATTGAATGGACGACTCGAGTACTTTCCGCCGGAGGCATGTATACCTGGGCAGTACCGTGTGCGGGCTCCGAGATGGCGAGCAAGCAATTCGAACTGTTGCTCGAGGTTGATAAGGCGGTGGAGAATCTGCGAAAACAAACGAAACCTAAATGAGGAACTATATTATGTCTACTCGACAAAAGATAGCTTTGGCTTTGATGGCAATAGCAATCTTGGTTTCGGGATGCCGGGCTGAAGTCGGACCAGCGGAAAAAGTCGGGCAACCGCCCAATATCCTGTTCATTCTTGCGGACGATCTGGGGTATGGAGATGTTGCCTGCTATAACCCCGAGTCCAAGGTGCCGACGCCGAATCTCGATAAACTGGCCGCCGGCGGCATGCGGTTTACCGACGCCCACAGTCCGTCGACGGTCTGCACTCCGACCCGCTACAGCATCCTCACAGGCCGGATGCAGTTCCGTACGGGGATGGGCGGCGTGTTTACCGGGGCGGGCGGCCCCTGTCTGATTGAAAAGGATCGGCTGACACTGCCGCAAATGCTCCGCGATAAGGGGTATGCCACTGCATGTATCGGGAAATGGCATATCGGGATGTCATTCTATGACAACATGGGTCAGCGGATCACCGATCAGGGGATCGAGGGGGTTCAGCAGATTGACTATACCCATCCTATTCCGGACGCTCCGATCCATCGGGGCTTTGATATGTTTTATGGGACGGCTTGCTGCCCGACAACAGACTGGCTTTACGCGTACATTGAGGGCGATCGTATCCCTGTTCCCCCCACGAAAAAGCTTAACAAAGACGCGTTACCCAATCATCCATACAGCCATGACTGCCGTCCCGGCATGGTCGCGGATAATTTCAATCACGAAGAGGTCGATCTCGTATTTCTCAGAAAGAGCCAGGACTTCCTCCAGCAACATGTAAAGACGCACCCTGACAAACCGTTCTTTCTGTATCATTCCATGCAGGCCGTACATCTGCCGTCATTTCCCGCCGACCCGTTCAAGGACAGCACCAAGGCGGGGCCTCATGGCGACTTTATTTTCGAAATGGATTATATTGTAGGCCAGCTTCTCAAAACCCTGGAGGAACTCGGCGTGGCAGATAACACACTGGTCATGTTTGCCAGCGACAACGGCCCTGAAGTGAAAGCAGTCATCAATATGCGGACTGCACATAAGCATGATGGAGCTCGGCCGTGGCGCGGCTTCAAAAGGGATCAGTGGGAAGGCGGACACCGTACACCGTTCATTGTGCGATGGCCCGGCAAGGTGAAGGCTGGAACAACAAGTGGTCAGCTTATAAGTCTGACCGACGTGATGGCAACCTGCGCCGAGATCGTCGGGGCTCAGTTGCCGAATGACGCTGCCGAGGACAGCTATGACATGCTCCCGGTTTTGCTGGGTAAGCAGGGGGATGATCCTGTTCGAAAATACATGTTGCAGCAGACAAACACCCTGAAGCTGTCAATCCGTGACGGTCACTGGAAGTACCTGGACCACAAGGGATCCGGCGGCAACAATTACAATCGTCCCGGTTTGAAACCGTATGCCCTGAAAGACACCGATCCTCGGGCTCCTGGGCAGCTTTACGATCTTGAGACCGATCCCGGCGAGACAACGAATCTGTACAGTAAGCACCCGGAGATCGTCAAAAGAATGAAGGCGCAGCTGGAAACATTCAAGAGCAGCGGACGAAGTGCACCGGCAAGGAATTCGTTTTTTTAGTAAACGGGATATGGAGAATATGATGAATAAAATGTGGATAGGCATTGTGGTCAGTGCCGTCGTTTCATTTGCAGCACAAGCAGCCCCTGTGGCGGCTGAGTGGGACTTTGACGCCGTACAACCGGCGGAGAAAAAAACGCCTCAGCCTCAAAAGCCCAAACGTGGCCTCGTACCGTGGGTGGCCCCCGATAAAGTCTCAGGCTTACTTCCCGGTGAAGCGCGCGATACGGTCTATGGCAACATTGAACAGGTGGAAGGGGTGCGCGGCAAGGCGTTAAAATTTGACGGATTCACAACCAGGGTGGTTCGTAAGGCGGATCAAGCCGCTCCACTCGGCCAGCGTTTTACCATTGAAGCATGGATTGCACCGCAGGAATTCAGCCTCAACCAAACGGCGATCATGAACTGTGAAAAGGACCGTCAGACGGGTTACTTTTTTGGTATCGACAATCAAGGCCGCTTGCTCGTTCAAGCGAATATCGGCGGCCAATGGCAGACGTGCACCTCCGGCGTGTCTTTACCGCTTCATTGCTGGGCACATGTCGCGGCGACAGTTGATGCAGACAAAGGTTTAACTCTCTATCTGAACGGAAAGTCCGTCGGCAGCAATCCTGTAAAAGGGCCGTTCACGTCCGCACAGGGGGCCGATACCTGGATTGGTATGAGTCAGATGAAACAAGTGACGGTGCCGGTCCGCAGCCAGGACCCGGAGTTGTTCAACTGGATGGTCTTTGATGGTCTCATAGACGAACTCAAGATTCATAAAAAAGCTCTCTCCGGAGAGGAGATCCATGCTTCTTATGAGGCCCTGAAGCCCGCTGAAGTACGGGTCCTGCAGTACCGCAAAATGCCATCCGGGCCAAAGGACGGCAAGCGGTTTGGGGCTTTTTACACACGGTTGAATTATTCGCCCGAGTGGGAAAAGCAGTGGCGCGTCGGTGGTCGTGCCGATGTGGTTGTGACCTTTGAGGATCCGCGAGCGAATTTTGTATTGTGGCGTGGAACGAGTTACATTCCTCATTGGGTGACCCAAAACGACATCTGGTACAACAATCAGTTTGTCGAGCGCCGAGGGGGGTCGGACGGATGCATCGGCTGCGTGGAGCCCATGAGCGACAAGAAATGTCGCTTCTCTCATGTGAGGGTGCTGCATTCCACCCCTGCCAGAACGGTGATCCATTGGCGCTATGCTCCAGTCGGTTTGAAGCACAAGCATCCCTATATCGACCCGTATTCGGGGCAGGGCGATTGGGTGGATGAGTATTATACGATCTATCCTGACATGGTCGGTGTCCGTTCGATTACGCTGCACTCGACGGCGATCGATGAATTCACGGACTGGCAGGAGGCGATCATTGTCCATCCTCCCGGACGCATGCCTGAGGATAATATCAAAGCCACAGCGCTTTCGATCGGGAATCTGAAGGGAGAGGTGACCGATTACACATGGCCTGAAACGTCCAAGCTCTGTAAGCTTATGAATGTTCCGTCTCAGGGCTGTATTCAGGTTGTGAATCTCAAGTCGGAGGTGAGCCCGTTTATGATTGTGCCTCCGACCGATAATATCAGAATCAGTCTATTTCGCAGTCACGGGCCCAATTCGATGTTCCGTCACTGGAACCATTGGCCTGTCGCTCATGGAATGTCATCTACGACACCTGCTTTTGATGCTTCGAAACCGTCGCATACATCCTTGACCTCGTGGAAAAATTGGCAGCTCCACCGTTCGACCGACAACTCCAGGACGCACCTGATGTTGCACGGAGTAACGGACAAGAGGTGTAAGGATCTGGCCATACTGGGCAAATCCTGGATTTCGCCGGCGAAGGCAAAAGTTGTTTCCGGAAATTACCGCAGCGACGGGTTTGATATGGAGCAGCGGGCCTATGTGGTCAAGCTTCAAAATCCAGACAAGGCCGATGCACTGCACTTGAAACTGGATGCCAATGACAGTTCGCCATTGGTCAATCCTGCCGTTGTTGTCGAGAACTGGCCGGACGGCGCCAAAGCAAAGATTGAAGTCATCGGTAGAGAGCTGAATCCCGAGAATATCAAGATTGGGATTGAAAAGGAAATTGACGGCAGCACCCTGGTCATGAGCTTGAAGCTTCAAGCATCTGAGCCGATTGAAATCAAGATCAAGCCCTGAAAGAGGATGTGTAATAAAGGACAAAGGGTAAAAGAAAATGACTTTGAAAAGATCGAAATTATTGCTTATTATACTACTGGCTTCAGCGTCTATCACCCCGATGGCAGGCCTCCTTCAGGCAGCTGAGTTCGGAGCTTACTATACCAAAATTGACTCCGGCGAGGCGTTCGAGAAATACTCGCGAACGTTGCCGTACGCCGATGTTGTGGTTCGCAATATTGGGACCGATGGCGGGCGTCTCGTGTTCTGGCGCGGTTCCAGCTATCTGCCCTACTGGGAAGCGGGCGGGGAAAAGTGGTTTTTTGAAGAGTTGACCGAACGCGCAGGAGATGGCCCGGCAAAACGGCCGGACAATGTAAATACCTATTCGCGGGCCCGCATCGTTAAGAGTTCAGCGGACGAGGTCGTGGTGCACTGGCGTTACCTGCCGAAGTTTGAGGGACGCAACCCACATTTCAACGCGGTCAATATTCCTTTCCAACGCGACAAGATTGGCGAAAAGGAACCGAAGCATCTGGTCGACACGACGAACTTTGTCGATGAGTATTTTAAGATCAGCTCGAACGGATCGGTCACTCGTATATTCAAAAAAGGGACAGAGAACTACGATGCGTGGACTGACCCGGCGAATCACTTGACCCAGATAATAACACTAACCAGCAAAGGTATTCAGGTCAAAAAGGAATTCCCTCCTAAAATCTCCAGCAAGCCCAAACGTGTACAAGGAGCGAAGGTCTGCGACAGGACAGTGATTCCGCCCGTCCACTCTTGGTCGTTTAATGAGGGGATCGGTCAGACAACCAAAGAGAGCGTCTCCGGGACCGAGTCGACGGTTGAAGGGCACCGAAGTTACTGGAAGCGCGGCGTATCCGGTACGTGCCTGGCTTTCGACGGCTACACGACCGCGATAAGGGTCCCGGCGAACCGTGTCGCGGCAATTACGAATGCGGTAACTCTCGAGGGTTGGGTAGCCCTTGGCGCCTATCCCTGGAACTGGACTCCGGTCATACAGCAGGGCCATGAGGAGAGCTACTATCTTGGAATTGGCCCGCACGGCAATGTGGGCATGACCGTCAAAGTTGGCAGCGAGGTGATTAGATTCGAGAGCACAAAGGCCCTCAAACGCAAGAGATGGTATCATGTGGCCGGGACCTGTGATGCAAAGTCGGGACATGTGAACTTATTCATTGACGGTGAACTGTGCGGGCAGCGACCGTTTGCCGGCGGAACCTTGGCGCAGAGTGGTTCGCTGATCCAAATTGGTCAGGGCAAGAAAATGTCCCAGTCATACCCCGTCAGGCGGAATACCTTTGTGGATACTTTCTCGTTTGACGGTTTGATCGATGAGGTTCGATTGTACGACAAAGCGCTCATGCCCGAACAGGTGGCAGCGGCCCACCGGTCTTTCGCCCTTGAAGAGGCTCAAAGGTCCGATCCTGACCTGGATAAGCGAGTACTGCCGTCCGGCAGCAAGACCGGTAAATTCGGGGCCTACTACTCCCATCTCGAGTTCTACGATACCTGGGACGGGATGTTTCGGTTTGGCAATTACCCGGATGTGGTTGTCGAATTTGATCAGCAACCCACCAGCTTTGTTTTTTGGCGCGGGACCTGTTATATCCCGATGATCGTGAATGAACAGGGCGAATGGTACAGCAACGAGTTCAACGAAACCTGGAACCGCTCAGGCGGCAAGGGATGCCAGGAGCCAATGTCTGACAAGGAGTCTTTCTCCAATCATGTGAAAATCCTGGAGAACACACCGGCACGCTGTGTGGTCCAATGGCGTTACCCCCTGGTGGACGTGCTGCACACCATTGCCAACTACGACGCCGAGACGGGCTGGGGGGATTGGAGCGACTGGATTTACACGATTTACCCGGACGGAGTGGCAGCTAAGGAAATGATATGCTGGACCGACGGCAGTAGCCGGCACGAGTGGCAGGAGGGGATGGTGATTACCAGTCCCGACCAGCATCCTGAACAGGTTGTCGAGACCGACCCCGCCCTGAGGCTGATTACGCGGGATGGCGAGATCAGGGATTATTCCTGGAAGAAAAGACCGCCCAAAGGCGTAAACTACAAAGACACCAGAATTCACGTGGTCAATTACAAGGGCAGGTACGACCCATTCACCATCGCCGATATTAATCGAGGGGATGTCTATAGCGGAGAGGTTACGGACTACTCTGTATTCCCGTCCTGGAACCATTGGCCCGTCGCTCAAATGCCTTCCGACGGTCGCTATGCCAAGCACCCCGATCGCACTGCGCACAGTTCCTTGACGCATGTCTATGGCACGCCCGCGTTTTACAATCTCGATGCGCCCTATAAACGCATGCTGATGCTGGAAGGAATGAGTACAAAGAACCCGACGGAGCTAGTCGTGCTTAGTAAATCCTGGTTGCAGGCACCGTCAGCGAATGCACAGTCTGGCTGCCAAGTGCTCGCCTACAGCCAGGCTCGACGCGAGTATCCGGTGGTGGCCAGGCAGCAGGAAATGAGCTTCACGATTCAGGCCGATGCCGAGCACCCAATTGACAACCTTTGCTTTACGGTCCGTAACTGGGGACACAAAGGCGACGCCGAGGCGCTGGTGGATGGAAAAGCACCGCCAGGACTGCGTCAGGGCACCGCCGTCGATACCGACGGCAGCCACTACCTCGTGGTCTGGGCTCAAGTGCAGTCCACCGGGCCCGTTGAGATTTCGGTAAGAGGTGCCCGACCGTCTGCGGCGTACGCAGCCCCTGGGCATATTGCCCTGGAAGAGACGCGCACGAAGAATGCTCAAAAGTATACGCCTCCAAAGCGAGAGAAGAAGACGAAGAAGGCAACTGTTTCAAAAGCAGCGGCGCCTAAGGCAGAGGGGACTCCGGTCATTAAGTTGTCTGAGGAAAAAACCTTTGACGGAAAGACTGTCGTTCAGTTCGAGGATATCGCGAAACTTAAAGCCGCCAAGTCGATGACATGGTCTGCTTGGGTCAAGACCGAATCTGATGGTACCGTTATGGCATTGACTGGCTCGAAGGAAAAGTGGGTTCGGGGCGGAATATCCCTTTTCATTAAGGACGGATGCGTAACTGTGGATGTAGGCTGGAAAGGCGCTTTTAGAGGGCCAGAGACCGCAAGTAACGGGAAATGGCACCACGTGGCGATGACACAGGTCAAAAATGGGATTCACCTCTATCTCGACGGTAAACTCCACTCCAGCTACAATTGCTTGATTGATCCCTCGGTCGACACGCTCAATCGTTTCAAGATCGGCTTTACCAACACCGACTTTCCGAAGCGTTCCTGGTTCAAGGGACAAATCAAAAATGTGGCCGTTTACGACTATGCCATGACAGATGCATTGGTGAAGGAACTGTATAACGCAGGGCTATGAAGAACATAACTATAAACCACTTATGCTTATGTGTTTTGGGAGTTTAACGCAAAGAATTTTATGAATTCTGCAATCGGCAATTAATTTGATGCTTTGAACGTTCATTGAGAAAGGATTATGATGAAGATTAAAACGATGCCTATTTTACTGGCGTTTCTTGTAATGGGAATTGCCGACGCTGTCAAGAATCAACCGAATTATCGATCTTTTGGCGGTTTGGAAGAATGAATAATTGTCAAATAACCAAAAAAGCCGGTAGAATACATGCCGTGATGGTGGGCTGTTCCTATCTCATTTGGCGGACGATAGATAGCCATGCTTCTCTTAACCCCTTAAATAAAGGAGAATATGAATGAAAAAGACACTGCCGATTTTTTTAGCGTTTTTGTGTATGGGCTTTGGTGATGTTGTTGGTCCTTTGGTTGGGTTGGTCAAGGATTCATTCGATGTTTCCAACTTCCAGGCTCAGTTGATGACGTTTTCCGGTTTTATTATGTTCGGCATATTAGCCGTTCCGATGGGCGTTTTTCAGAGCAAGAAGGGCAAGAAAATCGTAATGGATATCGGGCTCATGGTTGCCCTTCTTGGTCTTTTAATTCCGATCTTCAACGGGATGTATGGTCCGAAAGTGGATTTAGCAGAAGCGGGGCAGATGAAATTTCATGTGCTGCTGATTTCAATTTTATTGTTAGGTGCCGGTGCGACGACATTGCAAGTGGTGGGTAATCCCATTATGCGTGATGTTTCCGAACCGGGGAAGTATTCCAGCAATCTGTCTTTGGGGCAATCCGTTAAAGCGGTGGGTTCTTCAATGGGTTTTTTACTGCCTCCGTTCGCCCTTAAATATTTTGATATGGACTGGACGCTCCTTTTTCCGATCTATTCGTTGCTAATATTGATAAACCTGATATGGTTTAATTTTGCCAAAATTGAGGAGAAAAAAGACACCGGTGAAAAGCCAGCGTCGCTGAAGTCCTGTCTTGCTTTATTAGGCAATGGGTATGTTGCCATGATGGTAGCGGCTATTTTTGTTTACGTGGGTGCCGAAGTTTCCATGAGTTCCGGAGTGCCGATTCTGTTGAAAGAGAAATTTGGTCTCAGTGAATTCGGACTTTGGGTGAGCTGGGCATTGTTCTTCCTGCCGATTTTAGTAGGACGTTTTACGGGTGGTTTGGTATTACGAAAAATGTTACCGAAAAAGTTTTTGATCGTAACCGTGCTTATTTCTCTGTTTGGTTTAGCCTGTATGTTTGTGGGAATTAAAGCGGTGACATTCTTCGGTGTTATCCTAATTGGTTTGGGGTTCGCCAATATCTTTCCATTGATCTTTTCAATTGCCGTAGACAGCATGCCCGAGCGGTCAAACGAGTTGTCTGGTTTAATGGTGATGGCAATTGTGGGTGGAGCGTTTATACCGCCGATTATGGGTTTTGTTGCCGATAAGACATCGAACGTCATTGGCTTTGTCGTACCGTTGCTGGCGATTCTCTATATCATGTGGGTTTCAATGATGGTCTCGAAAAAGTCCTCAGTGAAAGCTTAGTATTTGAATACTTTAAGGAATTATAACAATGGATTATAAGAATGATGATCGTGTTGTTTTAACTCTGGATGCAGGGGGAACCAATTTTGTTTTTTCCGCGATGCAGGGCAATAAAGAAGTGGTCGAGTCCGTCCGTCTGCCGGCCGAAGTCCAGGTGCTTGAAAAGAGCCTTGAAACCATCGAAACCGGATTCCGGCAGGTGATGGAAAAGCTGGATGAAAAACCCGTTGCGATCAGCTTCGCATTTCCCGGGCCCGCAGACTATCCCAATGGCATTATTGACAATGTGGGCAACCTGCCGTCGTTCGCCGGCGGTGTGCCGCTTGGCCCGTGGCTGGAAAAACGATTTGATATGCCGGTCTTCATCAACAACGACGGCGACCTGTTCGTTTATGGCGAAGCCATCGCAGGACTGTTGCCAAAGGTCAATCAAATGCTGGCCCAGGCCGGCAGCCCCAAACGCTATAACACCTTGTTCGGGGTCACCCTCGGTACCGGTTTCGGTGGCGGCATGGTCCACAAGGGCGACCTGTTTATCGGCGACAATTCCAATGCAACCGAAGTATGGCTTCTTCGCAATAAAGTACGTCCCGAGTGTTTTATCGAGGATGGCGCCAGTATCCGCGCGGTGCGCAACAGCTACGCAAAAAACGCGGACATCGATCCGGATGCGGCGCCCAGTCCGAAGGAAATTGCCGATATCGCGCTAGGCCAGGCCGAAGGCAACAAGGCCGCGGCCATCGAAGCTTATCGTGAATTGGGTGAAGTGGTGGGCGAGGCGCTTTCGACCGTGGGGACGCTTTTTGACAGCTTGATCGTGCTCGGCGGCGGTCTTTCGAAAAGCCACCGGCTATTCATGCCCGCGGTACTGGACGTGATGAACGGTTCGATCCAAAAGTACGACGGCACCGAACTGGATCGCATTGTCCAGAAAGTGTATGATCTCGAGGACCCGGGCCAGCAGACTGAATTCCTCAAGGGCCAGACCAAGATGATCTCAATACCCGGAACCGATGAAACACTCGCTTACGATCCGCTCAAGCGGATCGGTATCGGCACGGCGGTCCTGGACACCAGCCACGCTGTTTCAGTGGGCGCTTATGCTTTTGCATTGAATGAATTAGATAAATACTCAAGCTGACCGAAAGCTGGCCTGTTTTCAGTGTAAGTGTTTATCTCAAGAGAGGTTACATCTTTTCTGGAAAAGCGTTAAAAAACCTCGCCCGAATGGGCGAATCCTTAACTACGAACTAAAAACTAAGAACTATCAACTCTCAAACGGATAGCATAATTTTAACGAGTTGTATATTTTTGGACGGGATGCTCATGGCATACACACTCGTGCTGAATATGCAGAACATTGGCGCCTGCATCACTGTGCGACGGCATACTTGACAGCGCGTTGCGGCTAAGTGCCGGCCAGCCAGTTTCCAGCAAAGACCGCAAGGTCTGACAATGACATTAGGGCACCTCTAAAAATTCAAATTCCACAATGCCAATGCCGCGTTTTTATCCCGTCACTGTCGTTCCGGGCTTTTGTTTTCCACATTTTTAGAGGTTGCCATTATTCTATCAGAAAAGGCATACGGACAAAATGCCTTATTGCGTCTTTTGTTTACCAAATCGTGACAAATTGTCGATGGGTTCAAAATACACATCTCTGAAACAGTCATAGTTCCTATGGTATGGGGTATATAAACTGATTACGATTGAGATTTCCTGTTTCTGCGCGGGTCCTGATCTATCGGGCTACCCTGAAGGGTATAGATGACAGGTAATGACCAATAGGATCGCAGGGATTTGAAATTTGTTATTGATTTCTCGCCAAAATTTTTGTAATGTCATATCCTGTAAGTTCTTAAATGTCCCCAAAGGGGGATCCGCCCAAACACTATCAACACGATTGGATGGATACATCACGATGAAAGCAGGATGCGTATTAACCTGCAAAAAAGGTTTATCGAGTGGATATTAGAATCTATGACGACTGAGCCAGCAGACAATCAAAATAAACCGGTGGAGGCGCCTGAACAAAACCCCGGCAAATCCGGCCACCCAGCCGCACAACCGGACAATGCGATTGGGAACTATTTATTCCAGATTCTTTCGGGATATTGTTGCTTGGCACATATCAAACAGGCCGCGATTTTAAGGGCGAACCCTGATAGTTCTGTTCATGTCCTTTCTGTCTGTCCCCGATCCGTCCAGGTGGATCCGCAGCAGCCGTGGTTTCGGCGCTCGGCACAATTGTACCCCCAGGTTATCTCTGAACGAAAATCGATCCTTCAGCCGCTTCAGGGGGCCGATGAACTGTACGCTCAACCGGTCCAGCAGTATCTGCTGCTGATCCCTTTTGCCATTTCAGAGATGGATGCCCTGGTGGCCGTCTTTCGGGTCGAAACAAAGGATCCTCATTTGCTGCAGCGACTTTTGAATCAGGTTCAGCATGGTTTCCGTTTGCTCAGCCTCTCTGAAACTCGAGTGCGTTCAAATGCCAATCCGGCCGCAGCTAAACGGCTCACGCAGGCGATTGATGTTGTCTCTGCCATAAATCAACAGGAGAAGTTTACATCGGCGGCGATGGCATGTTGTAATCAGATTGCTTCACAGTGGCACTGTGAGCGGGTCAGCCTGGGATTCCTGGAGGGGCGGCATGTTCAACTCAAGGCGATGAATCATACAGAAGAGTTCTACCGAAAGATGGGCCTCATCCAGGAGATTGAATCGGCGATGGAGGAATGCTTGGATCAAGATATCGAAATTCTCGTGCCGGCTCCAAACGAGGCGAACTATATTTATCGTGCGGCTCAGAGTCTTTCCGAGCGGGGAAACCCGAGATCTGTATTAAGTTTGCCGCTTCGCCGACAGGGTGAAGTCTTTGCAGTATTGACGCTGGAGCGGATGTTCGAAAACCCCTTCACGCCGGACGAGATCGAAACGCTCCGGTTGAGCTGTGAACTCTGTACGGCCCGGTTGGGGGAATTGTTTCAGTATGATCGCTGGCTTGGCAGTGTCCTTGCCGAAAAAACGCGAAAGATGTTTTCTAATGTCTTGGGGCCGACCCATACCTGGGCCAAGGTCGCCGGAATAGGGTTGTTTTTGATGCTGGTCTTTTTGATCTTTGCCAAAGGTCAGTTCCGCCCGGATTCCCCGTTTGTTCTGGAGGCCGTTGAGCAGCAGTTGGTCCCGGCTCCATTTGACGGATATCTCAAAACGGTCGAAGTGGACGTAGGGGATACTGTCGAACAGGATGTTTCGGTTCTGGCGACTCTGGATACCGCAGAACTGCGACTTCAACTGGCGGCGGTTCAAGCCCAAAAGGCGGGGCGCCTGAAAGAGGTGGCTGCGGCAATGCGGGATAATAGAACCGCGGATGCTCAGATCGCTCAGGCCAACGCCGATAAGGCCCAGGCCCAGATTGATCTGCTCAACTACCAGATTGCTCAGTCCCGGTTAACCACACCGTTGGGCGGGGTGGTGGTCAAGGGAGATCTGAAACGCCGGATCGGAGTTCCCGTTAAGACGGGCGATATTCTCTTTGAGGTTTGTCCATTGGAATCTATCCGGGCCCAGCTAATGGTCCCGGACGACCTGGTGTTATATATGCAGGTCGGTCAGGAAGGTCGTTTGGCGACGGCTTCATATCCTGACAAGCCGATCCGCTTTGTAATCGAGCGGATTGATCCCATGGCAGAGGTGGTCAATCAGCGAAACGTGTTCAAAGTCAGGGCCCGCCTATTGGAAACCTATCCGTGGATGCGTCCGGGAATGGAGGGGGTTGCCAAGGTCGAGGTGGGCAGAAAACGCTATGTATGGATCTGGACTCGCAAACTGACCAACTGGCTTCGAATGAAATTATGGCTGTAATGGAAAGAATAACTGAATGGCGATTGAGCGACCGACATTTCACGAAGCCTGGTACCGGGTAGCCGACTTAAAACCGCGACTGTTGTCCAATGTCCGGATTTACCGTCAGCATTTTCGCGGGCAACTGTGGTATGTGCTGGAAAATGCGTCGAATAACAAGTTCTCACGGCTCAGCCAAGGGGCTTACTTTTTTGTGGGCCTGTTGGATGGGCACCGAACGATTGCCGATGCGTGGGAGCTGTGCAATGAAAAACAGGCCGACAGTGCCCCCACTCAGGGAGAAGTGATTCAGCTGCTGGGGCAGTTGTACAGTTCGAATCTTCTTTATGCGGACTTGCCTCCGGATACCGTAAGTCTTTTTAATCGATATACCCAGCGGATGCGGCGTCAGATCCGGGGCTTTTTCAGTAACCTTCTGTTTATCCGAATCCCCTTATTCGACCCCGATCGGTTATTGGATAAATGGGTTCCGGTCGTTGGTAAAGCATTCGGCAAAATCGGGCTGATTGTCTGGTTGCTTGGTGTACTGACGGGATTATATTTTGTGATCGGCAACCTTAAAGAACTGATGGTACAAAGTGCCGATGTCCTTGCTCCGGATAATTTGTTCCTGTTGTATCTGAGCACGATCATTATCAAAGTCTGTCATGAGTTTGGTCACTCTTTTGCCTGTAAACAATTTGGTCGTCTCAGCGGTTCCGGCGGACAGGTACATGTTATGGGTGTGATGTTTCTGGTCTTTGTTCCATTGCCGTATATGGATGCGTCCAGTGCCTGGGCATTCCGCGAAAAATGGCACCGGATAATTGTCGGAATGTCCGGAGTTGCAGTGGAATTGTTTATTGCCGCGATAGCGGCTGTCATCTGGGCCAATACGTCCACCGGCACGCTGCACATCATCGCTTACAACCTGATCTTCATCGCCAGTGTCTCGACGCTGCTGTTCAATGGTAACCCGCTATTGCGGTTTGATGCCTATTATGTCCTGTCGGACCTGATCGAGATTCCTAATTTAGGACATCGCTCCCGCCAATATCTTTATTATTGGGTGCGCAAACATCTCTGGAAAGTCCGTTCAGTTCTGAACCCGGCCCATACCGCGGGCGAAAAGGGTTGGTTTGTCTTCTATGGCATCGCCTCGACGCTTTATCGCATCTTCATCTGCATCCGGATTTTATTGTTCTTAAACGACCGATTGCCGGACGAGTTGTTCTTTTTAGCTCCTTTATTCGTATTGTCTGCGGTCATCTCATGGGTCCTTGTGCCCTTGGGGAAATTTGTGCATTATTTGGCCACGGGCAACGAGTTGAGCCGAAGCCGGTTCCGGGCTGTGGGATCCACCATCGGACTTGTCGCATCCATGGTTTTATTAGTCGGCGTTTTGAAAGTACCGGATTACTGCCGTATCGAGGGGGTGGTTGAGCCGCAGGACATGAAAGTCGTCTATGCCGGCACCGATGGATTTATCACAGAGGTCCTGCCCTCCGGACAAATGATAGGTCTGGGTGCGGAGATACCGGTCGTCGAAGCGATCAATATGCCGCTGCTGACAGAAGAAAAAATGCTTCTTGCCGAACTTCGATTGCTCCAGGCGAAAGAACGGATAGCCCGGACCGAGGAGATCGCGGCCGCCCAGATGATCAAAGAACAGATCGCGGCTTTAGGGGAGCAAATTGGGCGTGTGCAGTATGAGTTATCCGTGCTTCGCCTGGGCGCCGGCCTTTCCGGCACATGGATCTGCCCGAGCTATGAAAAGATGCGCGGCGTCTATCTTCGACGGGGTGATCCGGTCGGCTATATAGCCCCGACGGATGCATTATTGATCCGTGCCACGTCAGGACAGAATATGGCGGCGATGTTGATGGAACAGCACCAGGGCATCGTTCAGATTCGCCCCAAAGGCCGTCCGGATATTGAGTTGTCCGGAACAGTCGACAAAATCTTTCCGGCCGGCCAGGAAGTACTGCCCTCTGAGGCACTGGGATATGCGGCCGGAGGAGCCACACCGACTCAGGCACAGGATCCCAGCGGACGCAAAACGGCCGAGAAGGTTTTCGAGGTCTGGATCAAGCCTGATAAAAATTCATCGGTCAACTTATTGACCGGCCAGCGTGTGGTCACACGGGTCAAGCTTAAATCCAAACCTTTAGCGGTTCAATGGTGGCTGTCTTTACGTCAATTGTTCCAGGGGAGGTCCCATATCTAAGATGACCGCTGCTGTTGTCGGTACAACCTGGCGTATGCTGGCTCAGGGCATTTCGAATAAGCCCTTGCCCAGAGGGGCCGATGCACTCTGGGATGCAGGGGTGGGCCGCCTTGATCGTTTTGTTCCGAGGACAAAACGGCTGCTCGCCCAGGCCCGGCGGATCTGTGATCTTGAAAAAAAGTTTTCAGAGATGACCGACCCCAAGCTGCGGCAGCATGCCCTGGATCTGCGGACCTGCTTTCGATGCCGTCGCGACACACTGATTGAACTGGATCAAGCCTTTGCATTGATTCGCGAAGTGGCGTTCAGGAAGATCGGCGAAAAACCCTTTCCCGTTCAAGTGGCAGGGGGACTGGGGCTTCATGCTGGCTGTGTGACCGAGATGGCAACCGGCGAAGGCAAAACCCTGACTGCGACTTTGCCCGTCACTGTTGCCGGTTGGCGGGGTCATGGCTGTCATGTTATAACAGTTAATGATTATCTGGCCCAGCGGGATGCCGAGTGGATGGAACCGATTTACAAGTTCTGCGGGTTGAGCGTCGCCTATATCCAGCAGCAAACCCCTCCGGACCAGCGAAAACAAGCGTATCAGGCCGATATCACGTATTGTACGAACAAGGAGGTTGCCGCCGATTTCCTGCGGGACCGTCTGATCTTAGGAGGCATGTGTGGGTTGACCGAGGCACTGGCGGCGAATATGACGTCGTCCCGGCCGTTGACCGACCGGCTCCTGCAGAGGGGATTGCATTATGCTGTGGTCGATGAGGCCGATTCCATCCTGGTCGATGAGGCCGTCACGCCGCTGATCATCTCCGGTGAGGCCCCGAACCCTGAACAGGTTGAATCCTTTAGCCAGGCTGCTGGAATCGCTGGCAAGCTGAACCCGCCCGAGGATTATCAGATTGATTATCAATACCGTGAGATCACCTTGACCCCACGCGGGCATGACCGTGTCAAGCAACTGACGGACCAACTTGGGGGACTCTGGTCAGGCCACAGACGCTCAATGGAATTGATCCAGCAGGCCCTGACGGCCAAGGAATTTTATACACGCGACAAGCATTACCTGATCGAGGATGACAAAGTTGTCATTATCGATGAATTTACCGGTCGGATGATGCCCGACCGCTCCTGGCGCGATGGTCTTCACCAGGCCGTGGAAGCGAAGGAAGATGTCACGGTCAATCCCCCAAAAGCGACCTTTGCACGCATTAGTTTCCAGCGTTTTTACCGTTTGTATCATAAGCTGTGCGGGATGACCGGGACTGCTTCGGAGGCGGCCAATGAATTCTGGCAGATCTATCATTTGCCGGTGGTCACCATTCCAACACATCGACCTTGTCAGCGAAAAAAACGCGATGACATTGTCCTTCCAACCCAACAGGCTAAGTGGAACACGATCGTCGAGCAGATCAAACGCATTCATTCAACAGGACAGCCCATATTGATTGGTACCCGCAGCGTTCATTCCAGTGAACATCTTAGCGGATTGCTCAATCAGGGCGATCTTTCACATCAGGTTCTCAATGCGGTCTACCACCGTCAGGAAGCACAGATTATCGCTGAGGCGGGTCAACATGGAAAGATCACAGTGGCAACCAACATGGCCGGTCGCGGCACGGATATCAAACTGGGCCGGGGCGTTGCGGAACTGGGTGGATTGCATGTTATCTCGGCTGAACCCAATGAATCGGCCCGGATTGACCGTCAGCTCTATGGCCGTTCCGCCAGGCAGGGCGATCCCGGCAGTGCACAGGGGATTTTCAGTTTAGAAGATGAAGTCCTGTTGCGGCACGCGGGCAAATTGTCCACCTATGCCCGAAAGCGCTATGCGGGTCATAATCTGATCACCTCGTCATCGGTGCGTTACCTGCTTCGGTATGCCCAGCGTGGCGCAGAGCAACTGGCACTGCGACAGCGAAAGAATGTATTAAAGACAGACCACTGGCTGGACGAGCAGTTAGGTTTTGCCGGCAGCGAGTAATCGTTAGTTGACGGAGTCCTTTTGCAGATCAGCTTTAGTAATCTCCGGCAGCACATTTTTCACATACCGCATATCCAATACTGTCCCGGTTGCCTGTGTCAGACGAGCGAGGGCGATATTGTAATCGGCAATCGCCTTGATTTCTCCGCGGGCGGCTTCTGCCAACGCTTCCTGCGCCTGCAGTTTGACCAACAGAAATTCGGGTGTCAGTTGCTGTCGAATCTGCTCGGTGTCTTCAAGTCCCTGCAGATAAGTGGTTGCTGCCAGGACAGCCTCCTGTTGGATCTGGATCTGCTCAAAGCGGGTCTCGGCCGACCGGATCGCTTCTTTAACCGCGACCGCTACCTGATCGGAGAGATTCCATCGGCCGGATGCGGCCTTGCTTCGTTCCAGAAGCCGTTTTCGGTATTCCGCCTCGCGCTGACGGTTGCCCAAGGGAATCTCCAATGTCAGGCCGACGGCATAGCTGTTATAATCACCATCATAGAGGATTTCCTGGGCATCCCTGTACGAATTATCCAGCCCTGAAAATCGTGTCGAAGCAACCAGGTCCAGCTTCGGCATCTTTTGCTGCTTGGCGACATCGACATTGATCTGTGCGATTTCGACGGCCAGGTTGGACCGCAGAATGGCCGGATTTTGCTGCATGGCCGTTCGAAGCAGCCCGGGTTGATCAAAGACCGTTTTCTGGGTAACCAGTTCAGTGGTTGGGACAATCTCATAGTCGTCCAGCAGGTTGGTCTGGCTGTCGGCCAATAGCCGAACCAACTGATCCTGCACATCGGTCACCTGTTTTTCGATATCATACAGAAAAGCCAGGCGCCGTTTCAAGGAGGTCTCGGCCTGTTTGATCTGTGCTAAGCTGGCATCGATGTCCTTGCGGTCCTGAACCCTTTCAAGGGTTTCCTGGGTTTTTTCAAGCAGTTCTTGCTGGATCTGCCGATCGGTCCGGATCTGTTTCAGTGCCCAGTACAGCGAAATCACCTCGGTCGAAACCGCCTCGGTTTGCTGACGGAAGGAAGCAAGGGCGATCTTATAATTCAGTTTTGCAATATCCACACCCGCCAGGTTGACCTTCTCCCATGCATCCCGCAGCAGGGGTTGTCGAATCTGGAAAGTGGCGATCGGTTCATAGCGTGTCGAAAGGACGGTTGTTGTCAGGTCATCCCAGTTCCGTGTTAGTGTATACCCCAGCGACCACTCGGCGCCGGTTGTGCCGCGTTGTTTGATGCCCGCCTCCCACAATCGTGAATTGGATTGTCCGCCCAGTGTAGTGCTGTTGGCGGGGTCATCCTCATCCTCATAATTGGCTTGACCGAAAAGGGCCGGATCAAAGACCGAGACGGCCTGAGTAACCTCTTCTTTGGCGATGGACGGTTCGAAGCTGACCACGCTGATCTCCGGGCTGTTGGCCAATACCCGCATGACGGCTTCTTCGATAGAAAGCTGTATTTGGTCCAGTTCGTTATTCGGGTCCGAGACGATTTTTAGTGGCGGCATGGCCGGATCGGCCGCAGGTTTCAGGGACTGGATACCTTCCTGTTGGGTGCGTTGCTGGGGTGCTTTTTCGATCAGGCTTTCCTGGTAGGCCGTTAAGACCGGCTGATCATTATCAACCTCATCCGAAACACATCCGGTTAGCTGCATGCATCCGAATAAAGACAGAAAGGTGACAGCAACAAATGGACAGATGCATTGTTTTCTAAAGGCTTTCACGAAATACATCCTTTACTTTACGGAGTTTTCTTTTGATGGCTCTGCTGTCTTCGGGAATGAGACCTGGACATGTTCTCCGGCAGGCCGTTTTTGTTTATTGGGAACTTCGATCCGAACCCGCAGTGTCGAGCTGGCGGCATCGGCGACGGTGGAGACATAAATGATCGTGCCGTTCGCTTGTTTCTTGCTGCCCGGAAACGCCACAGAAGCGGGTTGGCCTTTCTTGAAGGTTCGCCCCTGTGCCAGCGGTATCGGCACATCAATCCACAATGGGTCCGTTTTTACCACACGGATGACAGCTTCAAGACCATTGGCGGCTTCGCCCACTTCGACCTCGACCTTATCAACGGTCCCGCTGATCGGGCTTTTCAGCGTCATATCGTCGATCAGGATTTCCAGTACCTTCACATCCAGCCGGGCATGTTCGACCTCCAACTCGGTTGCCGACCCGCGTTCCGCGGCCCACTCCAGGCGCTGCAGGTCGATCTTTTTCTGGGCCAGGTTTGCTTCGGCGGTTTCGGTATCCTGCTGTACGAGCATCTGTTTTTCAGTGACTTCGTCCCCTTCTTTCACGAGCACTTTTTCGATGATCCCCGCCTTCACAAACGACATCGTCACATCCGCACTGGGGATACTGATTGCCGTGATCCCGGGATCGGATTCACCCGCGGACAGGGTGCAAGACAAGAAAGCACAGACCCAAAAAGTGTGTGCAAACCACCTGTTTTTATACTTCATACGCAATGAACCTCCTGAATCGAACTGAACGGCGATTTCAATGTCCGTTTCTGCGCGGCTGTATAAGGTCTTGTGTTGCGGGGCACGATTTTATCCGCGCGAATTTACTGTCCTTTTAAGGGCAAGGTTCCCGGCTAAGCGGTTTAGATTATACTGTTTGCGGCATAAAAAGGTAGTCTAAACATTAAAAAACTGTCACTTTTCATCAGGGCGCTTGCAATAAAAAAAGAAGGGGGAAACCTCGACTTTTCGCCGAATCGCTGCCCATTGATCCATGTCTGTGTACATCTTTCTGATGCCTCCGGCTTAAGCAGTAAACCGTAAGATTATGCGAGATAAGCACTTAAGCTTCGGTCGTCTCAAGCAAGGCGTCACACTTTTACTCCGGTTTACTCCGGCGTTTACACGTGTCAAGCATTCGCAGGTCGCCTGACGTGATTTGGCAAAAAAAGACGCAAAATGGTATTTACAGTATATATTTTCTGATTTAGTCTACTGGTTAACCTTTTTCCAGTGTGGCAGTTGCGATCTGCATGAATTTGACTATAATAAACATCTAATTGTTAGTTAGCTTTCGCACTTTTGAAAAGTACAAAATCGGCTTTTACGGCACCAAAAAGGGGGTTTTGAATTAATGCCACTTTCGGAAAAAGCCCCGAAAGTGCTAAAAAATCATAAAAGTAACCTATA
>Ga0224495_10000965_pt1 | contig 21420 bp, 17 predicted proteins | sample SF_Jul11_sed_USG_FD_168128 | JGI IMG/M metagenome (GOLD analysis project Ga0224495, IMG submission 168128) | Sediment microbial communities from San Francisco Bay, California, United States - SF_Jul11_sed_USGS_4_1 | ecosystem: Environmental > Aquatic > Marine > Sediment | place: USA: California...
CTGGGGGTATAACCCCCCTGAAGAGTCGTTCGAGACCAGGACGTTGATAGGTCGGGTGTGGAAGCGCAGTAATGCGTTAAGCTAACCGATACTAATTGCTCGTGAGGCTTGATCCTATAACATTAAGTTGTGTATAGCGCGTGACGCAGTGCAATCAAAACACTAAAAACTTTACTTCTTCCAAAAACATCGTTCGTTGACGAGGCGTGAAAACCGAGGCAGCGGACAACAAACCTGGTGAAATGCGGAGCATTGCAGATCACTGACCAGTTTGTCTGACGACCATAGCGAGTTGGTCCCACTCCTTCCCATCCCGAACAGGACAGTGAAACGACTCCGCGCCGATGATAGTGTGGATTACCCATGCGAAAGTAGGTCATCGTCAGACTCCTTACAAAGTAAAACGCCCCTCCAGAAATGGTGGGGCGTTTTGCTTTAATGAATTTCGATTTGTGACCTGCTTGAGGTCAACGTTGCAGAGTATCGGGTTTATTTGTAATCGCGTAATTCGGGAGGTATGTCGTCATGGTCGCCATGTGGTTCGTGGTCATAAGCCTTGACGAAAACTACGCGCTCGTTCTTTTTGGTTGGATGCATGGGGATGTCCATGTTATGGCAGAGGGTGTCTTCGCTATAATAGATAACATTGCGCTCGATACTGCGCAGCATGCTGTGATCCAGATGGAATCCTTTGTCGGTTAGGCTATTTTCCAGATTTTCCAAGGTATGGCGGCGTAGATTGTATGAGACACGCAGGGCATTCGGGGTGTCACAGTGCTCTACCTTGCAGTTCGGTAACTCGGACAAGAACTGGTAGGCGCGCTCGATCTGGCCAGGGGGATCCTCGCTAAATATGATATCGCGCTGTTTATCCAGTTCGGATGTGTCAGTCATAATTTTGGCGGAAACAATTACTTTCCCTGCAGTATCTGCATACCTTTAAGCAGGTTCAGTGCTTGGTTAAGTTGATAATCGTTCTTGGAGCCGAGCTCAGCAGGAACTGGCTTCATGGTATCTGTCCCCTTGTTGCTAGGAACAGAAAGCGTATTCTTGCCAGGTTTGCTATCCGATGGTTTGTCATTGATCAGGTGCTTGTCCAGATCCGCCTCTCGCAAGCGGAATATGCCCTCGTCATGACCGGTGACGGGATCTTCCACCAGAATATCAGGTTCGATGCCTTTGGCCTGTATCGAACGGCCACTTGGTGTGTAATACCGTGCAGTGGTCAGTTTGATCGCCGTATTGTTGCCTAGCGGAAGTATGGTTTGTACTGATCCTTTGCCGAAAGTCTGGGTGCCCATAATTACAGCACGCTTGTGATCCTGTAATGCGCCAGCCACAATTTCTGAAGCAGAAGCAGAGCCGCCATTCACCAACACTACCATAGGGACACTTCTGACGGCATCCGGCACTCTCTTGATGTAATCTTCCTTGCCGTTGCCGCGCATATAGTTTTCTGGACTGGCGGTCAAACGCATCTTGGCATCCTCGGTGCGTCCATCGGTATAAACGACGAGGGCATCTTTAGCCAGGAAAGCTGCCGAAACGCCAACCGCACCAGTGAGCAGGCCACCCGGATCGTTGCGCAAATCAAGTACCAAGCCTTTCAGCGGCCCCTGATTTTGCTTGTAAAGATTTTCCAATGCGGTGGCAAGATTGTCACCTGTCATTTCCTGGAACTGTGTGATACGGACGAATCCATAGCCGGGTTCGATCAATTTCGACTTTACGCTTTGCACCTTGATGACGGCACGTGTCAGCGTGAACGTCAGCAATTTAGGCTCATCTTTGCGTGTGATGGTCAGTGTTATCTTGCTTCCCGGTTTGCCGCGCATGCGCTTGACTGCATCCTCGAGCGTCATGCCTTTGACCAGCGTGTCATCCAATTTGATGATCAGGTCTCCACTCTTGATGCCGGCCTGATGGGCAGGAGTGTCCTCTATTGGGGAGACGACCTTCACTAAACCGTCTTCCATCCCTACTTCAATACCGAGTCCGCCGAATTCACCATGTGTGCCGACTTGCAGTTCCTTGTATGCATCGACATCAAGATAGGCAGAATGCGGATCCAGCCCACTCAGCATGCCAGTGATAGCTTCCGTGATCAGCTTTTTGTCGGTTACCGGTTCGACGTAATCACTCTTGATGCGTCCAAACACCTCGGAGAATGCGCGCAATTCCTCAATAGGAAGCGGCGTGGTATGTGTCTCCTTATCCGCAATCGCGGCGAAATGAAGGCTGACCGATAAACCCGCGACCAAACCTAAACCTATCAAACCTGCTTTCCTTATAAAACTCATAGTTTCCTCAATATTGTTTAGAGGCCATTCCAGCAGGCTTCTTGCCACGAGGTATGAAACCTACTGGAGTGGTCTCTTGTTCAGCCACTTTAACGGATCGAAAGGTTTGCTTTTGTGGCGTAGTTCGAAGTATAAACCGGAAATCTCATTGCCGCCGCTGTTGCCCACTATCGCAATGGTATCACCGCCGCGGAGTGTGTCTCCGACCTGTTTGTGCAGTGATTCGTTGTTGCCATACAAGCTCATGTAACCCTTGCCGTGATCCACGATCAGCAGATTGCCGAAGCCCCGCAACCAGTCGGCAAACACAACCTGCCCGGCAGCGACGGATTTGACAGCCTGCCCTGCAGAAGTTCTGAGAAACAAGCCCTTCCACAGCATCTTGCTATCGGGGCGACGGGTTCCGAAACGGTTGGTGATGGTTCCCTTGACCGGCAATATCAGTTTGCCTTTGAGTTTATCGAACGGGCTGCCATCAAAATGATTATCCGGTAGCCTGTCATTGTGGAAAACCGAGCTGGAGTCGGGTTGGTCGAGCATTGCCGTGATTCTTTCGACCAGTTGCGCGAGCCGGTTTTCGTCGCGCTGCAAGCGGCTTATTTCACGACTTTGCAGGCGAAGTTGCTTCGATACTTTGAGCAGCATATTTTGCCTGGCGCGTTGCTGCTTTCCCAATGAATTTTTTTGCGCAGATTGCTCAGCGCGTAATTCGGCCAATTCCTGGCGTTGCTCACGTGCTGCCATGCTGACGGTATTCATTGCGGCGTAATCGGCGCGCAAGCTGGCGAGCCAGGATGCACGGTTACGCGCGATGTAATGGTAGTACTGAAAATCACGGGCAACCCGGTTGGGATCCTGATTGCTCAGCAGCAGCTTGAAATATTCCTGCTTACCGCCAAGATATTGCTGAATGAGCAAATTGCCTAGCAAAGCATGCTGTCCTGCCATGGTTCTGTTCAATTCCTGTTGGCGATCTTGCAGCTTGCCGAGTTTGCGATCGGCAGCCCGGAGTTTTGCAGTGAGCTCGACAAGTTTGCGATTGATATCGCTGATTGCCCTTTCTGATTCACGCAGCGCGTCGGCGGCCTCCGATTTTGATTCGCTGGTCTTGTCCATTTCGCTCTGCATCGCGGCAATGCGCTTGCGCAGATTTTCCAGTTCTTCTTCTTGGCTGGCACGTGCCAAGCTGGGAAGTATTGCGGCGGATAAGGTCAGCGATAGGAGGCACGCAGCCCACATAGCTTGAGCCGAATGTTTGGCAAAGTTATTCACCCTATGATCGTAACTTAATCAAGCTGTGCCCGCTCATTTCCGACGGTTGAGGCAAGCCCATCACTGTCAATAGGCTGGGTGCGAGATCACGAAGAGCGCCGCCGTCAGCAAGCTGGGCTTTGCGCCCGATATACAGGAAAGGCACCGGATTCATGGTGTGCGCGGTGTGCGCCTGATTGGTAGAACGATCCAGCATTTGTTCGGCATTCCCGTGATCAGCAGAAATGATCACTTCGCCACCGATGGATTGCATGGCCTTGACCACGCGACCTATGCATACATCCAGTGCCTCGATGGCATGGGTTGCTGCAACCATGTTGCCGCTATGTCCAACCATATCCCCGTTGGCATAGTTGCAGATTATTGCGTGATATTGACGGCTGAGAATCGCAGCCTCCAGTTTGTCAGTCACCTCAAATGCACTCATTTCCGGTTTCATGTCGTAGGTGGCGACCTTGGGTGAAGGTACCAAAATTCGCTCTTCGCCGGGGTAGGGCTGCTCCCTCCCGCCACTGAAGAAGTAAGTGACGTGGGCATACTTCTCCGTTTCGGCGATGCGCAATTGTTTAAGCCCAAGGCTGGAAATATATTCTCCGAAACCGTTGTGAATAGGTTCCTGGGTATAAGCACAGGGCAATTCAAAATCGTCGCCATAACGGCTAAGCGTGACGAAGCAAGACAATTTCGGGGCTTGTTTTCGCGCAAACTCACTAAATTTGTCTTCAGTTAAAGCACGCGTAATTTCGCGGGCGCGGTCGGCGCGGAAGTTCATGAATACAACAGCGTCGCCATCCTGCATTTTGACGGCCTTTGTGCCAGTTGGGGTGATGACGGTGGGCTTGACGAATTCATCAGACTCACCGCGAGCGTAGCTCTGCGCCAATGCGCTTAATGCGTCTGGCGCGATGAATTCTGCCTGTCCTTGCGTAAGCAATTCGTAAGCCGGTTGCACTCGTTCCCAGCGGTTATCCCTATCCATTGCATAAAATCGTCCGACGATGCTCGCGATTTGGCCTATTCCCAACGCAGAACATTTCTGCTGCAGGAGCTGCAGTGATTGCGCGGCACTCTTGGGAGGGGTGTCTCGGCCATCCAGAAAAGCATGCAGGAAGACTTTGTTTAATCCATTGCGTGCAGCCATTTCAAGCATCGCGAAGATGTGGCTTTCGTGGCTGTGCACGCCGCCCGGAGAAAGCAAGCCCAGGATATGCAGCGCGCTGTTGTTTTTCTTGGCGAGGGTAACCGCTTTGGTGAGTGCAGGATTGGCAAAGAAACTGCCGTCCTCGATAGCTACATCGACGCGAGTCAAATCCTGGTATACCACGCGACCGGCACCTATGTTGAGATGGCCGACTTCAGAATTGCCCATCTGTAAGGAAGGCAAGCCGACGAATTTTTCGGATGCATTGATCAGGGTGTGTGGAAAATTGCTCCAAAGATGATCCCAATTGGGCTTGCGAGCGGCCAGAATGGCATTGTGGTCGGCGTCCTCGCGGTAGCCAAAACCATCGAGAATGAGTAATAAAGCAGGGGTGATCTTCATTGGTGTAGAATATAAGCGGATAATGATTTTACGAGGCTCGCATTTTATCTGAATTGTTCTATCAGGTGCATCGCGAATCGGCTTATTGAGGGCAAGGCTATGACAAACAAATTGATGGATAGAGATGAAGACATTCAGCAAGCTGCGCTGGCTATCAAATCTATTGCACATCCGTTGAGGCTGAAGATTTTGTGTATTCTGGGTGAACAGGAGGTCAGCGTTCAGGACATCGTAGAGCAAGTAGGCACATCGCAGAGTAACATTTCGCAGCACCTGGCGATATTGCGAGACAAAGGCGTATTGGCGACACGCAAGGACGCCAACAGGGTGTTTTACCGTATTGGCGACTTGCGCACATTGAAGCTGGTCGGGATGATGCGCGATGTATTTTGCAGCATTTAGTGAAACGCCCAAAATTCAAAATTCAGAGTTCGCCCCAATGCGAGGCTTAAACAAATTTTCTCTCCGGTCCGCCCAAGGGCAGCTTTAAAAATCCAAATCCCGATACGATGCGCCGCACATATGGCTGAAATGTAATTCCAGTTTTAGTTTGAGCGCGCATTTTGGTGGGGCAGGTATTACCAGCCGGACAAAGCAGCCAGGCTAAGCTCGGCCTGCGAATTACCTCGATCTTGAAACGAATCGGGATTAGCTTGAAGCGGGAGGCCAAATTCGCACTTCCGGCAGCATGGTTTAAGTATAATTGGTGGACGAAGACAACTATGGTCAATAGACAGAGGCACTTACATGCAACTGACCGACGATAGCTTGTCGATGTGCAGGCTCATGCTTTCAGCCCGCTTATCGCGAGACGCAGTTTTAGTCAGCGGTAGCCATTATACAAAACCGGAGATAAGCTTGGAATTGCAGCTTACATATACGGGTGGCATCAATGAATAAGTTGGTAGAAAACTTGCCAGGCAAGCTATTGTCCGTTGATGGTGCGCCAAGTGATAGACCGGTTCATGAGGTCAGCTTAGAGATGCTGCCTTTGCAACATGCCGAACATCTGGTGAATTTTGCCGACAATTTTGGATCGGGCTGGCTTGATCCAAAAAATAAGCAACTGCGCCTCCAATTCCATCTGGTCACCCTATTCAGCAATGCAAATACCGATGAACTATGGCTTATAGTTCCTGGGGCAGATAGTAAAATTTCATTAACTCCCACCCGGATTGGTTCGCCGGGCGTAGGCCAAAGACATCCAGAATTTTCCTGGTCAACCCAGAGTCGTTTTGTAGTGGATGAAGCTATCCAATTGCCAGATTGGGCAATGAGCGCCACCCGGTTTGAAATATTGGCTGCAGTGGAGGGCAAACCGGAAAAAATCGGCATTATTTCTGTTGGTGTGGTTTCCGGCAGCCACAAGGAGCAGTACGCCAACGGTGTTGAGACGACGGCGCTTGAAATATCATCTTCTCCATCGGGTTCGGTAAATGTGATCGAGAATTCAGCAACCTCCTTGGCTGTTAATTCTGCTGAGGGTGAAGTTTTTGCGCTGGACAAATACATCCCGGTAATTGTGCGCAGGGTTGATAGCCGTATCAAGCGGATGAACCGGCTGTTTCTTGTTACAGTAGTAATACCTACCTTGATCTCCGCCATCTATTTCGGGCTGATCGCCTCAGATATTTACATCTCTGAATCCCGTTTTGTGGTGCGCAGCCCTCAGCATCAGACAAATACCGGGCTCGGGGCGCTGATTCAGGGGGCTGGATTCTCGCGCTCGCAGGACGATACCTACACCGTTCACGACTATATTTTTTCGCGCGACGCATTGAAAAAACTCGACGAGCAATTTGCGGTGAGCAAGGCATTTGCCAGCAACAGTGTGGATATATTCAGCCGATTTGCCGGTCTGGATTGGGACAACAGCTTTGAAGCATTGCATCGCTATTACCAAAAGCGCGTGGCGGTTGATCTGGATGCTGCATCTTCTATTTCAACCTTGAGCGTGAATGCTTTTTCTCCGCAAGATGCCTACCAGATCAATGAGAAACTCCTGGAGTTGAGCGAAAGTCTGGTCAACCAGCTCAACGAGCGGGGGAGGCAAGACATGATCCGCTTTGCGTCCGACGAAGTAGCGATAGCGGAACAAAAAGCCAAAGCAGCCTCGCTGGCCGTTTCCAACTTCAGAAATCGAAAAGGCATATTCGATCCCGAAAAACAATCGGCATTGCAATTGCAGCAAATATCAAAAGTGCAAGACGAATTGATTGCCACTAAAATACAGCTTGCCCAGATACGCATGCTAACGCGCGACAATCCGCAAATCCCATCTTTGCAACAGCGTATCGAAACCCTGCAAACCGAAATCAATTCAGAAACCGCCAAGGTGGCCGGTGGAGACCGCTCACTTGCAAATAAATCGACCGACTATGAAGCACTGATACTGGAGCGCGGTTTTGCCGAAAAGCAACTCGCTGCGGCGCTCACCTCCCTGGAGCAAGCCCGCAACGATGCGCAACGCAAGCAACTGTACCTTGAGCGCATCGTCCAGCCAAGCAAACCGGACATCGCCATGGAACCCCGGCGGATTCGCAATGTGTTCGCCACTTTTGTGCTGGGCTTGATGGCTTGGGGCATTCTCACCATGCTTCTCGCCGGAGTTAGAGAGCATCAGGATTAAATCAGAAATGATTAAGCCAACCCCTTTGCGGCGCTCACTATCGATACAGGCACGCGTGATCGGCGCGTTGCTGATGCGCGAAATCCTGACCCGTTATGGCCGGCATAATATCGGTTTTCTGTGGCTGTTTGTCGAGCCCATGATGTTCACACTGGGGGTAACCGCATTATGGACGTTGGCAGGCTTAAATCACGGATCCAGTTTGCCCATTGTAGCGTTTGCGCTTACCGGCTATTCCTCGGTACTGGTTTGGCGCAACATGCCCGCCCGTCTGTGTGGGTCGATAGAGCCAAATTTGTCTTTGATGTATCACCGCAATGTTAAGGTGATGGATATTTTTGCCTCACGACTATTATTAGAGAGCGCGGGCGCAACGATATCTTTTATTATTTTAGGCTTCTTCTTTACCGCGATAGGATGGATGAAGCCGCCCGAAGATATTATTAAAGTCCTGCAGGGCTGGTTTATGCTGATCTGGTTTGGGTCCTCGTTGGGTGTATTAATAGGTGCGTGGAGCGCGCGTACGGAAATTGTCGAAAAAATCTGGCATCCTGCGGCTTATCTCCTTTTTCCTTTGTCAGGCGCAGCCTTCTTGGTGGATTGGCTGCCTCCCGCAGCGCAAAAATTTGTATTGTATTTACCCATGGTACATGGCGTCGAATTGTTGCGTGAAGGCTATTTTGGCTCAGCCGTGCATGCGCATTACGATATTCCATACACGGCATTTTTTTGCCTTTGCTTGAGCTTGCTTGGCTTGGCAATGCTTCGTATTGAAGGTCGAAGAGTGACTCCGGAATGATCAAGATCAGCAATCTGGTCAAGCAATACCCAACGCGACATGGGCCGCGCACGGTGCTGGATAACATTAACCTGAGTATCGGTACCGGTGAAAAGATCGGGTAAATCCACATTGATCCGGCTGATCAGCGGGGCGGAGCAGCCAACCTCCGGCAGTATTCATCGGGGCATCAGCGTTTCATGGCCGCTGGCTTTTGGCGGCGCTTTCCAGGGCACCTTGACGGGATTGGACAACTTGCGCTTTATTTGCCGCGTATATGGCGCCAGCACCGAAGACAAGATTCCCTTTGTGCTGGAATTTTCCGAACTGGGACAATATTTGTATGAGCCGGTTAATACCTACTCATCAGGAATGCGTGCTAGGCTGGCTTTCGCTATTTCCATGGTGGTTGAATTTGATTGTTTTCTAATTGACGAAATTGTAGCAGTAGGAGACTTGCGCTTTCAGGAAAAATGCCGTATCGAGCTTTTTGAAAAGCGCAAAGATCGCGCCATGATCATCGTCTCGCACCAGCCCGAACTAATATTGTCGCACTGCGACAGGGCCGTAGTGCTGCACGATGGAAAAATCCATTGCTTTGAAGATATTACCCATGCCTACGAGTTTTATCAGGTTGCCGCATGACAGAAGCGCTCGACCCTTTTACAGCGCAGATAAAAGCTCGTCTGCTGCCCCTGTCACCATTGGGGAAAGCTATGGAGTGGCTTGTCGAACGATTGCCTCGGCGGCTTATTCGGATTGTACTTAAACCGACCAATGACATAGAGGCCATCAACGAAAGTAAGGGGGAATACAAGGCCATAAGTAAGGCGCCCAGTTTTGAGATGATGTTTATGTCTGCATCACCCCAAGGCGGTTGGTATTATCTCGAGGCTGCATTGGTGCGTAACAATGGCAGCCGAGAGGCCAGTATTCGCGCAGACATCCGCGATGAATACATAGAGAGCATCACCTTACCTATTCCAACCAACCTTCGGGGCACAGTACGGGAAGTGTTTTATCTACCCTGCAATGTTACGGCTCTCTACTGGCTACCAACGACTGCCCCGGGATTTTTTTCCCAAAGCCAGTTCCTGCTTCACAAAATATCGCCAGTGGAAAGCACCTTGCGGCGGTTGTGCCGGGTGCTATTTGACCTCTGGCGCTTCAGGAGCAGAACACCCGCCACCCGTGCAGGGCTTACCTGGTGGGGGGCGATCAGTAATCTGCAAGATGCCTACCGGCGCACTGCTGTCTTGCGCATCAATCGTATGATGGGAATCGATTACTCGACATTTATCTTACTCAATGACAATCTAAAGAAAACCGAAATTCGTGCCATGAGAAAACAGGCTCACCAACTTCCCTTTCGCCCGATTATTACCCTAGTCATGCCCGTACAGATCCCATCTGAGGATTTTTTCAGAGCTGCACTCGATTCTGTTGTCGGGCAAATCTATCCACACTGGGAGTTATTGTTGGCTGGAGATTTTTCTGAGGGCTCCCAAAATCTCGCAATTGCCAATGAGTACCGGAACAAAAAAGCACAAGTAAAAATTGTCTTGGCCAAGCCTGGTTCAGACCTGACTGAAAAATTCAATAGTGCGCTTGAATTAGCGCAAGGGGAATTTGTCGCCAGAATTAATCAACATGACCAGATTCCTCCGCATGCCCTCTTGTTATTGGCAAAGGAAATCAACAAACATCCGGAGGTTGACTTGATCTACACCGACGAAGACAGCATAGACGACACCTGCAAACGACTCGACCCGCGATTCAAGCCAGACTGGAATCCTGAGTTATTCTTCTCCCATAACTATTTAACCAATTTAATTCTCTACCGCCAAGCGCGTGTACTAGAGCTGGGTGGCTATCGCCCCGGTTTTGAGGGTGCCGAGGACTACGATTTATCCTTGCGATATCTAAGAGATATTCCGACCATCAGAATCAGACACATTGCTAAAGTTCTGTACCATGTTCGCGCTACAAGCCAACCCGTAGAGTTTACTCCATTGCACCTACACGGAGAGTACTGGGGAGAGGTGAAAGGGTCCGCACATCAATCCGGAAAGCGCGCCCTGGCAGCCTACTTTGTAGGAACCGGCGCTATCGTTGAAGACGGCCCAGCTGCAGGCCTCTACCACCTGAAACATCCGCTGCCGGTACAACCGCCACTGGTGAGCATCATTATCCCAACCCGAGACAGGGTGGAAATCCTCAAAGCATGTATCGAAAGCATCCAGCAGAAAACGGATTACGAAAACTGGGAGGTGCTAATTATAGATAATCAATCGGAAGAATCAGCAACACACGCCTATTTTGAGCAAATGCAAAGCGATAAACGGATCAAGCTAATTTGTTATAACAAACCTTTTAACTATTCTGCCCTGAACAATTTTGCTGTCCAATACGCACAAGGGGAAATTCTCGCCCTCCTGAATAACGACGTGGAAGTGATTACCAAGGATTGGCTTTCAGAGATGGTTGGTCATGCCATACGCCCGGAAATTGGCGCAGTGGGTGCGAAACTGCTTTATTCAAACGGTACGGTACAACATGCCGGAGTTATACTTGGAATAGGTGGGGTGGCCGGACACGCACATAAATACCTGAAAGGTGGCGAACACGGATACTGCCACCGGGCTGTCGTTGCGCAGAATCTATCTGCCGTTACTGGAGCCTGCCTCATAGTTAGGAAAAGTTCCTACATAAAAGTTGGCGGTTTGAATGAAGTGAACTTAAAAGTTGCTTTTAACGATATTGATTTTTGTCTTAAACTGGTCGAGGCGGGATATCGGAATGTATTCACCCCTCATGCCCGACTTTACCATCACGAATCGATCAGCCGCGGACACAACGATACGCCAGAAAAACATGCGCTGTTTGTACGGGAGGTTGAGTATATGAAAAATAAATGGGGCAAAAGGTTAAAGCAAGATCCTGCATACAATTTTAATTTGACGCGGGAATTTGAGGATTATTCACTGACATATCAATAGAACATTATCAAAATGGTTATTTCACATTCAAAAAAATTTGCAATGTATTTGCCATGGAAGGCAGCAAGTCAAACCATAGCTGATCGCCTAAAGCCTTATAACGATAGCCCATACGATCGATTTTTTTACTTTAATCCATTCTTGAGCCGTGTGGTTCATCAACACATTACCTGTGCAGATTTTGCATGTCTTCCAGAGTGTAAGTTGGGATATCTCACAGCTTCTTTTGTGCGAAATCCATATGACCGCGTATATTCTGGCTTTCGGCAACTTCAAAAAGATTTGCGTGAACAACCCCACGCTTCATATCCTGCGCCATGGATAAAAGATTTAGTTATGAAGCAGTTGGCTGACAATTTTGCACAACTCAGTCGTGCGCAGTTCAGGTTCGACGAGTGGCTTGAAACTGTGAGTGAGGATCAAATACACAATGTGGGTCGCAATAGTAATTTTCCTCTCCATCCTTCCCATTATTGGACACATCTTGGTGGAAATCAGGTTGCAAATTTCGTTGGGCGGGTAGAAAGCTTTGAGGTGGATTTCCAAAATTTTTTGGGAAAGGTGTCCATCAATGAGACGCAGCGATTAAATTCCAACGTGGTTGAATTGGAAGGCGACTCATCAACCAATCCATTTGGCTACCGGTACATAGGCAGAATGAATACTCGCTCAATCGACAAAATTACCCAACTTTTTAAACGTGATTTTGAACTTTTCGGCTATGAGCAGATACACACTTAAGGCGGCAAGCAATCAGGCAAAAGAATATCTGCGGGCTAAGCTTGATCAGGCGAACCTAGATCCCTTGGTAGATTAATGTTAGTCATGGAGTTGGGATATGAGTCGACAAACAAAAAAAACTAAGATCTCCATTGGAAATGAAGTGGTATTTGGTTCGTCAGTGCTATCATCCCAATCGGGCGTGTTTAACCATTCTGTAAGTGTTGCTCGCACCTTGCATTTCCATACGGGCACCCACAAAACAGGATCGACGGCTTTGCAAGTCTATCTGGCTGCTAATAAAGAGCTGTTGGGCAAATCCGGGGTCAGTTATTCGTTTCCAGAGGGTGCAGATCAATCAATGGGAAACGGTCAATATCTGTATGAACATATCTATGAACGTAATATGCAGGACAGTCAGCTTGATGAGCTACTGGAGTATTATCTTGCAGGCCAGTCCATGGCCATTTGCTCTTCAGAAGATTTTACACGGTTCAAACTTCAAGAATGGCGACAGATTAATGATGCCTGTCAGCGACTTCAAGTGCAAGTCAGGGTTGTGACATTTGTCCGTGATATTGGACCCTATTATTTCTCACTTCATAGTCAATTGATAAAGGGCGGAGAAATTCATACCTCGTTTGCGGAATTTTGCAAATGGAACCAATATTATCCTGTGCTAGACTCGATAAAGTGTTTGCTTGATGTGTTTGGACGAGAATCAATGTCCGTTATTCACTATGAGTCAGTAATAGATAATTTGGACATTGCATTCATGCAGACTGTCGGGCTATCTGCTGATCAATATGATAGTTCACCTCTCAAATTAACGGTTAATCGCAGTCTCACGGAATATGAGCAGGAGAGATTATCATTCATTAATAAAACAACTGGCCGACAATATTCGCATGAACTCTCTGACTTGCTGTTGAGGCGACGCCCATATCTAAAATCTCTGAAACGTTTCAATCAAGAAATCATTGAAATTCTGACGGTGCGACACTCTTCTGACGTTGGCTGGCTCAATCAAATTATTTTTGGTTGCTCAGGGGTTGTTAGAATTTGTGACAAAACACTAAGCAATGCTTCTAACAAGGTGATGAGTGAAGCGGACCAGCAAGCCATCGACCGCGATGTTGCTAACTGGTGCATGTCAAAGTTGCAGGCCATGCAGGAAGAAAGTATTAAATTCATCACGGCTCGGTTGCTTGCAATAGATTGGGGAAACGCCGGCAACCCAGTTGTCCCTAAGAATTTTGATCCGATAGCCTATTTATTGCTCAATCTCGATGTTTTAAAGGCGGGTGTGCCACCCTATGAGCATTTTATTCACTCTGGGCAATATGAAAGGAGAAAGTGGGAATGGTCGAATCAATAATTCCTTTCAGCCCCATTCCCAAATCTTTGGAGGCTGATGGAGAAAGATTTTTACCTGAACACATGCATGGCAGCATCGAACTCGAACATCTGCATCGATATAATTTTTCCAGCCAACTTGTAGGCGATAAAGTTGTCTTGGATATCGCCAGCGGTGAAGGATATGGGAGCGCTTATCTGGCAAGATTTGCCCGACATGTGATTGGTGTTGATATCGCCCAAGAGGCGGTTGAGCATGCCAAGCTAAAATATTCAAAAGATAATCTCGAATATTTAGTAGGAACCTGCGCGGCTATTCCACTAGAGGATCGTTCGGTTGATGTGGTGGTTAGTTTTGAAACCATTGAACACCACAGCGAACATGAAGCCATGATGAGTGAAATTAAAAGGGTGCTCCGACCCGGCGGTATTCTTATTATTTCCAGCCCAGATAAATATGAATACTCTGAAAAGCACTCTTTTCATAATCCGTTTCACGTTAAAGAGTTAAATAAAGAAGAATTTCAATCTTTGCTGACAGCACATTTCAAAAATGTGAAGCTTTATGGTCAGCGAGTATTACTTGGTTCGGCATTGTTTAGCCAAGGCGAAATTCATAAGGTAGTTTTTAATGAATTAGGCAGTGAGTCGGCCCCAGTATCCAATATGCCAGCGCCTCTATATTGGGTTGCGGTTGCGTCTGATAAGAAATTGCCGGCAACAAGCGGTGGCATTTTCGAACAACCACTTGCTGGCTTATGGCAGGACATAACCAGCCAAAGAAATGCCAAGGTCGCGGAATTGATCCGGGCAGTTGCGGTGCCCGACTCAAATCTACTTAAATCTCAATTGAACGGTTCGTGGTATCTGCAACAAAATCCGGATATCGTTGAGGCAGGTGTTGATCCATACACGCACTGGCTTAACAACGGTATGGCTGAAGGACGACTTCCTGCAACTGATCCTGTTGTTTTGGCACGTGATCTTGTAGCAGAGCGAGAACAAACACTCAACGTGGTTATTGAAGAAAAGGGACGTGAATTACGTCAAGCCCAGCATGAATCTTTGGAGCGGCAAAAAGTTCTGGAAGCGGAAATTGTCCAAGTCAAGCTCAAGGCGCGATATGAAGTGGATGCGCAGCTACGCATGTTGGCTGAAAGGGAACGTGTCTTTGCCGAACAACTGAACCAACTGCAACAAGCTGCCAACCAAGAACGTGCTGCACAGGCGGATGCTGCCCAGCTGCAGATGGCTGCGCTAGCCGAGCGGCATGCTCAGCAAGAACAAGAACTACGCATGATCATTGAAGAAAAGGGGCGTGAATTACGCCAAGCCCAGCATGAATCTTTGGAGCGGCAAAAAGTTCTGGAAGCGGAAATTGTCCAGGTCAAGCTCAAAGCGCACGTTGAAGTCGAGGCGCAACTTCGTATATCAGCTGAACGAGAACGTGCTTTTGGTGAACAACTGAACCATCTGCAACAGGTCGCCAATCAAGCACAGGCCGCTCTTAAGAACCAATATTCCAGGCTACTGATGCATGTGAATAATAAGCTGGAGGCTATTCAATCAACCTGGAGCTGGAGTTTGACAGCGCCATTACGCGTTTTCGCGGCTTTTATTAGGACAAAATCAGATTTTCGACCCATTGATCCCCACCAATTTTTTTCGGTATTTTCCTCTGATGAACAAACGACAGCGACTATCTATCCAGAGGCGAATGTGCTTGATAATCAAGTCAAACCTAATCCGTATTCGCAGATTGATATACTGTTTAAGTGGTTTAATGGGCAAAAATATCTTGATTGCAATCCAGATGTTGCGGCGGCAGGAGCCAACCCATATGAGCATTTTATGCGTTATGGGTGGCTAGAAGGGAGAAAAATTTCATCAATACACAATTCATATGGGAGAGAAACTGCTGACGTATCTACTGATGTGTGTCAAAAAGAAAATTCTGGGGTAAAGAATAAGCAGGGTCAGCAATATGATGCTAACCATATTCTCCCCTCCACGGCTTCTATTCAAACCACGCCTTTGTTAGCATCTTCAGGTACAACAAAGAATATTGCTGCCTACTTCATGCAATCATCTGATGAAAAGTTGCAAGATGATGGTTACACTTTTACGCGATTGATGCATTACATTTGGAATTCACGTCTGGATTTACAAAATGTATTTGACATTTATCAACATGATGGCCGGTTCGAGTTCTGCAAATGGTTTTTGTTTAGTGCATCAAAAGAGTATGGTTTTCCACCTAATGTCTATCCTATAAATCTATTAGAAAAGCTTGCTGCAGTGAGTGGAGATGTGGGGCAAAGAGCCATTTCCATGCTTGATGCACAAACAAGGTTAATAAAAATGGCTGGGCAGGTTGCAGCCGAGCCATCTGAGCATGCAACAGGTGCAAACTTGATAGGCTACGCTTATGGTGAGTTTGGTATGGGTGAGCATGTCCGTATGGTGGCTAGAGCATTAAATACAACGAACACTCCTTTCTGCATTATTGATCAAGAAGTGGGTATGCACGGGTCAGGAGATGATAGTGTTAGGCAATGGGTGACTGGTACACCTCTATACAACGCTAATATATTTCATATTAATGCTGATGTTTTTCCGCCGCTGTATTTCAAATTCGGGGACTCCTTTTTTTCTGGCCGTCGCAACATAGGTTATTGGGCTTGGGAGCTTTCCAAATGTCCACCAGAATTTGATGTGGCACTCAATATGGTAGATGAGGTATGGGCTATTTCAGGGTTTGTCGCAGATTCCTTTAAGTCCAGATCGCCGGTGCCAGTGTTTACTATGCCGCTTGCGGTGACTGTGCCTGCTCTCGATGCATCTCGTTTCACAAAGGCATATTATGGACTGCCGGAAGATGAATTCGTATTCTTCTTTACTTTTGACGCTGCTTCCTACTTGGATCGTAAAAATCCGATGGCGGTTGTTCGTGCCTTTAATCTGGCATTTCCGCTCGGCAATGAAAACGTTCATTTACTTCTCAAAACCATGAATATAGAAGTTGCTGGCTCTTTGTGGAATGCTTTGCTCAAGCAGATAGATAACGATCCGCGAATCACGATTATGAGTAAACGGCTGACCAGAGAAGAAGTTCTTGGTTTGAACCTAGCCTGTGATGCTTTTGTTTCGCTTCATCGCTCTGAGGGTTTTGGGCGATGTGTGGCAGAAGCAATGGCATATGGCAAACCCGTGATTGTTACAAATTATTCGGGTACTCGGGATTTTGCAATGGATGGCACTGCCTGTGTGGTTGACTATAACCTTGTGCCAGTACCTGAAGGGAATTATCCATTTTGGAAAGATCAAGTCTGGGCTGAGCCTAATATTGAATATGCCGCAGCACTAATGAAGAAACTTGTTCATGACGAAATATACCGTGCTGAAGTGGCTATAGCAGGGCAAAAGTACGTGCTGGATAATTTCAACGAGTCGGTTATTGGTGAGCGATATGCAAAGCGCATTAGCGTGATTAAGGCAATGCACTTATCGACTAAAACTCCGATAGTGTCACCGCCGCAATTGGTTGTCGACAGCATGGATGAAATAGCAGGTAGTATTGATGCGCCTACGGCAGAACAGTGCAATGCAATATCCGATGTATTTATGGTTGCAGGATGGGTGGCTTCGATACAGGGTATTGAATGTGTCGATATTTATATCAATTCTGAATTTGTCGGAAAAGCTTATTACGGTATTTTAAGGCAGGATGTTTACAACGCTTTTCCTCGCTTAACTAATGCTGCGAGAAGTGGATTTTGTTATCAAGTAGATATTACTGCTCTACATGAAGGTAACCACACTTTAAAGGTGATGGCAAAATCTCGTAGTGGTGAAATCAAAGATTGGTCAATGGGTTTTACGCTAATAAGCTCAACTAAATATCAGAAGTGGCTAGAAAAGAGTGACCAAGTTTATGGTAACAAGGAATTTCTCTGTAGAGCAAAAGCAGTAAACCTGTTCTCGCTATTGCTAAAAATTGAGCCTAATTATGATCGCGCTTTGTTTGTATTGACATTGAAATCATTCGCTGATCAGACGCATGCAAAATTTGAAATTATCGTTATTGCCGATATTGTTCAACGTGAAGAAATTGTGTGTTTGGTTGAGAGTGTTGGATTAACAAATGAAGTACAGTTCACTTCAAGCTCTGTCAATGATTGGATGTCAAAGGTGACCAATTGTCGAGGCCATTTAATTGGAGTGGTGGATGTAGGCGACGTACTGAGACCTTGGGCACTTAGTGTCGTTGATGACGTTATCCAGACCAATAATAAAGTCGGCCTCATATATGCTGATGAAGATTCCATATTAGAAGGAGTGCGTTGCAAACCAATTTTCAAACCTGGCTGGTCTCCCATTTTTCTTGATGGCTACAATTACATTGGCAGGCCTTGGTTTGCGCTGAAGAGCGATATGGTTGCCGCGTTATCCATGCTAGATACAGATAACCGAGGCATGAATGAGCACCAATTACTTAAAGAGATTGGTTCTATCACTTCAGCCATTTGTCATATACCCTCTGTACTGGTTTCGCGTCATTGCTATTCGATGGATAAGTTCGAGCCAACTAGTGTTGGCAAATGGACAACAGGAAATGGCGCTGAAATGATTTATCCCAAGGTATCCATCATTATTCCAACACGACTAAGTGACATTGATATCGTTGATCGTTGTTTATCGGGGTTAAATAATTTGACTGAATACCCAGAATTGGAGGTGATAATTGTCGCTAACAATGTCGCGGATTCGTCTTTGATAGAAAACTATTTAGTCAAATGGCCTTTCAAGGTCATTCATTGGAATGCTGCTTTCAGTTGGTCTGGCATTAATAATTTTGGCGCTGCTCATGCAACCGGCGATTATTTGCTGTTTATGAATGATGATGTTGAACCGCTGCACGAGAATTGGTTAAAAGTTATGGTTCAAACAATAGCTGTTACCAGCGCTGGTGTGGTGGGCCCACTACTAAAGTACCCTAATGGCACAATTCAACATTTGGGTATTAATTTTATTGATTATGGGGGTAGTTCTCGACACCTTTTTCGATTTTGTAACGGAAATGAACGCACCTTGAAATGGTTGATGAATCACCCCCGTGAAGTAAGTGCAGTTACTGGCGCATGTCTATTAACCACTAAAGACCTCTTTAATGATGTTGGTGGTTTTGATGAGGAGTTACCACTTGTTTGTAATGATACTGATTTCTGCTTAAAAGTGGCAGAGATGGGTTATTCAATCGTTATTCAACCTAGTGCAAAATTGATTCATCACGAAGGAGTGAGCCGGGCTGGCATGCCAGAGGTTGATGACGTATCTAGGTTCTGGGAAAAATGGGGAAAATATTTAAAACAAGGTGACCAATTCACAAACCCCAATCTCGATGCAACCCGTGATGATTGGACTGTTAACCCAGATCTAATGGCCGAATATAGATATCGAATTTCAAATAGAATTTTTCAGGAAATAAACCATGAAAGAGTGTAGTAAATCGATTTCGCGCCGTTTGGCCGACTCAAATTTCATTAACCGCTATTTCATTGGTAATGGTTTGGATATTGGAGGTAAGCCGGACCCATTGCTACTTTACCAGAAACTTTTCTGTCAGATGAAGAGTGTAAAAACCTGGGATTGGGAGGATGGTGATGCTCAGATCATGGCCGGGGTCCCCGATGGGAAATATGATTTTGTCCACAGCAGCCATTGCCTTGAGCATCTTGTTGACCCGCGAGAAGGTCTAAAAAATTGGTTTCGTGTTGTGCGCCCTGGTGGCTATTTGGTCATAACCGTTCCAGATGAAGATTTGTATGAGCAGGGCGTATTTCCTAGTACGTTTAACAAAGACCATAAGTGGGCTTTCACGATCTATAAACATAAATCATGGAATAAGAGGAGTATAAATGTTCTCGATCTGGTCCGCGATTTAGGTGAAGAGGCTGAGCTAGTTCGTGTGGAACAGTTATCTGCGACTTATCGATTTGATTTGCCACGCTATGATCAAACGTTAACCCCTGTTGGGGAATGCGGCATTGAATTTGTAATTCGTAAACGTACAAAGGCTGAAATCGCAGATTGCGGTCGCTGGCGCAGACCAGACGTTCAACCAGAACGGGAAATCCGCCTGCATCTGAACCAACATCGTGATGATATGCAATTGATGAAACAAAACAACACTGGACATCCGCCATTTACAAATGATAGCGATGTTTGAGGTGATCTTGTGATAGTTCGCGCACGTGCGCCATTGCGCCTTGGTCTGGCAGGAGGCGGTACCGATGTTTCCCCCTACTGCGATACTTTTGGTGGCTATGTGTTAAATGCCACAATCGATCGCTATGCGTATGCGGTCATTAAAACACTGGATGAGCCAGTTGTGCGATTTGTTGCTACCGATCAACAAGCTGAGAAGTGTGTGGCGATTACTGAGCCATTATTGCTAAATGGTAAGCTTGATCTGCATAAGGCCGTGTATAACGAGATGATTCAGCGCTACAGCGCCGGGAAGCCAATACCGCTGGAACTGAGTACGTTTTGTGATGCCCCTGCAGGTTCCGGTTTGGGGTCTTCATCCACGCTTGTTGTTGTGATGATTCGAGCTTTTGCCGAGTTGCTCAATTTGCCGCTGGATGATTACACGATTGCTCAATTGGCTTTCAAGATCGAACGGGTCGATTGTGGATTGCTGGGCGGGCGGCAGGATCAATACTCGGCTACTTTTGGCGGCTTCAACTTTATGGAGTTTTATGCCGATGAACGGGCGGTGATCAATCCTTTGCGGGTCAAGAACTGGATCATCTGTGAGCTGGAGGCATCCCTAGTGTTGTTTTATACCGGTGTTTCTCGTGAGTCCGCCAAGATTATTGCCGATCAAAGTAGTAATGTAATAGCGGGGTCGGTCGATGCCATGGATGCAATGCATGGAATTAAGCGTGAGGCTTTGGTTATGAAAGAGTGCTTGCTTAGGGGTGATTTTGCCGGGATAGTCGATTCGATGAGGCTTGGGTGGGAAAACAAGAAGCGCTCAGCCAAAACAGTTTCAAATCTGCAAATAGAGGAAATTTATAATTCAGCCGTCAACAGGGGGGCGCTGGCAGGGAAGGTCTCAGGTGCAGGAGGCGGCGGATTCATGATGTTTTTTGTACCACCGGATAAGCGGATGGATGTGATTAGAACCCTGAGCTGTTTTGATGGTCAGGTCAGCAATTGTCACTTTACCAAGTTTGGCTCCCAAGCATGGCGAGTTTAATTTATCACGCGATATTCAAGGCCTCCATCTGATGGAAGCGATTGTCTTGGCGGGAGGGTTCGGAACTCGTTTGCGCGAGTTGGTGCCAGAGTTACCGAAGCCGATGGCGCCGGTTGCCGGGAGACCTTTTCTTGAGATATTGCTTACTTCACTTGCACACAAGGGGTTTCGTCGAGTGGTGCTGTCTTTGGGTTACATGGCAGAAACAGTGGCAGCCCATTTTGGCAATCAGTTTTTGGAAATAGAGCTGGTTTACGAAGTTGAAAACACACCTTTGGGCACGGGCGGAGCTGTGCGTCAGGCGCTTACGCGTTGCAATGAAGATCATGTGTTTGTGTTCAATGGGGATACGTACCTTGATCTTGAGGTTGCTGATGTTGAGGCACACTGGCAAATACATCTTTTGCCGATTATCGTGGCTCGCGAAGTGCCGGATACAGCTAGATATGGGCGCTTGGTTACTTCGGGTGGGCGAGTAACCGGCTTCTTGGAAAAGGGCATGGCGGGTTCCGGATTGATTAATGCTGGTTGCTACGTGCTACCCGTTGATATTCTGAAT
>Ga0224495_10000966_pt1 | contig 21400 bp, 23 predicted proteins | sample SF_Jul11_sed_USG_FD_168128 | JGI IMG/M metagenome (GOLD analysis project Ga0224495, IMG submission 168128) | Sediment microbial communities from San Francisco Bay, California, United States - SF_Jul11_sed_USGS_4_1 | ecosystem: Environmental > Aquatic > Marine > Sediment | place: USA: California...
ATGCAGATAATAATCTGGACATTCAGGAGTTTATGATCATCCCTGCTGGTGGAAAATCTTTTAAGGAATCCCTGAGAATGGGGGTTGAGGTGTTTCATCATCTGAAGAAGGTTTTAAAGGAGAGAAATTTCAATACCGGAGTGGGAGATGAAGGTGGTTTTGCACCAAACCTTGGCTCAAACGAGGAGGGCTTCCAGGTTATAATGGAGGCAATAGATAAAGCCGGATATAGATCAGGAGAGGATATATTCCTGGGAATTGATGCTGCCGCCTCAGAATTCTATAATAGTGAGGATAAGCTTTATATATTTAAAGCCGAGGGAAGAAAGCTTTCCAGCCAGGAGCTTATTCATTATTATGAAGAGCTCTTGAGTAAATACCCGATTGTATCAATCGAGGACGGATTAGCTGAGGATGACTGGGATGGCTGGGTGAAACTAACTGAAAAGTTAGGAAGTAGAATCCAGATTGTCGGGGATGATATTTTCGTCACTAATCCAAAAAGACTAAAGCTGGGAATAGAGAAAAAAGCAGCTAATGCTATCCTTATCAAATTGAACCAGATAGGTACCTTGACTGAGACTTTAGATACTATTGATATGGCAAAAAAGGCAGGATTCAAAACTGTAATATCCCATCGTTCAGGAGAGACGGAGGATACAACTATTGCCGATGTTGCAGTTGCTGTCTCCTCTGGTCAGATAAAGAGCGGCTCAAGTTCAAGAACTGACAGGGTTTGTAAGTATAACCAGCTTTTGAGGATAGAGGAAAACCTGGGCAAAAAAGCTGTTTATGCCGGGGGGAACATCTTTTCTGGTTTAAGTAAAGGTAAACCAGTATGTTGATGAGGAAAAAAAATCCCAGAAAAAATGTCTTTTTCGAAAGGTTGGATAAAAATGTATTCTCCCAGAAGAAGATATTAAGACGGTTATTTTTTCTACTGGTTTTATTTTTAATATTCTATCTTTATTTTGTCGGGGATTATGGATTTTTAAGGCTTCTTTCTCTGAAAAAGGAAAAAGACAGCTTGATACTGGAGACCAAAAAGCTACAAGCTCAGAATATGGACTCGGAGATGGAGATAGGTAAGCTAAAGGAGGATCTTTTCTATATCGAAAAAGTCGCCCGAGAAAGATACGGGATGGCAAAAGAAGACGAGTTGATCTACAAATTTATCCAGCCACAGGATAATTCCTCAACGCCTTTTCCCGAAGAGACCAAATGAGTCTGGTTAAATCCGAAGGGATAGTATTAAAAGGTATAAAGTACGGTGACACCTCGATGATCTTTTCCCTTTACACCAGGGATTTCGGAAAAATAAAACTTTTGGCAAAAGGTATAAAGAACAAGAGAAGCAGGATTGCCCCGCTGGGGGTTTTTTCCTTAGCCGAGATCGTTTGCTACAGGAAGGAAAGAAATGAACTACAACTCCTCTCTTCAGCGGAGAGCCTGAAAAATTTCCCCGGTTTGAGCAAATCCATAAATCGATTTTCCTGGGCTTCGGCTTTAACTGAGCTTTTAGAGCAATTGATAAAGGGGGAAGAGCCTAACCAGAGGATTTTCAATTTAAGCCTGAAGGTTTTATCTCAAATGGAGAAAACAGACGAAATGAATCTGGAAAAACTATTCTGGGTTTTTGCACTTAAGCTTCTTTCGCATTTAGGGTATAAACCCAGGCTGGATGTATGCGTGGGCTGCGGTAAGGAGATAAAAGGAAAAGAGGTCTTTTTAAGCCCGGAAAGGGGTGGGATTATCTGTCCTGTGTGTACCCGGGAGGGTGAATATTATCTCAAACTAAGTAGAAGAAGCTATCTTTCAGTCAGAAAACTTCTTTCCTTAGATATAAGAGCAGTGGATAAATATCTGGTGGATAAAGAAAACCTGGATGAAATTGGAGAGATGGTTAACAGTTTTATCAATTATCATATCGGAACCAGGAACTTGAAATCGTTAGAATTTTTAAGAAAGGTATCTATTTAGATTTATTATTTGATATGAGGAGGTAAGTTGACCAATAAGAAAACTCAAGACCTGATGGATAAATTGGTCTCTTTATGTAAGAGAAGAGGGTTCATCTTCCAATCCAGCGAAATCTATGGTGGGGTAAATAGCTGCTGGGATTACGGTCCTATGGGTGTGGAGTTAAAAAATAACATCAAGTCATGCTGGTGGAAGAATATGACTCAGCTCAGGGATGATATCGAGGGATTAGATGCTTCCATACTGATGCATCCCCAGGTGTGGATAACCTCAGGGCATGTGGGGTCCTTTGCTGATCCTATGGTGGACTGCAAAAACTGCAAGATGAGGTTCAAGGCAGAGGAAGTCGAAGGAGAAAAATGCCCGAACTGCGGAGGAGAATTGACGGATGCACGGCAGTTTAATCTGATGTTCAAAACCCATATGGGACCAGTAGAGGATGATGCCTCGGTGATTTACCTGCGCCCGGAAACTGCGCAGGGTATTTATGTTAATTTTTTGAACGTATTAGCGCCTTCGAGACAGAAGCTTCCTTTTGGTATAGCCCAGATAGGGAAAGCATTTAGAAACGAGATCTCACCGGGTAATTTTATTTTCCGTTCCCGCGAATTCGAGCAGATGGAGATGCAGTATTTCATCCACCCTAAAGAAGATGATAAATGGATAGAATACTGGAAAGAGGAGAGGCTGATATGGTATCACAATATAGGGATAAAAAAAGAGAATTTGAGATTTCACCAGCATGACAAAAAGGAATTAGCTTTTTATGCCAAGACGGCTTTTGATATAGAATACAATTTCCCATTTGGCTGGAAAGAGATAGAGGGGATTCATAATCGAACCGATTATGATCTTTCCCGGCATACTCAAGCAACGGGCAAGGACTTATCCTATTTTAATGATCAGACAAAAGAAAGGTTTATCCCCTATATCATAGAAACTTCAGCCGGTGTTGACCGTACAATGCTGGTCTGCCTGATAGATGGATATCATGAGGAGGTGGTCAGAGGTGAGGAGAGAACGGTGCTGAGATTAGACCCTAAAATCGCTCCCATCAAGGCCGGGATCTATCCTCTGGTCAAAAGGGAGAATATGCCTGAAATTGCAAAAAAGATCGAGGATTTACTTAAACCTCACTTCAAGGTTTTCTACGATGAAGGGGGAGCAGTTGGCAGAAGGTACAGAAGGCAGGATGAGGCAGGAACACCTTTTGGCATAACCGTGGATTCCCAGACATTGCAGGACCAAACCGTGACTATAAGAGAAAGGGATTCGATGGAGCAGATCAGGGTGAAGATTGATGATTTGGTCAGAGAGTTAGAGAGAAAAATTTGGGAATAAAATATATTTTCTCTGATTGAGGAAGAGGGCATAAATATGAAAAAAAGATATTACGACAAAGAAGGTATTATTTATGTGAAATTGAAACCTAAAACTGATCAAGGAAAGTTCATAAAGGTACTCGATTCTTTAAAATTGCCTGAAGGAGCTAAAATTAACCGTATTATGTCTTTAATGATAGGCTCTTTTGATTTAATTATACTTGTATCAGCTTCTGATATAGAAACAATCGAGGAGTTTGTTATTAGTTCTTTAAGGCAGAATCCATATGTTTTAGATACACAAACAGTTATTGGATTAATTGTAAAATCATATGAATAATATTGTGGTTCTCACATGACTTAATTATACTTGTATCAACTTCTGGTCTATATACAAACGAGGAGTTTGTTATTAATTCTTTAAAGCAAAATCCAATTGATTTAGATACATAAACAGTTGTTAGATTAAGTGTAAAATCATATGAATAATATTGTGGTTCTCACTATAATTTTTGGAGTTATTACATTTTGTGCTATGATTATAGGTATTTATGCTTACAGCGAGTCAAGAAAAACTAATAATCTACTCGGAGAAGCAAAGCGAAAATCATCCTTACAAAGAGCAGTACGTGAATTACGGAAGGAGAAAGAATTACTTACTAAAGAAATAGAGAGACAAAGGGATGCAAAGTTATTTATTAAATTATTGGAAGTTGAGGAAGAGATATATAAGAAAGGAAAGGAGAAGGAGAAAATCCTTGAGCAGCTGCCATTTGGAAGAATACTTCAAAATGAAAAACTGTTTGTGACAGAAGCTACTTCTCGTATGGAGCAGAAAAAAAGACACTGGGATATTATGCAAAATTTTATTCTAAGTTTAGGTGGTGTTGCAGCAGTAATTACTATAATTTTGTTCATTTATAGCTTAATAAAACAGTAAAAAAACAAGACAGCTATGTACTGGAAACAAATCAAAGCTTTTTGTTGAAAAAAATAGTAGTTTTTAAGATAGATTTGGGCCACATTTATTTAATTTAATCATTGGAGGCTATTATGTCAATTGAAGTAATTTTGGGTGGATTGATCGGGTCAATCTTAACGGTTATTATAACAAAAGTATTAGATATAGTACAAAAAGGTAGAGAACATAGATATTCATTACAAAAATCTTTTTTTGAGAAAAAACTTCAAGCAGCTGAAGCTGCAGTATCACAGTGGTATATAATTGCATCTTCCGTAGGTAGTTTTGCTAAATTATATGAACGTATGTCTAATAAAGAAAAAGAGTTGGATTACCAAGTATTCAGGGTAATGAATGAGAGTTTCTCTTCGCAACTACAAAAATTGTTAGAGAAATCAAACGAAATATCCAATTCAGTACTTCTTTATTTTGATATTGAAGACTCTGATTTTTGGAATTATGAACCCTTCGGTAAATATTTGGATTCTCTTTCTTCAATCGTTAGCTTGGATATGTCTATGAGAATTATGGTGGATATTTATGATAAGGTTAAGGGGACAAAATACGAAAGCATGGCAAAAAATGAGATCGAAAAGATAAAAGAACAATCTAAAGAGCGTTTTAAGGACCTTTCTTTGATACTTGATAAAGCAAATAAAGAAATTATTAATCTCTTGCGTAAACTTCGCAGTGAAATGAAAAAGTATGAGACTTAATTATTAATAGTTTATATATGTTGTGTCAGATAGGAGTGCATTAGCTTGCTAATGCAAACTTGTAGGTCAAGCATAGCGAAGCCTACTTGAATAAATAAACTTAACAAATGCCCATTGATTTCAAAGAAATAAAAAGCTGGAAAGATTTCCAAGATATGATTCGAGATATTCTGAAAGAAGAATGTTTTACAATTGTGTCAGAAAGTGGTATAGGTCCTGATCAAGGAAAAGATTTGATTATTAAAGGTAAATTAAAAAATACTCTTGAAGAGAAAGAGAGAAAATATTTAGTTCAATGTAAACATAAAGCCAAATCTAGTAAAAACGTTTCTGAAAAGGAAATTGGCAGTATTATGGATAAAATATCACAGCATGAGGTTGAAGGTTACTTAATTGCAACTTCTACTGACATAACTTCTGGATTGCAAGGTGTGATAGATGGTATTAATAAGAATGAAAAAAATTATTTTGTGGGCTATTGGTCCAAGAATACAATAGAGAAGAAATTAATAGAACATCCAAATATATACTTACAATATATGCCAAAGAGTTATTCTAAATTTTATAAAATAGTAGAAAAGGGGAAATCCTTACATGGTTATATAGAAAAAAAATTACCGGTAGAACAGTCTAGAAAAATTACTAAAATATTAGTAGAGGATAGAGATTCCCCTCCGTATATACTGCATTCAACTAAACCAATAACTTTTCAGTTTAATGATTCTCCTGATATGAATTTACAATTTAATATGGTAAACCAAGAGGCTTCGAATTGGATTACATACCATTCTAAAGATTCTCATGGGATTCTAAAAACTGAGTATTATGAAAATATTGGTAGAAAAATTGTGAATTTATATCCCATGAAATTTGGAGAGAAATTTAAACTTAAATATCCATTATATACACAGAGGATGTATAAGAAAAAATTTAAATTACATTTTAAAACTAAACACCCTTTTATATTTTTTATTTATGTTTATGGAGAAGATGGTAAATTTTATTATATAGACTATCGTTCCCAAAAAGGTAAGCCCAAAGCAACTTCATACGGGGGAGTTCCTTACGCTGAGTACTTTCTTGGTCCAGAAATTTTAGATGATAAATGGACATTATTACAAAGAAACATAGAAAAAGACTTGCAAAAAGTTTACAAAATAAAGTCTGCTTTTGCTGTTTATTTTTGCTTTTCTGTTACTGGTCCTTTTAAAATAGATTATATAGAATTACTTTAGCAGTTTGTAGGTCAAGCATGGTAAAGCCTGCTTGAAAAACACTGCTTTACCCAAATCCAAATGGGTTCATATTTAATTCTCAGGATAACGAAGCTTAAGCTTAAAGGGGAAAGAATTGTCATTCGTCCACTCAAAAGAAATGACATTGATAAAAGGTTAGCCTGGCAGGAATATCCCGACCCTTTGTATGCGCATTACAACTTGAAGGATATAACCCAAGCTCAAAAGAGAGAATGGTATAAGAAGAGGAAGAAAGATCCTAAAATGCTATATTTAGCCATAGATGATCTCAAGGGTGAGCTTCTGGGGTTTCTTAATCTTTATGATATCGATTGGGAAAATAAAAAGGCAAGATTGGGTATTTATCTGGGTTATGAATATACAGGTAAAGGTCATGGAACCGAATCGATTAAAAATTTCTTACCCTATTATTTTGAGAGGATGAAATTCAGAGAGCTGGGTCTGGATGTGGCTTCCTTTAATTTGAGGGCGATTAGATGTTATCTCAAATGCGGATTTAAACTTGCCGGAACCAAATTCAATAAACACGATCCCAGAAGCAAGATTGATATATTCGGGGATGAGAAATATAAAGACATAAGGAAATATTTCAAAAAGGAGGGGAATGAAATACTGGTTCAATTTGAAGAAATGAGGATGACTGACGAAATATGGTATAAAAATAGAACTCTTTTATGAAGTAAAATCGGGAAAATTATTTTATATACAATTTGGGCTGGGGTCAGATCCCCAGCCCGGAGGTTGCTGTAGATAAAGGAGTGAAATTCTTTATGAAACAGCACTCTTTAAAAGGGTTTGGTAAACCGAGTACAGATTATATAATTATTCCTACTCCTTATTATCCAAAGTTTTAGCAGAGGATAATCACTTTTTAGGCTTCTTTGGTTTACTTTTTGAGGAACCGGAACAACATATCGGGATCACAGCAGCTGAACAACCTTTTATTTTCAATTTTTTGATTTTCCCGATCTCCTTCTTGGAGAGCGCAGAGAATTCCCTGGGATCGCAACAGCTGGCATCGGACATCTTCTATCACCTCCTTCCAAATATAGATAGATTTATATATGTCTATAGGTAGCGATAAAAAAATTACTTCCTTTTTTTGGACTTCAGGTCATATTTCGAGAGGGTGGTGCAGCAACAATTCTCCAGCACCTTGCTGTTTAGGGTATAATAGACTTCCTTTCCCTTTTTACAGCAATTAACCAGTCCGGCCTTTTTCAGGATGTTGAGGTGATGAGAGATGGAAGGCTGACGCATTTTAAAGGGTTTGCAAATAGCCATAACGCAGAGTTCCTTATCTTTAATCATCTCCAGGATTTTCTCCCTGGTTTCATCCGAAAGAGCTTGAAATATGATCAGGTTTTTATCACTCATAGGTTTTTTCATATATAGACAATTACCTATACGTATAAATAATTAAAAAGTTGGAAAATATTTGTCAAGTAAATTTTTAAAAAGGTCTTGCCAGTTTTAGTTTAACAGGGCAGTATAGGGGAAAAGAATTCCTTTTGAATTGACAATTACTTCAGAAGACAATATCTTCCAGAGGGATAGCAACTTAGAGATATATGCAGATGTTGAACAAATTCAAAGAAACACTCAACCGCTGGAAAATGCTTCAAAAAAAAGACAGGGTCCTGGTTGCCTGTTCAGGTGGTCCGGATTCAATAGCCTTACTCTATCTTCTAAATCAAATCAAGGGAGAATATAAACTGAAACTCCACGTAGCTCACGTAAATCATAAACTCAGGGGTAGAGAATCAGATGAGGAGGAGAATTTTGTCAGGGAATTAGCACGTAAACTAAACCTTCAGTATTATACTAAGTCTTTTGATATCAAAAAGATAGCAAAGCTTAAGAAGTTGTCTGTAGAGGAATGTGCCAGAAAAGTGCGATATGATTTTTTTAATAAGTTAGCCTGCAGGATTAAAGCATCCAAAATAGCCTTAGGGCATACTGCAGATGACCAGGCAGAGACTGTGTTGATGCGGTTAATTCGTGGAGCAGGCAGCCTGGGTTTATGCGGGATGTCTCCTGTATCAGGGAGAATAATCAGACCACTCCTTGATTTTAAAAAAGAGAACATTGAAAAGTATTTAAGAGAAAATAAGCTTGCTTTTAGAATAGATTCTTCGAATTTGAGAAAGGATTATCTAAGAAACAGGATAAGGCTTGAACTTTTACCTTATCTGAGGGAAAATTACAATCCGAGAATAGTGGAAACTCTTACCCGCACAGCTTCGGTTTTATCTTCTCAGGAAAATTTTATACGAAAAGAGACTGTAAAGATTTTCGACAATCTTTCAAGGGTAAGCAAGAGGAAAATTTCGCTTGATTTATATAGATTATTTGAGTATGATATGTGTTTAAGAAGAGAACTGGTCAGATTGGCAATAGAAAGGACAGGAGGTGGTTTTTTCAGGGCAGGCTTTGAGGCGGTGGAAAGAATATTGGACTTAGCCCGGAAGGAAAAAAGCGGCAGAAGGATTTTTTTGAAAAAAACACTTCTGGTGGAAGTCTCCTCAAAGTCTTTGAATTTTTATCAAGCAGAAAAGAATAAGAAAGCCCTGACGGTTAGATTTCCTGGAGTAACTGAAAGTAAAAGTTTCGGAATAAGCTTTGATTCGACGATAGTCCGGAGAGGGCAATCTTCTGAGAAATCCTATTCCGGGGATCAGATGGTAGCTTTCCTTGACCGAGAGAAACTAAAACCACCCTTTATATTGAGAAACGCCAGAACTGGCGACAGGTTCAAACCCCTGGGCATGAGTGGGGAAAAAAGTTTAAAAGATTTTTTAACGGACCTCAAGATTCCACGATATGAGAAGGAAAAAGCACTGGTTTTGACTTCCGGAGGAAGGATTGCCTGGGTTGTAGGCTACAGAATTGGAGATGAATTCAAGGTAACTGAGAGCACAAAAACCATTTTAAAAATTAAGGCTTTTTAAGAAAAATCATTAGAATTTACTTGTAAAATGAAGGGAAAGGATTTTAAAATAATCATTCCCAGAAGGGAGCTGCAGAAGAAAATTAAAGAATTAGGAAAAAGGATCTCTGAGGATTATTCAGGTAAGGAACCGATATTAATAGGAATACTTAAAGGTAGTTTTATCTTTTTAGCTGATTTGATCAGGGTGATTAAAGTTCCTCATGAGGTTGATTTTATGGCAGTTGCCAGCTACGGTCAGGAGATAGAGGGGAGTGGAGTGGTTAAATTGATCAAGGATTTAAATATAAATATAGAGGGAAAAGACGTAATAATCATAGAGGATATAGTAGACACAGGCCTGACTTTAAACTTTATAAAGAAAAATCTTCTTCTGCGTAATCCCAGAAGTCTGGAGATCGCAGCGCTTCTGGATAGAAAAGAAAGAAGAAAAGTCCAGATGCATTTAAAATATGTAGGATTTACAGTACCCAATGAGTTCGTGGTGGGGTATGGTCTGGATTTAGCGGAGAGATATCGCAATTTGCCTTATATAGCAAAAATCGAAGGGTCTAAGTTAGCCCAGAGAAGGTTTGAGCTTTGATGAGAGGATAAGAGGATGAGCATATGAGAGAAATAAAAGATAATCTTGAGCGAGGCAGCAGGTCTAATCGAGGGGGAAAGAACAGATCACCCCGGGAACCTAACGGTAAAAAGCCAGGAAGTGAATTCTTCTGGAGGAAAGCCAGCAGGACTATGTTGATCTGGCTGATGCTGATCATATTGTCTATTTACCTTTTTCAGAATTATAACCGGAGCTCAAAAAAAGAAATAGAGGTTACCTATAGCGAGTTTTTAGAGCAACTCGATTCCAATAATGTCAAAAGCGTTATTCTGGTGGAAAAAGATGTGGAGGGTGAGTTTATTTCAGAGGTCAAAAAACCCCAGGGAAAAGTAATAGGTTCTTTCAAACATTTTAGACTTCGACTCCCCTTTGAAGACCCATCACTTTTACAAAAATTGGAAGCCAAAAATGTAGGGATAAAAGCGGAACCCCCCAGCTTCAACTGGTCAGGGTTGCTTTTGGGTGTTTTGCCTTATATCCTTCTTCTGGGACTGCTCTGGTTTCTTCTTTTAAGACAGATGCAGGGGGGAACCAGGGGTCTTTTTGCCTTTGGCAAAAGCAGAGCTAAACTTCTTATGGGCGACAAGCCCAAAGTCACTTTCAACGATGTTGCCGGAGCAGACGAAGCAAAACAGGAACTTCAGGAGATCATCGAGTTTTTGAAAGATCCATCCAAATTTCAGAGATTGGGAGGTAAAATTCCCAAAGGTGCCTTACTCTTGGGTGCACCAGGAACAGGTAAAACACTTTTAGCCCGGGCCATAGCAGGTGAAGCTGGTGTTCCCTTCTTCAGTATCAGCGGTTCAGATTTTGTGGAGATGTTTGTGGGTGTAGGCGCCTCCCGGGTAAGAGATCTTTTTGATCAGGGGAAAAGAAACGCTCCTTGTATTATTTTCATCGACGAGATAGATGCAGTTGGTCGTCATCGTGGCGCTGGATTAGGAGGTGGTCATGATGAAAGGGAACAGACCTTAAACCAGCTTTTGGTGGAGATGGATGGTTTCGATTCGAATGAAGGAGTAATACTTATAGCTGCAACCAACCGTCCGGATGTCCTGGATCCAGCCCTGTTAAGACCTGGCAGGTTTGATCGTCAAATCGTCGTAGATAACCCGGACGTTAAAGGCAGAAATGGCATCTTGAAAGTTCATACCCGTAAGATAATAGTAGGCGAGGATGTGGATTTAATGATTCTTGCACGGGGGACGCCAGGACTTTCAGGTGCAGATCTGGCAAACCTGGTAAATGAGGCGGCTCTATTGGCTGCCAGGAAGAATCGGGATAAGGTAACCATGCAGGATTTTGAGGAAGCAAAAGACAGGGTGATGATGGGTATCGAGAGAAAAAGTATGGTCATAACCGAAGGAGAAAAAAAGCTCACTGCCTATCATGAATCCGGACATGTTTTAGTAGCCAAACTCCTTCCCGGTTCGGACCCGGTTCATAAGATGACAATAATCCCCAGGGGAATGGCTTTAGGTGTAACTCATTACCTTCCCATAGATGAAAAACACACATATTCAAAAAGTTATATTGAAACCAGATTAATTCCTCTTCTGGGTGGAAGAGTAGCTGAAAAGCTGGTTTTTAATGAGCTTACCACCGGAGCAGGAAACGATATAGAAAGAGCAACCGAGCTTGCCAGGAAAATGGTTTGCGAATGGGGAATGAGTGAAAAATTAGGTCCTTTGACCTTCGGAAAAAAGGAAGAGACGATCTTCTTAGGGCGGGAGATTGCCCAGCACAGGGATTATAGCGAGCGTACGGCTCAGGAGATAGATGAGGAGGTAAAAGGTATTGTAGAAAATGCGGAAAAAAAGGCTCTGGAACTGGTGAGTGAAAACCTTGATAAACTCCACCTCCTGGCTAAAGCTCTTCTGGAGAAAGAGATTCTGGATGGTGAGGAAATAGACAAAGTACTAAAGGGTGAAAAACTCAAGAATGAAGAAAAAGATGAAGAAGAAAAACCGGGTTGATAAAAGGAAAATAGAAAGAGGGGTGAGGATGATTCTGGAAGGGATAGGGGATGACCTTAAACGAGAGGGATTAAAAAAAACCCCTCAAAGGGTAGCTGACTTTTATGAGGAGAGCTTCTGCGGTATCTTCAAGGATCCCAAAGCAGAGTTAAAATTATGCTCTGCCCCAGAACAGAATGAGATGATAATAACCAAAAGGATACCTTTTTACTCTTTATGCGAGCACCATCTTCTACCTTTTTTCGGTCAGGTGCATATTGCTTATATTCCCAAACAAAACAAGATAACAGGATTTTCCAGTTTATCCCGTGTAGTCGGGTTATTGGCTTCCAGACTTCAGCTACAGGAGAGATTCACCGCACAGATAGCGGATACGCTGATGCAGGTTTTGAAGCCCAGGGGGGTATTGGTCGTAACGGAAGCAGAACATCTTTGTCTCTCCATGCGGGGTATAAAACAACCCGGGTCTCTTATGGTTATCTCAGCTCTAAGAGGGGATTTGAGAAAAGGCTTACTCAGAGCAGAAGCATTTTCTTTGATAAAAAAAGATGAGCCATAAATCTAAAGTTTTAAATCGGGATAGTGAAGAGAGAACTTCCCGATTTACTATGGGATTTCGTCATAAAAGATGGGATCTTTCGTCGCGGACTTTTCTGATGGGAATTCTCAATGTGACCCCTGATTCTTTTTCAGATGGAGGTAAATTTTTTAAACCGGAGGAAGCGATCAGGGAAGGGATAAAATTGGCAGAGGAGGGTGCGGATATTATCGACATCGGTGGTGAATCCACCCGTCCTGGCTCTGAGCCGGTTTCACTGGAGGAGGAATTGCATAGAGTTATTCCGGTGATTGAAGAATTGGTAAAAAGAATAGATATCCCCATCTCGATTGATACTTATAAATCAAAGGTAGCTAAAACAGCCTTAGAGGCTGGTGCTGAGATGATAAATGATATAAGTGCCCTGAGGTTTGATGCGGAGATGAAAAAAACCATATCGGACTTAAGAGCTCCCGTGGTTTTGATGCATATAAAGGGCACTCCCAGAGATATGCAAAAAAATCCATATTATAAGGATGTCGTGGAGGAGATTAAATCTTATCTTCAGGAATCAATCAGTGAGGCAAATAAGGCAGGTATAAAAGAGGATAAAATAATAGTTGATCCGGGAATAGGATTTGGCAAAACCGTGGGGGATAACTTGAAGATTTTGAAAAACCTGAGTGAATTCAAATCTCTGGGTAAACCCCTTTTGATGGGAGTTTCCCGTAAATCCTTCATCGGAAAGATACTGGATCTTCCACTGGATGAAAGGCTGGAGGGGAGTCTGGCTGCCCTGGCAATGTGTATAATGAATGGGGCGAATATGATCAGGGTTCACGACGTTAAAGAGAGTAAAAAGGCGGCAGGAATAGTTGATGCTGTTTTGAAGCAGGGGTAGTTGAAAATGGGTCTTTTTCATATAGGATTTCTAAAATTCGGAATTATAGATTTAATCGATGTCGCAATCGTTGCATTTCTTTTTTACCGCTTCCTGATACTGGTCAAAGGCACAAGATCAATACAGATCCTGTTCGGGGTTTTTGTGTTAATTCTTTTCTCCTTTGTGGCTTTCTGGTTTCAACTCGAAGGGTTGAAATGGATGATCTCCAACATCGCAACAGTAGGCATAATAGTTCTGGTGATAGTATTTCAGCCAGAGTTGAGAAAAGCCTTAGCCCAGTTCGGGCATAACAAGCTTTTTCGCCTATTCATACGTTACGAGAAACAGAAGATATTAGATGAGCTGATTAAAGGCTCGATTAAGCTTTCAGAGCTGAAATACGGGGCATTGATTGTTCTTGAAAGGGAAATCGGTTTGAAAAATTTCATAGAAACCGGAAAGTCTTTAAATGCCCAGCTCTCCAGTGAGATGCTTTTGACTTTGTTTACCCCTTATACCCCCTTGCATGACGGAGCGGCCATTATCCGTGGGGAAACTATAGTAGCAGCTGCCTGTACCCTCCCTTTAACCCAGAAAAGAGAATATGATACTCTATTCGGAATGAGACATAAAGCCGGAATAGGCATAACTGAGGATTCAGATGCCATCTCCCTGATCGTTTCAGAAGAAACCGGGGAAATATCAATCGCCTCTAATGGATTTTTGATAAGAGGGGTTGAAAAAGAGAAGCTGAGAGAGATATTAATTAAGATACTCGAGGGCAATAAGTAGATTTTATGTTTGTAGATTATGCAGAGATAGAAGTAAGAGGAGGTGACGGGGGGAGTGGATGCGTCAGTTTCAGAAGGGAAAAATTTGTGCCCAAAGGAGGTCCAGATGGTGGAGACGGAGGTAAGGGAGGTAGTATTACCCTGAAAGTTGATACCGATCTTTCTACTCTTCTGGATTTCCATTATAAAAAGATTTATAAAGCCAAAAGAGGAATGCACGGAAAAGGAAAGAATCAAACAGGGGTAGATGGAGAAAATCTGTTAATTAAAGTTCCTCCGGGAACAATCGTAAAGGATAAAGCTACAGGGGAGATTTTAGCTGACTTAATCTCTGAAGGGAGTACCTGCATTGTGGCTAAGGGAGGGAGAGGGGGGAAGGGGAACTCCCACTTTAAAACATCTACTCATCAAACTCCTCGTTTTGCACAGCCAGGTGAGAAAGGAGAGGTTAAAAAAATCGTTCTTGAATTAAAGCTCCTGGCAGATGTGGGCCTTGTTGGAGCACCCAATGCAGGCAAGTCAACTCTTTTAACCAGAGTCTCAGAGGCCAGACCAAAGATAGCCTCTTATCCCTTCACTACCCTCAAACCTAATTTAGGAGTGGTGAGATTGAGTGATCATAGAAGCTTTATCCTGGCAGATATCCCGGGTCTAATAGAAGGTGCACATCAAGGCAAAGGATTAGGTCTGGAGTTTCTTAGACATATCCAGAGGACCAAATTATTGATTTACCTCCTGGATGTGACAGTTTCTGACCTGAAAACAGAATATTATAACCTTCAGAATGAGCTTAAGCTGTTTGATATATCTCTTTTGGATAAACCTTCTATTCTGGTATTGAACAAGATCGATCTGTTATCGGAAAAAGAAAATACAAAGCTCAAGCTTAATCTGGATACTCAGATGGTAAAAATATCAGCTTTGACTGGTGAAGGGCTTGATAAACTTCTTAAGGTTCTGGACAGGGAATTAGATAAAGTAAGAATAAGGGAAAAAGGAGAAATGAGAATTGGAGTTTAGCGAGATAAAAGAATGGGTTGGGCTGTCTTTGGTTCCAGAGGTCGGACCCAAAAGGTTTATTTCGCTTTTGAACCATTTTGACTCTCCCGAGAAAGTATTTTCAGCCAGCCTGAAGGAGCTCGAACAAATTCCGGATATAGGAAGAGTCGTAGCAAAAAGTATTAAGGATTTTAACTTATGGGACGAAGCGGAGAAGCAGAGTACCAGGATAGTAGAAGAAGGGATCAATTTTATAACCTTGAATTCCGGAGAGTACCCGGTCAACTTAAAAAATATTTATGATCCTCCTCCCTATCTTTTTCTTAAAGGGGAGTTAAAAAAAGAAGATAATAGAGCTTTAGCAATTATAGGGACCAGAACTCCCTCCGCCTATGGTAAACTTATCACCGAGAAGATCACAAAAGAATTAGTGGAGGAAGGTATCACGATAATAAGTGGTTTTGCCAGAGGGATTGATTCTATCTCTCATCATTATGCTCTGGAGTCAAAGGGAAGGACGATCGGAGTCCTGGGATCAGGCTTGGATGTAATTTACCCGCCGGAAAATAAGAGTTTGGCTGAGAGGATAGTGAAAAATGGTGCTTTGCTTTCCGAGTTTCTTCTGGGAACCAAACCTGAAGGAACTAATTTCCCGAAAAGGAATAGACTGATAAGCGGTTTGTCTTTTGGTGTAGTGATAATCGAGGCTGGGATGAAAAGCGGTGCTTTATTAACTGCCAAACTAGCATTAGATCAAGGCAGAGAGGTGTTTGCCATACCCGGGAATATCAGCTCTTTAAGAAGCGAGGGGACAAACTGGCTGATTAAAGAGGGAGCAAAACTGGTTACCCGTTCAGTGGATATCCTGGAAGAGCTCAAAAGCGTTTTATCTCAGGATAAAAAAGAACTAAGAAAAGAAGAAGAATATCCTCTATCGGATAAGGAGCAAAAGGTTTATCAGCTTCTTTCTGCAGAGCCAGCCCATATCGATCTTATTGCTGAGGAAAGCGAGCTTGCAACTCCCACGGCTCTTTCGGTTTTGCTTAATTTAGAGCTGAAAGGACTGGTGAGACAGCTTTCAGGAAAGAACTTTATCCGAGTTCAGGGAAGGTAGAATTGATAGAGAAAAAAATTCAGGTGGTAAATCGTCTGGGGTTACATGCCCGTCCAGCAGCTATGGTAGTACAGAAAGCCAGCAGGTTCAAATCTGAGATCAGATTGGTTAAAGACGAATTTGAGGTAAATGCCAAAAGTATCATGAGCGTTATGATGCTGGCTGCGGAGAAAGGCAGCTTTATAATTATCAAAGCCTGGGGCGAAGACGAGTCGGTTGCAGTGGAGGAAATAGCTAAACTATTCGAAGGTAAGTTCGGAGAGGAATAGGCTTTTAAGTCTTTTAATGGGTTTAAAATATGGAAAAATCTGATGCAAAAAAGATCTGGAGAGGAATTCCAGCTTCTCCTGGTATTGCTATAGGTAAAGCATTTCTTCTGGACAAAAAAGAGATAAAAATTATAGAGAACAGGCTTCAGGCCACCCAGGTTGAGGGAGAAGTCATTCGTTTTAAAAACGCACTGGAGGAATCAAAAAAAGAGTTTCTGAAACTTAAAGAGGACCTGACCAGAAAAGCAGGTGTGGAACAGGCTAAAATCTTTGAGGCTTATCTTTTGATCCTGGAAGATGATTTTATTAATCAACAGGTAATAAACAGGATAAGAAAAGAGCAAGGGAATGCAGAATTCATATACCAGAAGATTGTTCAAGAGACCATAAACAAGGTATCACTTTCTAAAGATGAACATCTGAAGGATAAAACCTCAGACATCAACGCTGTTTCCGTACGGGTGTTAAATAATCTTTTAGGATTGAAGCAGTATTCTTTAGAGTCGGTAACTTCGCCGGCCATCATTGTAGCTCATTCCCTTTCTCCCGGGGATGTAGTTCAGATGAGTAGAGCAAACATTCTTGGTTTTGCCATCGATACGGGAGGTAAAACCTCACATGTCGTACTCTTAGCTAAGTCCTTAGGGTTCCCAGCCGTTGTGGGATTAAAAGATTTTTACTCTGAGGTCAAGCCCGGCGAGAAATTGATACTGGATGGTGAGAGGGGGGAGATAATACTTTCTCCGGATGATTTCACCTTAAAAAATTATCAGGCTAAAAAAGAAAAGCTTCTCGAAAGGGATAAGAGCCTTCTTGAATTGGCTGAGCTTGTGGCAGAGACAAAGGATGGAAGAAAACTAAAGCTTTCAGCTAATATCGAGCTTCCCTCGGATGCAGAGGTTGCCATAAAGAATGGAGCTGAGGGAGTAGGTCTTTTCCGAACCGAGTATCTATACCTGGCAAGATACAACCTTCCAGGAGAAGAGGAGCAGTATCAAGCATATTCGGCTATAGCTAAAAGGATACATCCACGAAAAGTAGTTATCAGGACTTTTGATATGGGGGGGGATAAATTCATGCATATCCCAGGAAGACCGTATGAAGCCAATCCATTTTTGGGCTGGAGAGCCATCCGCGCTTGTCTGGACCTGCCTGATATTTTCAGGACTCAACTCCGTGCAATTCTAAGGGCAAGCACTTTCGGGAACATTCTTCTGATGTTTCCTATGATATCGAGTTTAGAGGAGCTTATAAGGGCTAAAGAGTTTTTAAATGAGGTTAAAGCTGATTTGAAGAGGGAAAGGGTAATGTTTGACCATAAGCTCAAGGTTGGGATTATGATCGAGGTCCCGGCTGCTGCCCTGGAGGCAGATTCTTTGGCAAAGGAATGTGATTTCTTTAGTATTGGAACCAACGATTTAATTCAATATACTCTGGCAGTGGACAGGGCAAACGAGAAGGTTGCTTATCTCTATCAGAGCTTTCACCCATCAGTTCTAAAATTAATAAAAACAACTATAGACGAAGGTCACAAGAACGAGATCTTTGTAGGAATGTGCGGGGAGATGGCTGCAGACCCCAAGGCAACAGTCTTTCTAGTGGGTCTGGGTATAGACGAACTCTCCACCTCACCTTATGCTGTCCCCCAGATCAAAAAGATAATCCGTTCCATAGAATTCAAGGAAGCACAAAAGCTAACAGGCGAAGTGATGAAACTGAAAGATGTAAAGGAGATTCAAAAACTGATGGAAGAGGATTATCAACACAGGTTCAGTAATAGAAAAGTTTAAAAGCCTTAGCATTATGACCTCAAAACCAGATTTAGCTGATATCCAAGAAATAAATGAGATTGATCAACAGGGGATGTACGGGCGAATCTATAATTTTCCTCAGCAGCTTATAGAAGGTATCAATCTTGGGCAGAAAGTTTATTTAGGAAACTCTAAATTTTATCCGACCAACATAGCACTTGCCGGAATGGGCGGCTCAGCCATTGGGGGTGATCTGATAAGGTCATACTTAACCTTTGAGCTTAAAGTTCCTTTTTTAGTCTGCCGGAATTATCTTTTACCGGAATTTATAGATAACAGAAGCCTGGTCTTTGTCTCCAGCTACTCAGGAAATACCGAGGAAACCCTCTCGGCTTACAAACAAGCCAGGAGCAAAAAAGCCCGCATTATTGCTGTTACCTCAGGGGGTAAGTTATTAGAAAAATGCAGAAAAGACGGATTTCCCTTTGTTGCCATTCCTGAGGGGTTTTCACCTCGCGCGGCATTGGGTTATTCATTTACCCCAATTCTTGTTATCCTCTCCAGATTGAAAATTATTGCAGACAGAAAAGAAGAGATAGTAAAAACCTCAAGTTACCTTGAAAGAAAAAGAGATGAATATATCCTGGGAAAAAAGCTTGAGCAGAATCCCGCTAAAAGTTTAGCCTTGAAACTACATAATAAAATTCCCATAATCTACTCCTCAGTCGATTATTTCGATGCGGTAGGTTACAGGTGGAAAGGTCAGTTCTGTGAGAACTCCAAGGTTTTAGCCTTTAATAATTATTTCCCGGAGTTTAACCATAATGAGCTTGTGGGCTGGAAAGTCCTGGAACATATAAGGGAGAAATTGATAGTGGTGCTCCTTAAAGATAAGGAAGATCACCCGCGGATTAAAAGGAGAATGAAGATAGTAAAAAACATAATTGAAAAAGAAAAAGTAGAAGTGCTTGAAATAAAAAGTCAGGGTCAGAATCTGTTATCCCGAATGTTCTATCTGATACAACTGGGTGATTTTGTCAGTTTTTATCTGGCTATTCTTAACAGGATAGACCCGACTCCGGTTAAGGTAATCGATTATCTCAAGACAAGACTAACTGCTTAAAAAATGAAAGAAATCAAAATCCTCATATTGGTGCTGATTATCAATATTTTCCATTCAGGGGAAGCTTTGGCAAATTCTTTTGATAATCTTTCCTGGTTCAGGCTGGACAGGTTTAATGCCTTGATATTACTTGTAGTTTTCTCCACAGTTGTTCTCTTTTATATCCGAAGCGCTAAAAAAGGAAAAAAACTTTTCATCCGCAAAATCGCTGGACTCGATGCAGTTGAGGAAGGTGTGGGAAGAGCAACAGAGATGGGCAGGTCAGTTCTTTTTATTCCTGGTATCGACGAGCTGGAGGAAATACAGACAATTGCCGGACTATCTATCCTCGGCAGAGTAGCTAAAGTAACCGCTCAATATAATACACCTCTTTTAGTACCAGTGCGTTATCCTCTGGTCCTGGCCGCAGCCCAGGAAGCTATCAAAGGGGCTTATTTAGGTACAGGAAAAGGTGAAAATTATGACTCTGAAATGGCTAGATATGTAGCAGGAGAACAGTTTGCTTTCGTTGCAGCCGTTCACGGAGTCATGCACAGGGATAAACCAGCTACAAATGTATATATGGGAGCTTTTTATGCAGAGTCCCTGCTTTTAGCAGAGGAGGGACATGAAAGTGGTGCCATTCAGATAGCAGGTACAGCAAATCCGGAACAGCTTCCCTTTTTCATCGCTGCCTGCGATTATACCCTGATGGGGGAGGAGCTTTATGCAGCCAGTTCCTATCTTTCAAGAGAGCCCAGGATGCTCGGAAGTTTAAAAGGGCAGGATTGGATGAAAATCTTTCTGGTTGTCTGTATTCTCCTGGGAGTACTTTTTGATACCCTGCAAATCGGGAATGGTTTCTTTTATAACCTATTCCTAGAACAATAAGTTTATGAAAGTACAGTTACCTGTGGTTATAGCATTTCTTACTGGATTCATTATGGTTTCAGCTTTTTTCAGTACCAATCCGGGCATAGCTAATTTCAGCCAGAATCTTTTAACCTGGGTTACAATAGTTGGAGGTATCAGTTTACTTTTAGGGATAGTCAGTATTTTAAAGGTTAATATTAAGATTATCTCAAAAAGGAGTAAAGACTGGGGGTTTAAGCTGATTCTGGTTATGTTTGTAATAGGCATGTCAATTTCGGGAGTAGTCTGGGGGATGGGGGAGAACACACCCTTTGATTGGCTTTTTCAGAATATTCAATCACCTATGATGTCGACTATGTTTTCTATACTTGCTTTTTTCATTGCCTCCGCAGCATATCGGGCTTTTAGAGCCAGGACTATGGAGGCTACGATCTTGCTGGTGACTGCAGTGATAATAATGCTGGGCAGGATACCGCTGGGTCAATATTTATGGAACGACCTGCCGAATATTGCCGACTGGATTATGGCTTATCCGAATTTAGCCGTGCAAAGGGGAATAATAATCGGTGCCGCTCTGGGAGCAGCTTCGATCTCCTTAAGGATTATCCTGGGGATCGAAAGGACCTATATGGGGTAATATACAATAAATAAACTAATTTGAAAATGTTTAGAACTAATCACAAGATAATTATAGGCGATTCGAGATGGATGAAAAAGGTCCCGGATGAATCTGTACACCTTGTCATTACATCACCGCCCTACTGGCAATTAAAAGATTATGGAAATGGGAAACAGATAGGTTTTAATGATAGTTATGAAGAGTATATAACTAATCTTAACTTAGTCTGGAATGAATGCCATAGGGTTTTACATAAAGGTTGTCGTTTAGGTATTAATATCGGAGACCAGTTTGCTCGTTCAGTCTATTATGGGAGATATAAAGTTATCCCAATAAGAACAGAGATAATTAAGTTCTGTGAAAGCGTTGGTTTTGATTATATGGGAGCCATTATCTGGCAGAAAGTAACTACCTGCCATACTACTGGTGGAGCTACAGTAATGGGTTCTTTCCCTTATCCTAGAAGCGGGATTTTAAAACTGGATTATGAATTTATTTTGCTCTTCAAGAAACATGGTAATCCTCCAAAAGTAAACAAGGAGATTAAAGAACAATCGAAATTGACACAGAAAGAATGGAATCAGTATTTCACCGGTCACTGGAATTTCCCAGGTGAAAAGCAGGATAAACATCTGGCGATGTTTCCTGAAGAATTACCGAGACGTCTCATTAAAATGTTCAGTTTTGTAGGGGATA
>Ga0224495_10000967_pt1 | contig 21381 bp, 22 predicted proteins | sample SF_Jul11_sed_USG_FD_168128 | JGI IMG/M metagenome (GOLD analysis project Ga0224495, IMG submission 168128) | Sediment microbial communities from San Francisco Bay, California, United States - SF_Jul11_sed_USGS_4_1 | ecosystem: Environmental > Aquatic > Marine > Sediment | place: USA: California...
CTCGAATTTTATAACAAAAAAAGACCTCACTGGTCTTTAAATGGTTTGACGCCCTATGAAAAATTCTACGGTGTAAGGCTCGCTAAATCAGCATGATTTCGTCACCTATCTCCCCGGACTCGACAATAGTAATAAATTAAATGGTAGTTGACTGAGAGTAAATAAATAGTAAAAGATCGCTATGCACTCAAAAGTAAAAATATTAATTGCGGCTTTACTTTTTTTACAGGTAAATTGCAAGAAAAATTCAACGATTCCCAGGTTTACTTTTCAGGAAAGTATGAGCGCAAAGCCCTGGGAGCAGTTTTATGATTCGATGCCCAGACTTCGATTACTTGATAAATCACATACTTATGTTATACGGGTATTAAGGCTGACCGATCCAAGATTAGATGATTTATCAGATCAGGAGTATCAGCAGTTGTATAGTAGTATTGAAAAATTTGTATTTAAATACCTTGGTTTTCAGATAAAGATGATTGAAAAAGGAGAATCAAATCTTCTTCATTTCATGAGAGCCAATTCTGAATTTTACAACTTGCCTCACTACAAGAATTATATTTCGCAACATTTTATAGATCTGAATGATGTCACGGGTCGCTCAAGAACAAAAGGTGCTATTTTAGAAGAACTGGGCTACCGGGGAATGAAGATAATTGAAACTTACATTGAAGATCCAGCGATAAGAAACAAAAAAGACAAAGATGAAATATCAGAATATTTTCTGAACAGATTTAACGATAAATATAATCATATTACCCATATTGTTTGTAAAGATGGGTCAATCTTGGGTGAAGGTGACTATTTGCTGGCTCAGCATTATACTTACTGGACTCCTCTTTTAATTGAAAATAAAGATTATGATTTTTTTCTATCGAACTCGATTCTGGTGGGTGCAGATGAATTAATGCCGATTTATGTTATAAACCGGGGAGGAATTACAAGTGCTGTAACTGAAAATAATCTCCATAATGAGATGCAGGGAGTAATTTTCCAGACTTTGATGCCTTTTATTTCCAACGATCCATTTTTTCGTGAACACAGAGGGGAAATTCCAGCTGAAGAAAAGTTAAATGTAATAGCAATGCTGGTAACACACGAATTCGGCCATTTGTTAGGTCGCTACCGGGAATATTATGATTTACCTGATTCTCCGTTTAATGCACCGAAAGATCTTCGTTATTATGAATGGTATAAAAAAATAATTAATAATAAGACGATGCCGAAGAATCTTGAAATATTGGATAAATATTAATCAAAAACCAGTTCACTTTCCCACATATCATGCAAATTACATTTCATGATGACATAGGCTTTTGACCGATATGTTGCAGGAAGCTTAAATATCGCATGAGGAGCATTCAGTCGTCCGATATCAATTTTCGCCAATTCCTTGTGTTGATGATCAGCAAGTAAAATAAGCTCTACATAATGTGATGGTGTCTGGGTAATTCCTATTTTAACATCAATCATTTTTTCCCCTTTCTCGTTGGAAATGGTGATGTCAGGATTATGTTCATTTTCCATGTTCTGCCATTTACCAGGATTATCTTTGGAGTAAAATTTAGGTTCATCTCCCGGTTTATAATCACTGTTGTTTTTATTCTGCTGACAAACCAAAGACAGTAATGCTGCTGAAACTATAAATATTTTTTTCATATTGAATCTCTATTTAATAATAAAACTCTGTTTTGTCTACAAATTTTTAACCAATATAAATCTCTTTGTCCATAATGGAGATGTAATTTCCGGCATATTCAGAACCTGTTCCAGGTTTGGCCTTAAAATCTTTTCTACTTTCAGAAAAAATAAATTGTGATGTATCTGTAAGATCAGCTGAATGGATAAGGAATGCCTCAAGAAATTTAGGTTCCGAAATTGCTCCCCAACGTTTTTGCCCTTTGTTTGATATCATAATATGTTCTAATTTTATTTTTATTGTGGGTTCTTTGATATATTTATCTATAAATGGTTTAACCCTCTCATAGCCCAGTAGTGTCCTTCCCTTCAGTCTTGAATCTCTTGAATATTCAATATTGTATTGAATGTACTCATATTCATCCAGTTTACCAAAGTCGTGCAAAAAGGCTCCTGTTAGAAGTAAATTTTTATCAGCCTGGGGATAAATTCTGCTGTAGGAATCAACGAGCTTGACAACGTTCAGGGTGTGCTCGAGTAACCCCCCAATGTATGCATAATGATAAAATCGCGATGCTGGGCTGTCCAGAAATGTTTTTAAAAATTCTTTATCATTTAAAAAAGATAAACATAACTTTTTTAAGTCAGTATTATTTATTTTATTTAAATAAATTTTTAACTCTTTCAAAAGCTCTCTGCGGTCATGGGGTGTTCTCTTCGAGAATACCGAAAGCTCCCAGTCTTTTCTGTTTTCCCGTGAAATTTTTATTAATTTAATCTGCAGTATTTCATTGTACTCTTCGAGAATTCCGGAAATATTAACAATATCTCCTTCTTTGCATTCATCCTGAATTTTTTGAAGATTTTTTAAGGAATCAAAATAAACTGCGGGAAGATATCCTGTTTTATCTGATAAAATTATTCTGAGAAAAGGTTTGTTTTTTTTTCCAATATTCAAATGGATTTTTTTCAAAAGAAAATATCCCTCTTCAATCATTCCAGGTTGCAGCTGGTCAATGAACGGTTTTCTTTTGATATCCAGTGAGTCCATTATATTAGTCAGATATTATATTTTAATTAAATTGACTATTATTTAATCGTTATTCTTTATTTATTATTTTACAGAAAGTGTTCTTCATTAAATACTGCAAAAAAAAAGCAGGTGAAAATGAGTTTGAATCAATTCAGGGAAAAACGAGAATATATTTTAAATCAATACAAGAAAGCAGAGTTTAAACTGCCTCTCAGATATTACAGGCAAGAGACCCACTTTATTGTTCCAGCTTCAAATATGGAAATGATTGGTAAAGCGTTTGAAAATGGTTGTTCCAGGTCAGAACAACTTCTCAATAAATCAGATATTTATCTTGAGGAGATTGCGCAAATTACAGAGCTGCCGATGAAGGTTGTTCAGGATGTTTTAATTCAAAAAAATCATGCAGATTTAATATTGATTGATGGGGAGGATGCAACGGCATTGAACGATCAATCAATTGAGGAGGGGCGCAGAAATGCAGTTGATGCGGTCTTGCGCTATAAAGAAAAAAAGTCACTGCTTTTTTACCGCCCTTCAGGCTTTGAACTTGAGTATTGTTTTGATGATATTGTTCATGTTGTAGGTAAAATTGCCGAAGCTGGTTCAGATTTTGGCCTTGATGGAATAATTTTTCCCAAACCAAATTCTGTAAACGAACTAAAATGGGTAGATGAGCTTCTTTCGGAAATGGAATTAAAATATTCTCTGCCACAAAATACAGTAAAAATGCAATTTCTTGCAGAAAGCTCAAGAGGGCTTGAGCTGCTCTATGAAATGGCCTCTATCGTTAATGAGCGCCTTTGTGGAATTATTTTTGGAAAAGCTGATTATGCATCGGAGTTAAATTTAAATAGTATTGAGAACCATCTGACGGCATTTGAAATTGCGCGATGGAAAATTGTAAATACCTCCTCTGTTTTTAAAGTTCCGCCGATTGACTCCATGACTTTTGAGTACCCGGTTTCCTCAAAATATTTGACAACTTCTGAAAATAAAAAAAATATTCTTTTAAAGCTAAAAAAAGTTTTTACAGACACAGTCAGTTCCATCTCCTCCGGAATGCAGGGAAAATGGGTAGGGCACCCTTTACAGCTTTTCATGGTGAAACTGGCCTTTGAAAAGTATTACTTTGATATGAATCTCGAATCAAAAGTTGAGCAGGTAGAGCAATATAAAGAATCATCTCAATTAAATAATAAAGGGGCAACTATTATAAATGGTGACATGGTTGATAGAGCGACGGATCGTCAGGTGCGTACCTTACTCAGAAAGGCTGGAATTGCTGGACATCTGGGCATTAATAAACTTTCTGCATTGGAAATCTTTTCTCCTGCGGAGGAGCGGGAGTTGTTAAAAAGATATTGAAGTTTTTACCAGTGTGTCGGCGCCGGGGGAACCGTGTCTGTAGCAATTATTCCGAACGCAATAGATAAAAGTGGGAGCTACCAATTGTACAGCTACTCTTCAAGGTGTGCCTTTACTTTTGCTGCAAAATAATTTCTAACTCCCATGGAATAATTTATGGTTCAAATAATTTACCGGATCACGTGAACCCCAGCTTACCAACGAATGCAATCTGAAGTAAGCCGGGTGTAACGAAAAGTATTATTTATCTATTATTTCAGAGAATTAATATATTGGGTTTCCAGCAAGTCAAGTTCAGCAATCGCCTTTTCGTAATCAGTATCGCCTGGTGGTGTTCCATGCCATTTCGGATTATTTTCCATAAAGCTTACGTTTTTTCCAAGTACCGTATTAAACAATATAATTACAGGGGCTTCTCTTTTTGTTTTTGCGCTTTTGAATGCTTCCCGGATCGCTTCAATGTCATGGCCATTTGCCTCAATGGTGTCCCATCCAAATTCCTTGAATTTTGCGGCAAGATTACCCAGGTTCATTACTTCTTCAGTTTTTCCATCTATTTGAATATGGTTATAATCAACAAACGCAATGATATTATTTAGCTTGTAGTGAGCGCCCGACATTGCTGCCTCCCAGGTCATGCCTTCCTGACATTCTCCATCAGATATACCTATATATACTCTTGCTGAAGATTTTTTTTGTTTAAGTGCAAGAGCTGTTCCCACTGCCTGGGAAAGGCCCTGGCCAAGTGAGCCTGAAGAGTTTTCAATAAAAGGAAGAAATTTGCTAGAAGGATGTCCCTGTAAACGACTTCCCAGTTTTCGAAAAGAAGATAGTTCAGAAATTTCAAAGAATCCTCTTTGCGCCATAGCCGCATATTGAACAGCACAGACATGTCCATTGCTTAATAAAATTCTGTTTCGATCGTTATTTTGAAAGCTCTCAGGACTCTGATTTAATTCTTCAAGATAGATTACAGCAAAAATATCTGCCAAACCAAGAGGACCACCAGGATGCCCTGATTTTGCCGTATAGACCATGTATAGAATATTTTTTCTAATGTAATTTGCATATAATTGAATTTCGTTTACTGTTCGTTTTTCTGCTGGCTTGCTGTTGATGGAATCTATAATTTTCTTATTATAAAACACTTTGCTCTCCATATTGAATTAAATCCAAAAAAGAGATAATAGATGAATCTGCAAGTCATATTAAATGTGATTATAAATAAAACGATTCTTCATTTCTGGGTATTATTACCTTTGTTTGTTCAGGGAGTTTTAATGAATGCTTTAATTCGTTTCTGGATAAATCTTCTCCATGATTTATAAATATTGTTGATGGGGGCGTAGATTCTTTCACTGAGTTTATCCACTGACATAGGCCAGCCTGATCTGCGTGAGCCGATAGTGTGTTAATGGTAGCAATTGCGGCTCTTACCGGTAAATCTCTGCCGAATATTTTTACCCGCGTTGCTCCTTCGAGGATCATTCTTCCCAGGGTTCCTTCCCCCTGATATCCTACAAAAAGTATCACATTTCGGCGATCCCAGATTCGATTAAATAAATGGTGGCGAATACGTCCGCCATTACACATTCCACTTGCGCTGATAATTATACCTGGTCCATTAAAAAAGTTTAATCTTTTGGACTCATCGACATCTTCAATCAGAAAAATTTTTTTTGATTTGAGGTAGTCATAAAATCCATTTTCAATTATCGTTTCCAGAATTTCTTCAGGATGATCCAGGTAAATCATTGTTGCCCTCGTAGCCATTGGGCTATCAATAAAAATAGGTAAATCAATAATTTTTTTCTCGCGTATTAAAACATACAATATATATAATATTGTCTGTGTTCTTCCAACCGCAAAAGAGGGAATAATAAGCATTCCTTTACGTTTAATGGCAATTTCTACAGCTTTGATAAATTCATCCCAGAAATTTTTATTTTCATGAAGGCGAGCACCATATGTCGACTCTACAATTAAATAATCGCAAGGGGGTGGGGTCTCTCTTCTCTTGTGGATGATAGGGGAAATTGGTCCGACGTCACCGCTGAACAGAATTTTCTTTTCTCCGCAATTTATATGAATATAAGAAGCTCCCAGAATATGACCGGCCCAATAAAATTCAAGATCAATATCCTCATGCCTGATTTTTTTGTGAAAAGGAACAATATTTATATACTGGAGTGTTTCAAGGGCATCTTCTTCGGTATAAAGAGGTTCAGAAATATCATACTGTGAAATCTTCTTTTTGCTTAAAAACTTAAACTCCTCTTTTTGTATTTTGCCTGCATCTGGAAGTAGTATGTGCAGCAGCTCTGCTGTCGCCGGAGTACAGTATATTTTACCTTTAAACCCTTTTTTTACCAGAAGTGGCAGTAGTCCGCTATGATCGATATGTGCATGAGTTAAAATTACTGCCGAAATGGAAGAGGGGTGATGTTCAAGTTCTTTGTAATTTTTCTCTTCAATGTATTGAGGCCCTTGATAGAGCCCCGCATCTATATAAACTTTTGTATTTTTGTATTCCAGAAGTGTCCTGGAGCCAGTTACATATCCTGTAGCTCCAAAAAACTGTAACCGTATTGAATCAAGACTCATATCTACCTTAATAGTAGCTTATATCTCCTTTTTCATCTATTTTTTTTTAACTTTTTATCTTTGCTAATTAATCCATCTCTTTTAAGGAATAAATTTCATCTTTGACCGGTAACTCTCTTCTTAAATTTTTAATATAAGGATTAGATTCACCCATTGGAGCATAATCAGGACAATTGGTTTGTACTCTTCGTGCTACAGTAAAGTATTTGTACTGTTTCTCTTCACCTGATCTTTTAGCCCATCTTTTCTTGGCGCACTTTACTCTTAAAACATATTTGGTATTATCTGTTTCAAATGCTCTTACTACAAGACAATGTTCACAATTTGCACAATAGACCTTTTCTCTCATTCATTAACTCCTTAGGGTATATAAAAAGTTAGCATACTTTAAAAACAGAACTCATCGTCAACAGATTTTATTAATCAGACAAAAATAATCTCACACTTTCAGCATATCAACCGATAGGGTACCTATGGAAAATTCTTGCATTGATATAGAAGTAAATAGTTTGTATACTGGAAATTCTTTTGAGATAATGTCCCAAATTAAAGAATCCTCTATAGATTTAATTATAGCCGACGGCCCTTATGCAGTAACTTCCCACTCATGGGATAAAGTAAAAAATATTCAGGAATATAATCTTGAATTGATTAAAGAATTTTCCAGATTATTGAAACCAGGAGCATCAGCATACTTGTTTGGAAAACATGATGCTGTCGATTTTATAGATTATCGTCCCTATTTAAAATTGGTTAATCGTATAGTATGGTATCAACCGAGCAGATTAGCCCAGGGAAGATTAAATTATACAGATAATTATGATGTATTGTTTTACTTTGCCAAAGGCAAGCAGGATAAATTTAACCTGGATGATATTCGGGTTCCTCAATTAGTGGAGCTGGAACACCGCAAAAGATGCGAAAATGTACCCTCGGTAAGAGATGGAAAATTTGGTGCAACAAAATTTAATCCAAAGGGAAAAAATCCGGGAAATGTATGGGGGGACATCAAGCAGCTAACCTACAAATCCAAAGAGCTGTTGAATAGAAAAGTTCTGCATACCATTCAAAAGCCTGAAAAATTAATGGAACGATTGATAAAAGCAAGTTCCAATGAAGGGGATATTATTCTTGATCCCTTTGCCGGAACAGGTACAACTTTGAAGGTTGCAGCTCAACTTGGTCGGCGATTTATTGGAATAGAGCAAAATAGTGAATTGATTTCTCTGGCGCACAATCGAATTCATTCAGTATGTGAAACGATTTTTACTAATTTTCACTGTAACGCTTACTCAAATTATAAAAGTAATTACCTGGCAAATTAAATCGGGTTTGCCTGTTGAACTGGCGGTTAAAGTAACCGGAGCCACGCAGATGGGTTATAAATTTTATATGGCGTTTGTCATGCCCGAAAACTTCCGGTTTGGTAAGTTCTGGAAAAATATTTTCAAAAACAGCTTCTATTAACCCGAAAACATTTGCCCTTTTGTTTTCGATTCTGGTATGTTGATTTTCCTTATCCTTGAGTAACGGGTTGCTGCTGCTGTAGGTATAAATATTTTTAAAACACATTTTCAATATGGGAGAAAAAGATAAAGGATCTGCTACGAGGTTAACAGAGTTTAAATAAGGAGAATCTGCCAGTAATACAAAATGTTCCATGGATCCAAAACCGGCATCTGTTGTAAAAACTGTATCTGGAATTATGTCATGTTTGAGAAGTGGGTACAGGGCTGTATCAGCACACCATATTCTTTTTTTCTCTTTCAGGGCTTTGTATGAGCTATCGATGGATGGACCACCCAGAACGATTGCATCAGGGGGAGTCTGTGAGATTTTCCCGATATCTAAATTTCGGATCCATGATTTTTCATTTTTTTTCCAGTTATAATCCCATTGCCTGGAAAAGTATAAGATAGTTTTTAAGCGGACTCCAATTTGTCGAAGTCCTTCCTGGATAAAGTTTTTATATTCGTCCAATTGAGTGCTGGGATGGTAATCAATCAGAAATTTATCATTGGTATCGACAGACCTGATAAAGCTATTCCATTCCTCTATTGATCCGATAATATTCAGCTTTTTATATGCATTTTGAGAATTTTCTGAGATTTTTTCTGGTGGAATTGCAACCCAGATCAGGTTTTTTAGATAAACAGGGTTAAGCTGGTTATAAATTTTTGTTAAAAATGGTGCTACCCAGATAAGTCTTGAATTTGTTTTTTGTGCCTGAGTGATCTTGTTTTGAAGGGCTGTGGCCTCCCTGGATAGAGACCGCTCACTATATATTTTTATTTCTGTTTTTGCAGTGACTAAATAATAATTTTTTTCTTTTTCTTTAATAACTGATTGTGTAAATATATCCACTCTTTGTTGTTGCAACCATTACTGTTGCATTCAGTCTCTACTCTTCGTAGAAAAATTCAATATTATTACCAGATGGATCACTGATAATAAGACTTTCACCTTTTTTGTTTTCATTCGGACCAGAAACTATCTTTATTTTGTTTTGTTCGATAACCTGTAATGCATCAGTAAAATCATCGATATCAAGAATGAACGAAAATAGTGGGTATATACCAGAAGGCTTGTGATCTTTTTCTAGAAATATTCTTATACTTATTTTATCATCAAAAGAGAGGATAGCCTCTTTTTCTTTTACTTCCACTTCTTCAAAGTCCAGATAAAGTGTATAAAACTCTACTGCTTTCTGTATATCTTGCGCGGGAATATTTATATGATTTAAAGATTCAATTACTATCATTGCCTTACCTTTTTTTTCGACATTATGGTTTGTCGAAACAGCCTTACAAGCTTTTTTTTAAAATAATAGTTCACCCCGTATAGATGTCGCTAAAGCGTCAGAGCTGGATGAATTCATACCAGGATTGATAATATACTGAATGTCAGGCTGAAAAGCAAGCCATGGGGTAATCTGCAGATGATAGGTTAATTCAATACTTGTTTCATGTTTATCCATTCCGGGTTGAGAAAGATACGCTGGAGCGATTATGGAGGTTGAAGCTAATCCAAATTGGTCATTTTCCCGCGAAAAAATAGCTCCGGAAACAGCAATGCCTGTTGAAAGATTATATTCAATGGAATAAAGTTCCTTGTTGGCAATACCTGCCCGTAAGAAAATGGAATAATTTTCAGCCATGGTTTTATCAGCTAGAAGATAGGTACCAAATGGTTGCGTTGACTTTCCATCTCTAATCGATGGCTCTTTTACGGAGTATCCCCAGCCACCGAAGGCAATTTTTGCTTTGCCTTCTTTATAGTAACCGAGTTCACTGATCCCCAGTATTCCTGATTTAAACTTAAAGTCAGCATATGTTTTTTCAGGAAAATCAGGGTTTCCGGCTATGGCGTTATATGCACCGCCCATTAGGTATAATCCTTCAATGGGCTGAAATTTTAATCTTGCAGCGGGAGCTGCAGTGGGGAAAATTGATGGGCCATTTGCCCCGGTTTGCGACAAATCTGCCCCGACTCCCAGTGAACTATTAAAGAATAGTCCAGCCGGATCATTGACATAAAATTCCGAGTTTAAATCATGTAAACCCACCAGGAAGGATATCTTGTCGTCAAATAGAGATTGCTGAAACCAGATCTCATATAATTTATAGTAATCCATACCGGTTTCAATGTTACTCGAAGTCTGCATATCACCTGCAAATTCAGTAGGTGATCCACCATGACCACCCAGACCATAAATAAATAATTCGGCGCCTTTCCAGTTCATCAAATCCATAAAATTTATATCCAGTGTTGTATCAAGATTTCCAAGGTATGTATAACCTTGTTTGATTCCTCCAGAAGCATTGTAAAAGTTTTCGCCTGTATAGGTTAGTTCCAGTGTTATACCATGGTCTGCCATGCTTTGACGAAAACCTCCCCAGTCACCAGTTAAATAGTTACTTTTAATTGAATCTGTACCAGGCTCATCAAGGGGGGGGGCTTGGGGAAACAGGGGGATATTCATCGTTAAGATTGTTATAATAATGCAGGTTATTCTGGTTTTCATTTTTTCCTCGTTATTTAAATTTAGTATATTACATATAAGAATTGGATAGCTGTTTGTCAAATAAAATAACCTATTTTCTCATTCAGGTAAGCCCAACGAGAAAAGGGGAATTGACAGCTTAACTATTAATCTGTCTTTGTTTTTATGAAGGTTTTAATAGATATATTGGCATATATGATTTTAGGTGCTTTTTTAGGCTGGATATTTTTTTATTTTAAACGAAGAGATTTGTTAGGTGGATACATTGGTGGTACAGTCGTTGGAATCTTGGGCTCTGTTCTAGGGGTATACTTTATCAGTAAACCTGCAAAATTGATAATAACATTTCTTCAGAATGGCCTTTTTATTACAAATGTAGATATTTTGGCGGGGCTATCCGGCGGATATCTGGCTTTATATGTTTATAACCGTATTAACCATGATCGGGCAAGAAAAGATTATTAAATGTAAAGATGTGTTGTAAAAAGCGATACATCTTATTTCTTTTTTTTTTATTTCAAATTTTCCAGTGTGATTACCAGAGTTTAAATAGATATAAAGCTGAAGAGCTTATTAATAAATTCTCCAGCAATGAATATCAGAGTAGCCAGGCCGCATCTATAAATTCGACACGAAAATTTTTTATACTGCACTCTTTTTTTTTCAATAATCTTCATTTAAACTGTTTCGAATTTTTTCCATCATCGCCGATTTGTAAAACGGCTTACAATAAAAAAAAAATTGAATTAAAGACGGTAATTTTCCCCTTTTCTATAAAGGAAAACATGATTATAAAAGAGGATGGGCAGCAAGGAAATCATTACCTTAAAAACATGATATTAAGCAATCACAGCAGCAGTAAGGTAATATATCGTTGGGTAATTAATTATGTTGCATTGCAGGATTTAAAAAATGGGGATCTGAAATTATTTCTGAAAAGTGTATCTGAAAATATCGGGAATTGTTCGCATCAAATTCAGGTATTATTTATAGATGGCGATATTTCCATGGAGCAAATGAAAAGAAATAATTTATTTCGACGATCAGTATTATTCGATAACTCCAGGACATTTAAATTCTCCGGGAACAATCTTGACTTAAAATCATTTTCTGGGTTATGCAAAGGGTGAAAAAGGCTTTTCTGTACAGCGAAAAAAACTTTACTGGTTTATGTTAACAAATAGACCACATTTATTTACTTCAGAATCAGTTTCAGAGGGTCACCCTGACAAGGTGTGTGACCAGGTATCAGATACGGTATTAGATCTTTTTTTAAAAGCAGATCCTTCGGCGAGAGTTGCGTGTGAATCATTGGTAACAACCAATCATCTTACGATTGCTGGTGAGGTCTCTACTCAGAAAGATGTTTCTGTTGAACAGATCGAGAAAAGTGCCCGCGAGGTAATTAAAAATATTGGTTATAATCATGAAGATGTTGGTTTTGATGCTCAGACTGCTGAGGTGAAAATTTTATTACATTCCCAGTCGAGTGATATTGCAATGGGTGTGACGGGCGATGGATTACATAAAGAAGAGGGCGCAGGTGATCAGGGATTAATGTTTGGTTTTGCGATAAATGAGACTGAAGATTATATGCCCATGCCTATCTATTTTTCTCATTTAATTTTGAAAGAGTTGGCCCGAAAAAGGCATGATAAAAGTATGCCATTTTTACGCCCTGATGCGAAGTCGCAAGTAACAGTCAGGTATGAGAATGGAAAAGCTGTAGGAATTGATACAATAGTTGTATCAACCCAGCACTCTCCTGATATAGATCACAAGAAACTCTCTGAAGCCGTTATTGAAGAAGTAGTTAAAAAGGTTATTCCAGGGGATTTTTTAAAAAATTGCAGGTATTTCATTAATCCTACCGGTCAATTTATTATTGGTGGTCCTCATGGAGACTGTGGTTTGACAGGTAGAAAAATTATTGTAGATACATATGGCGGTTTTGCAAGACATGGTGGCGGGGCCTTTAGTGGAAAAGATCCATCAAAAGTAGATAGAAGTGCTGCCTATATGATGCGTTATATTGCAAAAAACATTGTTGCCTCGGGAGCAGCCGCTTTGTGCGAATTGCAGGTAGCATATGCAATCGGTGTTGCCCAACCTGTTTCTGTACTGGTAAATACTTTTGGAACAGCTAAAATAGCCGAAGACAAGATTGAAAAGATTGTTAAAGAAAAACTTGATTTGTCACCAAAGGGAATTCGGGATAAGTTGAATTTAAGGCATTTATCATATTTACCCACAGCAAGTTACGGCCATTTTGGACGAAAAGAACCCAATTTTACATGGGAAAAGCTGGACATTGTTGAGTTGTTTAAATAATCTGTATGAGTGTAGATAATAGAAGGTTTTTTAACAAAAAAAGATCAATTCGCGAAAATCGAATAAACAATGAAATAAATGAACCTGAAGTTCGTTTAATTGAAGAAGAGGGATCAAAGGTTGTTCCTATTGAGGATGCCCTTCGGATGGCAAGAGAAGCGGGAGTAGATCTGGTGGAAATTACCAAAGGGCAGGATATGCCCGTGGTAAGAATCATTGATTACGGAAAATTCAAGTTTGAAAAAGCCAAAAAAGATAAAGAAAATAAAAAGCATCAAAAAACAATTCTAATAAAAGAAATTAAAATGGGTCCTAAAATTGATGTGGGTGATTTTGATCGAAAATGTGCTATGGCTTCAGATTTCATTGAAGAGGGCGATAATGTCAAGGTAACTATGCGATTTAAAGGTCGTGAAATGGCTCATACTGAATTAGGCCTTGAAAAGATGATTCAATTTACAAAGAATGTAGCCCATGTTGCTGTAGTTGATAAAGAGCCCAAACTTGAGGGGCGTATGATGGTGATGGTTTTGCGACCTAAAAGCAAAAAGTAGTTTACAGAGAGTTAAATAAAAAAAACAAGAATTAAATACGGCCAGATAGCTCAGTCGGTAGAGCAGGGGACTGAAAATCCCCGTGTCGGGAGTTCGATTCTCTCTCTGGCCAAAATAGATTTTTTGCATTTCAATTTTCACGAAAGCCAGGGTCTACATATATTTTACAAAACAAATGTACCCAAAAAACTGATAAATTTGTTACCTCTGACTATCTTTTGAGCCATTTAATAATTATGTTGACATACTATTTGTTGATAGACAACTCACTGTCAAATTAAGATTGTTTACAGGAAAATTGAATGAATCAAATGGAAAATAAAACAGAAGAAAAGCAGATTGCAATAATAGCCGCAAGGTTTAACTCACAGATTACAGATCAATTAGTTAAAGGGGCAATTGATTTATTGTCTAGAAATGGTATAAAAAAATCCAATATACATCTCTTTTGGGTTCCTGGGGCATTTGAAATACCTTTAATGTGCCAAAAGGTGTTTAATAACAAAAATGTCGACGGAATAATCGCTTTAGGAGCAATTATAAGGGGTGAGACTCCTCATTTTGACTTTGTTGCCGGTGAGTGTACCAAAGGTATAATGAACGTATCCTTAGCAGCAGATAAACCAGTCTCTTTTGGTGTATTAACAACTGATACGGTAGAGCAGGCATTGAATAGAGCAGGTTTAAAATATGGAAATAAGGGAGAGGATGCAGCATCGGCACTTTTATTCCAACTGAAGGTATTTGAAGAAGCTGGATTTAAATGAAACCTCATCGTGCAAGAATAATTGCAATGCAGGCTGTTTTTCAGCAGGAATTTAATAAAAAAAATTTTGAAGAGTTGTCCAGATTTGTCTGGATTGACTACGTAATTCCTGAAGATGAGAGAGACTATGCTTGTAAAATCATTAAAGGAGTTTTGAATCATACCGAAAATATAGATAAACTTATAACCATACATTCTAAAAACTGGAAAATAGAACGGATAAGCAGTGTCAGCAGAGCAATATTGCGAATTTCTATTTTTCAGATATTGTATATGGCAGAGGAGTTGTCTGTGAAAATAATTATTGATGAAGCGATCAAGATTGCAAAAGAATATGGAGAAGATGATTCTACCCGATTCATAAATGGAATTCTGGATGCAATTAACAGAGACAACATTAAATCTAAATGAATGAACAACATCAAAACAGAATTTTTGCTCTTGAAGAGAGTAGTAATAAAGAATCAGTTCAGAAAAAAGTAGTTTTTAAGGGGAATAATAAATTTCCATGGATAACAACACTTCTGATTATTCTTGTTATGGGCGCTATATTGGCAGTAGCCGTTTTTTATCAATTCTATCAAAAAAAATCAGAAATAGCTAAAAATGATTTTTTTTCAAAAGAGCAGTTTTCCGTTACTGATGATATAACCCGAAAAATTCAATTACCTGAAATAAATGAAATACCAGACAGCATAGAGTTGATTAAAGCGATAAAGCTGTATAAAGCCGGATATAGCAAAGTTGCAGCTGAAAAATTTGCAGATTTAGTTGAAAATAGTGAAAAAAGTGATGAGTTATCTTTTGCTTACCTCTATTTGGGAATCATAGCAGATAATAATGAAGAGTTTAGTAAAGCTGTAAATTATTATAAAAGTGCAATTAAATATATGCCCGAAAACTTTTTTGCCCATTATAATCTGGCGATTGCATATCGCCATAAGGGGGAGTACAAAGAAGCGCTAAATGAACTGGAGATTGCACAAAAAATCAAGCCTGAATTTAATGAATCCAGGCTGATGCAAGGTCAATTAGAGTATGAAAATAATGATTTAGCAAAAGCTGAAGAGACATTGGAAAATCTTGTGGAAAAAAGTGAGGACGCTTTATCACTTTATAACCTGGGAATGGTCTACAAGAAAGAGGGCAAGCTTGCTGAAGCAAAGGCAGTTTTTTTAAAAGCTATTGATATGCCCGGTTCTCCTGAGGCAATGTATAAATCAGCCGCTCAGTTGGGTGTATTGTTTGGTGCCCAGGGTGATTTTGAAAATTCTGAAATATATTTTAAAAAAGCAATTGAACTGAATCCATCTGAGAGTAAATATTATTATAATCTGGCACTTGTTCAAAGTAAACTGGGTTTAAAAGAGGATGCAATTGCGACATTGAAAAAAGTTTTTAACCTTAAGGTGGAAAATCCAGGTAATTATGTTTATATATCAAGGCTTTATCAGGAGTTGGGCGACATGGTTCATGCTGAAAAGGCATTACGTTATGCGAAAGAGGCATATCCACTTGACGTAGAAATTCTAAGCCAGCTATCAGATGTTTTGATAGTTTCGGGTAAATGGAATGAAGCTTTAATGCATTTAAAAAAGATACTGGATATAACCAATAAAACCAGTGAAAAGGCGAATGCCTTGTATAATCTGGGAAAGGTTTATACGGAACTGGGTGATTTTGAAAATGGAAAAAAAACGCTTGAGTTATCATTTCAGCTCGATAACACAAATAGCCAGGCTTTAATTTCACTTGGTAATCTTCATTATGCCAATGGTGAAGGGCATAAAGCAATCGGGCTATACAAGCAGGCACTTAAAAATAATCCAGATGACGTTGTACTTCTCAAAGGTCTATCCAATTTGTATATTAATTTAAAGCTTTATGTTGAGGCTGAAGAGGCTTTAGGTCGTCTTTTAGAACACCCTTTAAAAAATGATTTAGATACATATTGGGCTTATATATCACTTGGAAAAATTGAAAAGCAGCGAAAAAATTTTGATAGAGCTGTTGAGTATTTTGAAAAGGTTGTTAAAAGTGGAAATAGTGATTATACTTATGAAGGATTAATTGAGCTTTCTGATTCTTTGTTAAAGGCTGATCGGCCTGCATCTGCTGCATATACATATATTGAGAAAGCTGTTGCAATTAAACCCGATCAGTTCGAGGCTCGATTATTGCTTTCCAAGGCTTATATTAAAGATGGATCTCTTTCTGCAACAGAAAGAGCCGAGGAAGAGCTGGAAACCATAGTGAATATGGCAAGAGATCCCGTATTATTATCCAAAGCACATACCTTAAGGGGAGTGTTATATCATAAACAGGGAATTTCTTTAAAAGCCCTTGAAGAGTTTAAATTAGCCCTGGATTTTGATCCAACTAACCAGGAGGCTTTTTTAAACCGCAAATCAATTCAACGATATCTCGACAGCAATTAGAAAATATGAAATTCACTGAAACTGTTATCAGGAATAGATGATCTTTTTTGTTCTATATAATGCCTTCCATTAAATGTATTGTTAACGGTTTCGAAAATCGAAAGTGACTGGACTGCATCGTTAGCAAAAAACTCATAAAAATTATAAAGTCCAAGTATTATCCCTGCAGTATAAGGTGCAACAGGATATTCACAGCTGTCAAAATCTTTGATATACTCTTCATCTTCCAGTGAATGAAATACTCTAACAACCACTGATGAAGAATCATTTTTTATTATTTGAAATTTTCCCATGCCAAATTTGTTTATCAATGTAAAGTAGTCGTTAAAAGAGACTGAATTTATTCTTTCACCATCAAAAATATGATAAAGGGTGTAAAATATGGAATTATATCCGCATTTCAATAAGGATTTCCAAGAGGTTTTATTAAAATTCTCTGAAACAGGGCTGAGTGAGTTGAGTTTTTTATAATTATTTACCAGCAATCCAATATACGATGAAAAACTTCTTTCGAAATTTACACTATTAAAATATAAACTTTTCTCTCCTACTTGAAAAGTATTAAAGGACATAAAAGATTTAAAATCATCAACCGATTTATTCATTTTGCGCCTCCAGCTGAAAGGAGATTACAAGCTTATTTGGATCAGTGTTCTCATTATCGAGGTTGATAACTTCTGTCAATTTTGGATCTATATATTTCAAGAAACCTTTGATAAATCCTATAGAGTGATACACTGCCTTGGTCGATTGTAAAAATCTTTCACTATGAATTGTAATTTTCCATATTTTATTCTGAACTGAAACCGAAGGGTAACCCATTCCGAGTACTTTATGTAATAACAGTCCCACCCTGATTATATCGTTGGTTTTGAGTTTCATGTTCTCTGAAACACTTGTAATCAAATCATAAGATTCATTCATGGCGTTTTTTTCAATTTGTTCCATTAATTCCTGCTCCTTTGTGGGAGTCAAATTAACAAATAAAGTTTCCAGCAGATGTGTTTCAAAAAAGGAAGGTAAAAAACAGATATCTTTTTTAAATAATCTTGTCTGGTTATTTTCTGGGGTTTTTGAAATATTTAATTTTAATTTAAATTCTGTGGATTCAGCCTCTTTTTTTATAGCTGAAAACTTGTCATCTGCCCTCGATGATAAAGTGATATTTTGATTGCTGGTTTCATTTTCAAACTCAGGGCTTATAATAGATTTTTCAAAATCATTAAACTCTTCTGAATATTTTTCATCATAAGGCATAAAATATGTTTTAAACGCTTTTTCAAGGCCATCCATGATTTCGGGTGAATCCGGAATATTTTTTATGTTTTTTAAAAGTTCTTTTCCAATAAGAATATATAATCTGGTATAATTTATTTTTTTGATCGGACCTTCGCCGAGGTGTGCGTGAATATTCTTTAATGCTTCAAATAATTGTGAACCCATAACTATAGAAGATGAAATTGACTCATTGGAAATGCATTACATAATTCAGTGACTGCTGCCCGAACAGTGGAAATTGTTTTAGAGTCCGGATTATCCAGAACATCAGCAATCAAATTCCCAATTTTTTTAAATTCTTCCTCTTTAAAACCTCTAGTCGATAATGCAGGGGTACCCATTCGGATGCCACTTGCTATTGCAGGAGGGTTTGGATCAAATGGAAGTGCATTTTTATTAGTGGTAAATCCAGCTTTTTCCAGAATCTCCTGTGCATCTTTTCCTGAAATATTTTTTGTTGCAAAAGTGTTTACTATCATCAGATGATTATCTGTTCCATTGGATATCAGTCTTAAATCCCGTTTCATTAATGTTTCAGCCAATACCTGTGCATTTAATAAAACCTGTCTTTGATACTCAACAAATGTATCACTCAAGGCCTCTCCAAAAGCAACTGCTTTAGCTGCAATGACATGCATAAGGGGGCCACCTTGAACGCCGGGAAAAACCCTTGAATTAAGTTTTTTAAAAAAGTTTTCATCATTAGAGAGTATCAAGCCACCCCTTGGCCCTCTTAAAGTTTTATGGGTGGTGGTCGTAACAAAATGAGCATGATGAACAGGAGAAGGATGAAGTCCGGCAACAATCAGACCAGCAATATGGGCTATGTCGGTCATTAGAAGGGCTCCCACTTCATCTGCTATCTCCCTGAATCGGGAAAAGTCAAGCTTTCTTGGGTATGCTGAAAATCCTGCAATAATTAATTTAGGCTTATGTTCCTGAGCAAGTTTTCTGATTTGATCATAATTTATCAGGTGTGTTTCAGGATCAACCGTATAACCAACAGGATTGTATATTAAGCCTGAAAAATTAACTTTGGAACCATGAGTTAAATGTCCACCATGAGCCAGGTCCATACCTAAAAAGGTATCACCAGGTTTAAGAGCTGTAAGGAAAACAGCCATATTTGCCTGTGCACCACTATGTGGCTGTACATTTGCATATTTTGAGTGAAACATTTTTTTAGCCCGTTCAATGGCAATTGTTTCTACATCATCTGCCGGTCCGCAGCCACCATAATATCGATAACCCGGATATCCTTCTGCATATTTATTGGTAAGAGTTGATGTATAGGCCTCCATTACTGCCCTAGAAACAAAATTTTCTGAGGCAATTAACTCGAGTGTGTTTTGTTCCCTTTCGTCTTCTGATTTCAGAGCATTAAATACTTCAATATCCTGGTTTTTAATAATATTATAACTCATTTTTGTACCTTTACTTTAACATTACTCATTTAATCAAACATTATTCTCAATAATATCTTTAATGGTTATATTGGATTTTTCCCCTTTTTTTCTGTTTTTTAGTTCAATAGTTCCATCAGCAATGAAATTTTTACCTACAACCAATTGGTAAGGAAAGCCAGTTAAATCAGCGTCTGTAAACTTGACACCTGGACTTTCGTTTCGATCATCATAATAAACAGAGATTTTATGAGAGACCAGTTCATTATAAAGTTGATCAAAAACTTTTTTCTGTTCATCATTTTTATAAATGCTGACCATATAGTATTTAAAAGGAGAAAGAGATTCCGGCCAGATAATTCCCTTTTCATCGCTTTTTTGTTCCACGACTGTTGCGATTGTTCGACCAAGACCAATTCCGTAAGTGCCCATAGTAGGAGTAAATGATTTACCATTTTTATCCAGAACTTTAATGTTAAAAGATTCCGTGTATTTTTTTCCCAGTTTGAAAATATGGCCCACTTCAATACCTTTTGTTGCAACCAGTTTTTTATCATTATAACCAGGAGTAAGGTCTCCTGCCCGGGCTTTTATAATATCATAATGGTTTTGTTCCTCAGGAATAATGAAGTCTCTCCCTTCCTGAACATTGAGAAAGTGATAATTTTTTTCATTGGCACCGGTTACAAGATTACCTCTTTTACGAAGATTGCGGTCATAAACAATATGAACTGTTTTTTCCTTGTTTTGGACGATCACCTTTTTTTTGTTTTCCACTGGTAGCATATAGGGACCAGCATAGCCAATTTCTGATTTTGTTACCGTTACAACTGTAGACTCTTCAGCCATTTCAAGCTCTCTAAGTCCGGTAATTTTAGATAATTTCACTTCGTTAATTTCCCGATCACCAGGAATAAAAGCAATTACTATGGAATCTGGATTTTCAAATATCACGGTTTTTATAAAATTTCTGATATTCACCTCAAGAAAGGCTGCAACTTCCTCTACACTCTTTTTCCCAATCGTAAGTTTCTTCTCAGGCAGATGGAAACTCGTTTCATATGTATAGGGAACTGCCGGAATATATTCTGCTTTTTCCTGGTTTGCCCGGTAATGTATAGTACTGTCTTCGCAGAGTAACAGTGTTTCTTCTCCAATTTCCGAGGCAACCATAAACTCTTCAGAACCTGATCCTCCCATGGCTCCGCTATCAGCCTCTACCGATAGAGTATCGAGTTCGCATCGTAAAAAAATATTTTTATATGTCTGACGCATTAAATCATAAGTTTCATTTAATGATTGATCATCTGCATGAAAAGAGTAGGCATCCTTCATTACAAACTCTCTGCATCGAATTAATCCGTATCGTGGTCTGATTTCATCGCGATATTTGGTTCCGATCTGATAAAAGTTTACCGGTAGTTGTTTATATGACTGCAAAAAATTGGCAGCAAGCCAACTCATGGACTCTTCATGTGTTGGTCCAAGAACATACTGGTAATCATGTCTGTCTTTCATTCGCATCATCTCTTTTCCCATGGAATCCCAGCGAGCAGATTTCATCCATAACTCAGAATCTGTTAAAATGGGCAGTTTCACCTCTACTGCATGGCTTTCATTCATCTCTTCTCTAATGATTTGTTCAAGTTTTTGGTATACAAGGTTACCGAAGGGAAGATAAACATAAAAACCAGAAGATTGTTTTTTTATGTAACCTGCTCTTGACAGGAGCTTGTGTGACGTAACTACTGCATCTTTGGGGTTTTCATTGGTTGTAAAAAGAGGTAATTGCGAGGCTTTTGCATTCAGCATAATGCTTTAATTTAGTTTAAACACATCGTGTCAACTTATACAACTTTTCAAAATATTCAGTCCGGGGAGATATGTTACTTTTTTGTTGCTCTGAAAACGGGGCTTCAATCAATGCTGATTTAGCCAAAACAAGTATTGAGGAGAAGCCCCATG
>Ga0224495_10000969_pt1 | contig 21373 bp, 17 predicted proteins | sample SF_Jul11_sed_USG_FD_168128 | JGI IMG/M metagenome (GOLD analysis project Ga0224495, IMG submission 168128) | Sediment microbial communities from San Francisco Bay, California, United States - SF_Jul11_sed_USGS_4_1 | ecosystem: Environmental > Aquatic > Marine > Sediment | place: USA: California...
GCTGTCCCATGAGGTCGCAAAGCGCTACGGTCAGGCTGGACTTCCGGATAATACAATCACCGTAAAACTCAAGGGTTCTGCGGGGCAGAGCTTTGGGGCATTTCTGGCAAGCGGTATTACTCTTGAGTTGACTGGCGAGGGTAATGATTATGTTGGCAAGGGTTTGTGCGGCGGTCGTATTGTGGTCGTACCTCCACAGGAATGTTTAATCCATGCAGAAGAAAATATTATTGTCGGAAATACTGTACTTTATGGAGCTACAAGCGGCGAAGGATTTTTTCGAGGCGTGGCCGGAGAACGTTTTGCGGTACGCAATTCTGGCGCCGTTGCAGTAGTTGAAGGTCTTGGCGATCACGGCTGCGAATATATGACCGGCGGAATGGTCGTGGTACTTGGTCGTACCGGACGCAATTTTGCCGCAGGTATGTCGGGAGGAGTAGCCTACGTTCTGGATGAAGAGGGAGGGTTTGAAAAGCGATGCAATCTGGCGATGGTAGCACTTGAACCGATACCCGATGAAGTGGCAGCGATGGATAGCGCCGATGTGGAACCGGAGGGGCATGGCCGGGTTCATTTTAATCATCTTGGCAAAGCTGATGCTCTTGCATTGCGTGGGAAGATTGAGAAGCATTTTCGCTATACAGGCAGTAAACGAGCCAAACTTGTTCTGGATAACTGGTCAGATTATTTGCCGAAGTTTCTCAAGGTAATGCCAACAGAATATCGTCGCGCATTGAAGGAAATTGCAGAAATACAAGCCAGACAAAGAGAGGCCGAATAATGGGCAAGCTTACCGGGTTTATGGAGTTTAACCGACTGAGCGAAGAGTATTTGCCGGTTGAAAAACGGTTGAAAAATTATAATGAGTTTGTGCTGCATTTAAATGACGATCAGGCGCATATTCAGGGCGCTCGCTGTATGGATTGCGGTATTCCATTCTGCACCAGCGGCTGCCCTGTTCATAATATTATACCCGACTGGAATGATCTCGTGTATCACGATAACTGGAAACAAGCTCTGGATGTGCTGCATTCCACCAACAACTTTCCAGAAATTACTGGCCGTATTTGTCCGGCGCCATGTGAGGCTTCGTGTACGCTCAACATCAATGACGAAGCAGTAGGCATTAAATCTATTGAGCATGCAATTATAGACAAAGGTAATGAGAATGGCTGGGTTCTGCCGCAGCCATCATTTCAAAAGAGCGGAAAAAAAGTGGCAATTGTTGGCTCTGGTCCATCGGGGCTTGCAGCGGCGCAGCAATTGGCGCGGGTTGGTCACAGCGTGGTCGTGTTTGAAAAGAACAATCGAATTGGCGGTTTAATGCGCTATGGGATTCCTGACTTCAAGCTGGAAAAGCGTCTTATTGATGCCCGTATAGCTCAGATGCGGGCAGAAGGCGTGGAATTCCGCACGAATGTATTTGTTGGTAAAAAAATGGCCGATACTGGCGGAGCAATTGCAAACCATGCAAAAGAGATTGTTACGCCCGAAACCTTGCTACAGCACTTTGAGGCCGTGATTCTTGCCGGAGGCTCGGAACAACCGCGCGACTTGACCATCCCCGGCCGGGAACTGGAAGGTGTGCATTATGCCCTGGAATTTCTTGTGGGGCAAAACAAGGAAGTTGCAGGCGATGGGGATAATGCCATTAATGCCAGAGGCAAACATGTGGTGGTGATTGGAGGCGGCGATACGGGTTCTGATTGTGTTGGAACTTCCAACCGTCACGGCGCAGCCTCTGTAATGCAGTTTGAAGTGATGCCTCGACCGCCCGAAACAGAAAACAAATCCCTGATCTGGCCAAACTGGCCGATCAAGATGCGTACTTCCAGCTCGCACGAAGAGGGGTGCTCCCGCGACTGGTCGGTCTCGACTAAAGAATTTATTGGCAGAGGCGGTAAGCTTACAGGGCTCAAGGCTGTACGTCTTGACTGGAAAGATGGTCAGACGTCAGAAATACCCGGAAGCGAGTTTGAGCTGAAAGCAGACCTTGTGTTTTTGGCAATGGGCTTTACCAATCCGCTGGGAGAGGTACTGGAGGCTTTTGGCGTAGAAAAGGACGCTCGCGGCAACGCCAAAGCTGTTAGCGAAGGAGCTAATTGCTACAAGACCAATGTCAACAAGGTTTTTGCCGCAGGCGATATGCGTCGCGGTCAATCGCTTGTGGTTTGGGCCATACGCGAAGGCCGTCAGGCCGCCAGAGCCGTGGACGAGTATTTGATGGGCAGTTCTTTCTTGCCGCGTTAAGACTTTTTTCTTTGAATGCTGTTATATACAGATTGATCGGCCGGTTTAATCAGCTTTCAACAATTGCCCTTATGGCGGAAATCAGACGTTCTGGTTTAAAGGGCTTGGTAATAAAATCTTTTGCTCCGATTGTGATGGCTTTCTTGATAAATTTTTCTTCGCCAAGAGAGCTGAGCATAATTATTTTTGCCTGTGGGCTGGTTTTTAAAATTTCTTCAAGAGCTGTCAATCCATCCATACCGCGCATCGTAATGTCCATTGTAATAACATCAGGTTTGAGCTCATTGAAAAGCTTTATTGCTTCCAGACCATTTGCCGCTTCCCCAACCACCTTGAAATCAGGGGGAAGAAGCGACTTTTTTACCATATTTCGAATAAATGTTGCGTCATCGACGACGAGTATCGAAGTGATTGCCATATTTTCTCCTGTTATCCTTTAAGGACTGCGTTGGTTATTGCTCCCACAAGCCGCTCTTCGGCAAATGGTTTTATGATAAAATCGTGAGCTCCTGATTTAATTGCTTCTTTAATAAATCTGGCTTCGCCAAGAGCGGATACCATGATGACTTTTACTTTTGGATCAATGGCTTTTATTTTTTTTGTGGCTTCAATTCCGCCAAGCTTTTTCATGGATATATCCATTGTAATCACATCAGGACGTAATTTGTCACATAACTGAATCGCTTCCCATCCATCCTGGGCTTCTCCAATGATTATAAATCCCTTGGGTTCCAGATATTTTCGGATTACTTGCCGCATGTAACCAGAATCATCGACAATCAGGACTTTGGTTCCTTCCAGAGTTTTATCAGACATATCAGGATAATTTAATATTCGAGGATAAATTGTAAAATACTTATCAAAGTATTTTCGGTATCATCATAATTAGTTCTGCAAGCACTTCTTTTTCTCCCCACATGAACTCATTTTCAATGTAAAGTATGCTGCTATCGTCCGGATGGTTTAAGTTTTCCTCCATGGATTCTACCAAAATTTCATTGTTTTCCAGAATTTGGGGTATTCCAGGCTCGACAGGGATGCCTGTTAGTTGTGTTAGTGAGTTTGTAAAGGCGCTGCCAAGGATATTTGTGACTTCCATCAAAGGCTCAAAATCAATGGTTTCCGGGGCAGGCATCTGGGCTGCCTGATAAAGCATTTCAGCCATATTTCGGGCATTGTTTTGATTCAGGATAAAATAAATCATACCCTTGATCGGCAGCATCGGGAGTGTCAGGCCAATGATCGGTGAATCATCTTCCTTGAAACGGTTGATGTATGATACAAGTTTGTCTTTCGAATATCGTTTGGCTTTGGTTTGGCCGGGAAAAATATTTTGGTGCCCGGTCAGACTTTTAATTCCATCAATGGCCTTTTCATTTCCGGTTTTTAGCCATGTTTTTACCATTTCCGGGTTTTTCCCATCCAGCAGATCGTATAACTTGTCCATTTGAAAATCATTTTTATCAAAATGACCCAGGGCAATGGAAGTTTCATCGTCGCTTTCGAGATCTTCTTCCGATTCAATCATCATTTTCATTTTTTGAAATTCCGACAGCTCCGGTTGCGTTTCCTTTTTTTCAGCGCCTGAATCGGTTTGGCCATTTTTATCTCTTTGAGATTCCAGATTTTCCATTTCCATCATTTCCTTTTCGATTTCCTCGATACTGATGTCCGAGCTGGGTGAAACGGCCAAGCTTGAGCTTTCATCTTCAATGTTCAATTCTTGTCCCGTTTGATCTTCGAGTCTCTGTTCTTCCGTCATGGTAGAACCTGAGTCTTTTAGAGAAATCGAATCATCGGAAGCAACTGTAAATTCAAAATTCTCTTCATCTTTGAACTCCGCATTATCCCCGGAGGTTTCATCTGTGATTGGCGTATCTTCTGTTTTGCTTTCAAACAAGCTGACTTCTTCCTCACCTTGCGGAATTGAAGTGTCCGACGTATCGTCTTCCGGACTTTTGAATTCAATATCAAGAGTTTCTTCATCAATCAATTCTTCATGCGATCGATCAGATTTTTCCATTGAACTGGATTCAGCGATATCAATATCATTTAAATCATCTTCAGTAAAATCAAGGTTTTGAATTTCAGTAGTTTCAGGTTTTTCGGGTGTGTCTTCGATAGTAGCAGGTTTTACCTCTGGTTGGGTATCCATATCCATGATTACTTCAATAGATTCATTTTCATCGGCTGCGGATTCGGTACTTTCAAATTGCGCTGATTCACTCTCACCGGAAGCTGCTATCTGTATCTGCTCATGCGACGGAATTTCAATATTTTCCAGTGTCACTTCTTCATGCTCATCAAGGGCTGTTTCCATATTTTCCAATACAGCCGGATCATCCATATGCTGAGGGATTTCAATATTTTCGAGTGTAACTTGTTTAGGGGATTCCTCAGGAGCGATTTCCATGCTTTCACTTTGAGGTTCGAATTCTTTGGAAATGCCCCTCATGTTGCCGGGTGTTTCTGTATCGGGAAATATATCGATGTTTTCATCGGTAGCCATTTCACTTTCTGTCTCTTCAGAATCTCTCCGTACCGGCTTTATTTTCACTTCGAAATCTTCAAGCTGTTCGAACTCGGAAGGAGTCATCTTCGATATATCATCCAGTTTAATTTCTTTGGCAATCATTGCCGGGGCAGGTGATACCAGTTTGGGTTGAGGCTTTGCTATTTCTTTGGGCGGTGTTTTTACTGGAGTTGGCGTTTTGGTTTCAACTGCCGGTTTTTTTACTGCGCTTGTAATGGGAATCGGTTTCAAATCGGATTTTTTCCCGCCTGGAGCCGCGCTGATTTCAGTAAGCGATTTTCCTTTTTGAGAACGATAAATTTGTATAACCCCATGGACATCAATAATTAATATAATACTTCCATCCCCAAGAATGGAAGCGCCAGAAATACCATCTATTGCCCGGTAGTGTTCTGCAAGAGATTTTATTACAACTTCCTGGCGGCTTAGAAACTGGTCTACCAGAATTGCAATGGATGTAGTATGGTAATCAACTACGATTACCGGGTGTTCATCGGAAGCAATTTCCAGATGTTTTTTTGTAAATGCTTTCTGGGTCGCCGATTGCGATGGAGCAGGGGTATGTTCTGCTGCCGGCGATGGAAATATTTTATCGAGACGAATTACGGGGATGAGTTTATCCCGGAGTCGCACCATTTCGTTGCTATCTACTGTAAGAAAATTTTTTGAACTTACTTTTTGGGTTTCAACAATAGATGCCATTGGAATGCAATAACGTTCTGATCCCACCTTGACTATGAGTGCATTTAATATGGCAAGGGTAAGCGGCAGTTTGATGGTAATGACTGTTCCCTGATCTTTTTCGGAATCCAGAATGATCGTACCATTTAAATCTTCTACTGATTTTTTTACCACATCCATTCCAACGCCGCGGCCAGACATTTCGTCCACCTCGTCTTTTGTTGAAAACCCGGCCTGGAAAACAAGAGCCTTTATGTCGTCGCTGGAAAGCGACATACTTGCTTCGGGCGAGATAAGGCCTCGTTCTACAGCCTTTTGTGCAATTTTATCAAAATTTAAACCCCGTCCATCATCCCTGATAATAATATTTATATAGTTGCCTTCCTGGTAAGCCTCAAGATGCAACGTTGCCGTTTCTGGCTTCCCCACGTTGATCCGATCTGAAGGTAATTCAACTCCATGATCCAGAGAATTTCGAACGAGATGAGTCAAGGGCTTGATCAATTCATCTGTAATTTTCTTGTCCAGCTCGGTAGATTCTCCCGTCATGCTGAGCACGACTTTTTTCCCGCTTTTTGAAGCGTAATCCCTGACGAATCGTCGAAATCTGTTAAAAACCGAGCTTATAGGAACCAGGCGGGAATTCATCACAAGTCCCTGAATCTCGGATGAGATACGCACCAAATCTTTGGTTCGATCCCGAACATCTTTGAAAATATTCTGAAGATCCGGATAGAGACGCAGGGTTTCCGAAATTTGCAGGAATCCGGAGTTTGCAATAACAAGTTCGCCCACAAGATTTAACATTACATCCAGTCGATGTACCGGGATTCTTACCGAATCGGATGTTTCCACATCGGATTTTTGGTTTTTGGCTGACTCGTCTTCTTTTCCTGTTCCCGGATTGTTGGATAATTCTTTTAAAACATTTTCGGAAATAATTCCGACTTTATCTATCAAGTCTACTTTTGCAGCAATTCCCACTTCATCTGGGGGATGAGCGGTTTTTATCCAGTATCGAATTTCCCGGTCTTTGGATATCGTAAAATCATCGCTGTCCATTTCTTCTTCGCTGGGAGATTGCTTTACGATTTCCCCAAGGTTGCCAAGCCGCTTGTGAACCAGAAAGGCGCGTATGGAAGGAGCCAACTCTGCCTGTGATATCCAGACTCTGACCAGCATTGTTCCGGGAATATAGTCATTTGAGCCTAGTTCATGCATGGCTTCCGGTATCGGTTGTTTATGGTCAATCCTTTTGCCTGCCGTATCCTTTTTATTCTTTAGAAATGAATTTATTTTATCAATGAGACCCTGGGTCTGGATTTTCCTGGTGTCTTCCCCGTGACCCAACAGGTTCCCGATTTTTCCTATGGCGTCTTTGCAGGCAAGCAAAGTATCAATTACTTCTTTATTTACTTTGATAGAGCCAGTTTTGAATTCCTGAAATACATTTTCCATCGAATGCCCAAGGGATACAAGATTTTCAAGGTCGAGAAAGCTTGCGCTGCCTTTGATTGTATGGGCTACTCTAAATATATCTTCGAGGGTCTCTGCATTGTCCGGATGCTCTTCAAGAGCAATAATAGAATCATCCAGAAAACTTAGATTTTCTTCAAGTTCATCCAGGAATATTTTTATTTCATCCTGATCGCGTAGGGAAACCATACAAAAATTATCGGCGAGTTTCATTGACTTGTCAAGCTAATATAATGATAATTTATGGAAATTAAATCAAGGATGGAGCCTGGGCATGAACTCGAAATTCAGTCAGAATGATTTAAATTAGCGCGTTTTTGGGGCGCTTCGCGCCCCAAAAACGCGCATTTTAATACATTTTGATCTGATTATTGAGGTTCATACCCATGCTCGATGGAGCATGGGAAAAATATTAAAAGGGCAGTGGGGCTTAAGTCCGGATGGCGTTATTAAAAGTGACCCGTGGTATTTGCTTCAAAATAATCGCATAATTCAGTCGGGTTTTGGGAAATGCCCGGACGGATACAGGATCGGGAAAATCGGAGAAGGCTTGATTTTACCTGGCCTTGTCAATGCACATACCCATCTCGAACTTTCTGTATTTAAGGGGAAAACCATTGGCGGCCATGGAGTTCATAACTTTGCCTTAAGTTTTATGGATCTGCCAGAGCCTGAGTTCGAACACCGCATTTATCTGGCTGCTCTGGAACTTAAAAAAGCGGTTTCCAGAGGGACATTTTATTTCGCGGATATTGCCAATACTCCGGCTTTTTCGAAGGCGCTGGAAAGCAATTCTGATTTTCAGGGGTTGCGTTTTCTGGAGTTGCTCGGTTTCTCGGATCCGGCTGATGCAAAACGTATCTCCATGGCCAGAGAAGCGCTGCTGTATGATAAAGAAATAATATTTGCTCCTCATTCCGTTTATGGCAGTTCTCCTGAAATTTTTAAATATATAGCTTCTAAAGGTCACAGGATAACAAGTCTCCACGCGCTTGAAGCTCAAAATGAAATAAATTTGTTTCATGAAACCGGGTCGACATGTGATTTTTTAACTCAAATCAGACAGTATAAAAGGCATGCCGAAGTATATAAAAATTCATTTGTTTCTTATCTTGAGATGATGATGAAAAAATTTAAAAAAATATTCTTGGTTCATATGACCTATGCAGATGAAAATATAATTAAAGACATCGCAGCAAGAATACCGCAGGCTGCCGTGGTTCTTTGTTTTCGCTCAAACGAGTTCTTGTCCTGCCATCGGAACAATTGGGAGAGTATCGAAAAAAACTGGCTGCCGTTACTCCTTGGTACAGACTCAGCGGCCTCATGTCCGGATGTTTCGATACTCGATGAAGTCCTTTCTGTCATTCATGCCGACCATCTTCCCCAATCTCTTGTATGGAAAGCGGCGACTTCAAACGCATACAATTATCTGGAGTTGCCTGTGGAAACAATACCTTGTTTCTGGTATGAAGGCGCAACATCCAATCCATTATCGCTAACAGGGAAAACGGGGATTCCTCTTTCGAATCTACCAGCGATTGGAAAATGAAAATGCAGCGCCCTGATTTTGAATTTGAAATTGAAAAAGAATATTTTGACGAGAGGGGGAAAGAGAGGCGACTTTGAGATCTTGAGAGTCAACATATCGAATGTAAAAGTAAATAGCCGAAAGAAGGCAAACCGCGCCTGCGCTCAGGAAACCGATCTCCAGGGACGTATATACAGGGATGTTTTTTTGATAGGCTGCATAATATTCCAGGTCTCTGGAGGTAAGGGTGTATCCATTTTTTGCAACCTTGTAATTGTAAAGAGAAATATTGGACTGGGCATTTTGCCGCTGTATCTCAAAAAAAAGCCCGCCCAAACCTCCGAACATGGACGAGAAAATGCTGGCCTTGTACAATTGTTCAAAAGTATACGGACCAATAGCTTTGCGGTTTAAATTGTAATAATCTGTTGACTTTCCGGGAATTAGTTTTGCAAATATATGAAATTTCGTATTTTCGGAGTCAACTTTTATGGATTGATAATTATCAATGAAACCATCTTTTGTAATGCGGATTCTGTGAAAACCCGGTAGAATATTTTTAATGGTAACTGGAGCCTGTCCCCTGTATTCGGCATCCATATAAACATCACATTTTTCCTGCTGCGTTGAAACATCAAGTTCAGCCGTAGAGATTTCCTTTTGCATATCAGCGACAATATCCATCTTCTGATCTTTGGACAAAGATACTGGCTTACTCCAGGTTATATAACCATCCTTTCTTACGGATATATCGTTTTCTCCGACCGGGACTTCGTTTATTTCGAGGGGCGCATAACCCATATACTGCTCGTTCAGGTATACCGAAGATTTCTCGATATTGGAGGAAATATTCAAAATCCCGGTATTTACGCCTGAAATACCCGATGATATCTTGCCGGCGAAATTTAATATATTTTTTGAAATATCGATCTCGAGGCTCGTCATTTTATCTTCGTAAATCAGATTCCCGTTTCTAAAGATGCGGATGTTTATCAGGTAGAGGTCATTTTTATTTTCAATGCTGCTGAGCAGGTGCAGATCTTCGGGCATGAAAAATTCTGCCTGCGAAGAATCATCGAGAAGTAGTTTCGGTTCAATGATTGCCTCGGGGAATTTGTTGACAGGTTTGATTTGGAGGTCAAATCTTTCCGGTTTTGGAGGATTGCCAGAGAGAAAAGTTTCTCTGGGATCTTCAGTTATGTTGTCAGGCGGATAGGTAATTTTTTCGGGTTTGGGATTGCTGATAACAATGCTTTTTGCAATTTGAAGTCTGTCTAACAAGATTGCCTGAAAAATACTCTTGATGTATTTTTTTTCATCGGGCAATTTGTAGAACGTTGGGTATACAAACAGGGAGTACAAATCCTTGTATTTTATAATGCCATCGTTATAGGAATATTCATTCGTTGGCGGCTTTTGAGGGGTCGTTTCTCCAGATATCGCCAGAAAACCGGATAAAACAAAACAGAATATATTGGCGAATATTTTCAATTTTGCAAAACTTCGTTAATGGTTGCCACAAGGCGTTCGGTCGTAAAGGGTTTTATAATGTATTCCATTGCCCCGGCTTTAACGGCCTGATACAATACTTTTTCATGGGAAATGGCTGAGCACATGATGACTTTTGCCTTTGGGTCAAAGTCGAGGATTTTCTTCAACGCTTCCAGTCCGTTAACATGAGGCATGGTGATATCCATGATAACAATGTCAGGTTTTAGCTGTTTGTACATGGCAATAGCTTCCAGGCCGTCTTTGGCATCGCCGGCAATTTCGTGTCCCGATCCTTCCAGAACCCTTTTTTCAATTCGTTTAATAAAAGCAAGATCATCTACAAGCAGTACTCGAGCCATATTGCTTATTTGCAAGTGAATTCTATTTGTCAAGCATAGTGTGAGCGCAGGCGCTTCAATACAGGCGGGAACATTGGGATGAACCTCAATAATCAGATCAAAATGTAGTAAAATACGCAGCCTTGCAGGAACACCCTTTCATCTGTCCTTAAATAATCGCTGTAAGTCCAGGAAAAATTTTTTCACTTCGGGCAGGGAAAATTCTTCTCCGGCAGTATAAAAGGGGATTATTTTTTTGTCAATTAGCGCAAACTGGACACGGGCATAGATATTTTTTTGCATATAGATCTTCAAAGGGGCTTCTTTCGGATGAAGTGAAATTATTTGTTCCGGCGTTACATAGCCACACGTAATATTGAAGTCAGTATTCCCCTTCCGGGCTAATTTTTTTTGAATTTTCAAGGTTTTGTTTAAAAAACTTTTCATTTGCGAAATGCGATACGGTTTTTTCAGAGATACAATGCGTATTTTATTTTGAGCCCCTTTTGGCGATTTTTTTAACTCGTAAGGAAATTTTATGTCCTGTGTAAAAAAATCATAGCGGCCAAACGCGTTTTCAATGGCAGAGAAAAAATCAATAAGGGTATCGGTTTGAGAAAATGCAATCAGAAAATATACTCGAACATTGTTCATTTTATTTAAACCTCTTTTCCAACAAGTTTTTCATAGTATCCCGGATCTCCGCCCGAATCATTAGATTGCTGTGAGTAAAAGATAAATTATATAATTTGGCAATTGCAGAATTATCGTCTATGCTTTTCAGGGAATATAGAGCCGCAGTTTGAACCGGGTAAGATTCTTTTTCATTGGAGAGTATCTCCAGTAAATATGGAACAGTTCTTTTTACTTTAAAATTACTTAGTGCAATAGCGGACTCCTGCCGAACACGGGCTTCCGTGTGTGAAAGATTGGCGAGCAAAAGCTCATAACCGTTATAATCGCCCAATTTACCTGTAACATATATGGACCATAGTAAAATACTTGTATCTTTTTCATCTTTCATGATGCGATTTAATCCTGCCATCATTCCAGAGCTGGACAATGCAAGCAAAGACTGAATTTCCATTAATTTCAATTCATTTTCAGTCTCCTGGGACAATTGGCGGGAAATAACAAATGCCGCATTTTGATATGCGTATTCATTTAAGGCCTCCAGCACTGATTTTCGAACCAATGGATTTGCGTCAGAAAGGGTATCCAGCAAGGAATTAAAGGCCATGGGCGGTTTTATTCGCGCAAGAACTTTTGCGGCAATCATCCGAACTTCGTCATTGACATCAGAGCGTAAAACACGAATATAATAGGGGATCGCATCCTGGGCATTCATATTGTCAAGGCTGCGAATGGCATAATATCGAACGGATTTGTTTCGATCGTTTAACAACTGCAAAAGGACAGGAATAGTCCTTTCATCTTTGATGTAATAGAGAGAATCAATTGCATAGGTGCGTTCGACCGGGTTTTCCGATTTCGAGAGATTTAAAATAACAGGGTAAATCCGGTCGTCTTGAATGACAGCTATTGTTTCGTTTGCAGCCTTTCGGATGTTCATAAGAGGATAGGCTAAAAGAGCGCTGGTTTGGTACAGCATCTCCTTGATTTTCCATTTTGCGACTACCTGCAAAACAAGTATCATCTCTTCCTGATCAGAGTCCTCCGGTATTGTTTTTTTTATAAAGCGATTGTATTCAAATTCCAAAAGCCCGACAAAGGCATGGTAAACATTCATGTTTTCTTCATTAAACGGAAATTTATCCAGAAAACGGCGCAAAAGGTAATTGCGCAGAACAGTTCTTTGATCCTCGATGGCAACGGTTAAAACGCGCCGCCACAAATCTTCGGGCATTGTATCAATTTTTTCCAATAATATGATGATTGAGTCATCCCGGCTGGAGGCAAGGGTGTAGTTCAGATTCCATATGGCATCGGCTTGTGTTTTGGCGGAGTATTTGGGAAGGATCGTTACAGGCGGAGATTCAGAGGTCGGAGTTTCTGGAAATAAACAGGCATTCAAGATCAGGAAAAATAAAACAAAATAAAAAAAGCGGAACCAGTTGTCCTTTGGAATATTTATCCGCATTGGTTTAAAACCTCCCGCAAAAAGAGCAATGCGGATTCCAGTTCATGGCAATGTGACGCCACCCTCCTTTTTCCATGAGGTAAATTCTTTTTTCAAATCCCCGTGTAATGAGAAATTGCAGGGAGAGGTATGCCATCATACTCCCAATGATACCGGGAAGAGGCGACAGTATTCCTTCGGTAGCACATGTGGGAATTTCTTCATCGGGAACTTTCTCAAACAGACATCTATAACAGGCAAATCCCGGTTTTCCTGCAACAGGGAAAATATGTCCCTGAAAATTACCAATGCTTCCGATGATGGCTGGAATTGCGTTTTTCACAGCAATGTCGGATAGCAAAAATTTACAATGAATATCGTCGGTTCCATCCAAAATCAGATCCACGTCTTTGATAATTGGAGCATGGTTGTTTGCGTCGAAGCCAACAGGCAGCCATTCCATATCCAGTTCAGGGTTTAATCTGGAGAGAAACTCCACAGCCGTAGCCCCTTTTAGAGCCCCAATATTATCTGCCGCATAAAGAATTTGGCGAGATAAATTGCTGGGTTCTACTATGTCAGGTTCAAGGAGTCGTATAAAACCTACTCCCGATGCAGCAAGGTAGGGAAGCAACCCTGAACCAATGCCTCCGGCGCCAAGAACCAGTACCCGACTTTTTTTTAAAATGTTTTGGGATTCTTTCCCGATAGATAAAATCTGTCTGCTATATCTTTCTATCTCATTTTTACTGAGCATGCAATCATTATTCAATAAAACAGAAGTTTTGCTTCAAAGCGCTTTGCATTTTTTATTCCCCGCCACTTTAACAAGAGACGGGGAATCTTGTTTTTTACTTTTTGTTTTTGCCCATGGCCGTGTGAATTCTTTTTACAACATCAGCGATAAATGCATCTTTGCTTTTATTGTCTTCACAAAACTTGAGGGCTTTTTCTGCGGCAGGATTTTCAAAATCCGCCAGATTGAGGATGGCTAACAGGGCAGAATAAACAACCGCATTGTCATCGTCGGATTGCACCACTTCACTCAGAGCCGTGGTTGGCTGACCTTTGGTTCCCATCATACCAAGTCCATCGGCAAGGGCAATTCGCACTTTAGGATTTTGATGGGATTTCATCGCCGCAATCATTGCATCGGTTGCTTCTTTGGCTGCTTTTGCTTCGCCAAGACCTTTGGCCGCCTTTATTACATCGGCATCGTTGTCCGATTTCAGGTCGGCAACATACTCTTGTGTGTTTTTTTTCTTTTCTTCAGCCTGCAAGCCAGCCGCCATGATTAGTATTAAAACAGGTACAAATATTTTTTTCATTTTTATAGTCTCCACTTTAAGTCAGTTGATATATCGCGGATTACATGGGCAAGCATTTTTTAATAATTTAAACTTATTTTTGCAATTTTTGGAGTCCCTGTTGGCGAATTGAAAAAAAGCTTGTAGGGACGTTTTCACCCGGAAATCTGGGCGAAAAGGAAATATATGATAGTAATTGAATCTCTAAATCACATTAATTTACCAGCACACAATATAGAAGAGTCCGTAGAATTTTATTCAATGCTTCTGGATTTCGAGGAAATTACCGCCGATACCGAAAGCGCCATAATAACATTCGATGATCAGTTGCAAATAAAACTGGTGAAAACACAGGAAAACCCCATCAACAGCAATTTCCCGATATTTTCGTTTATTCTCGATGTGGATGATTTTACAGAAGCCATTCAGGAAATTGAGGCCAGCAATATAAAAATTGTTTCCGGCCCAAATGAGATCGGCGGCGGAGAAAATGTCCTGATAGCCGATCCTGCAGGAAATACAATAGAATTGTATTATCAGGAATAAAGGGAGGCTTCGCCTCCCTTCGCGCGCACATGGTTGCGCGCTACCCTCCGGATATTTTTGTTCTGAATTATCTTTGTTTCTGGATAATCGCAGGTTGTGATGAGTATATTTCAGGCAATACAGACAAAAACAGAGAATGAATCGTTTTATATTTCCAGTAGAAATGAATTTTTAAAATGTTATAGTATAAAGTCCATGCTGCGGGAAGGCAAAACTCTTGCCGGGAGAATTGCAGAGGCAGTAAAAAAAAGAAGAAAACTGATCTGGATTGCCCCGTTTCACAGCGAAATTTATAAGCAGATTCCACAAGATTTCAGGCGTTACCTTGTCTGGATTTCTCCCGTCGGCTTTACGCCGGGCGAGGATGGCGTTATTGATAATCCGGAAAGTTTGAAATATTTTGAGCTTGGGGTGGAAAAAAAAGATGCCTTTGAAATCGCCACTCACCCATGTTTGAAAGATTATCCTTTTATAGAAGAAATCTCCGAAATAATCAAGTCATCGGCTGCCAGAATAAAAACCATCGTCCATTTTAAATCTGTATGGGAAAATAATTTCAGGCGTAATAAATTAAACTGGCAGAAAAGTCTGGATATTTCGCAATTTATATCCGATCCGCCCGATTTAATGGTATTGGGCGGCCCGTCGGTGGACAAATGCGCGGCGTCCATGAAGGAACACAAAAATATATGGTGTTGCGATACCGCCCTGCCTTCGTTGCTGTCTTATCGTATTGTTCCCGCTGCGGTTTTTTCGCTGGATGCGGGTTTTGCTTCTTACGAACATTTTATTTCAGCAATAGAAAAAAAAGCAATTTCAAGGTTGGTGTTAATCCTGGATCCATTGTCATTTCCGGCATTGTATGATGCGGGGTTTTCAAAAACTTTTTCGTATGCAAGCAGCAATCCCTTGATACAAGGCGCGCAAGGCCGTTTTACAGTTATCGAGAATTCAACAAACGATGTTTTTGGATTGATGATTGCTGCGTTTGATTTTTTGTATCAAAGTCCGCGACCATTGATTGTTGGACATGATGGCGGCCAGTCGCATTATGTAACCCACTTGAGGGGATCGGCGTATCACGCAAGGCAGTATCAACAATGTGGCCGGATTTCTTCAGTCGAGCAATATTTTTTCCATCTAAGTCGTCGCTATGGTCGCAATATACTGAACGAAGCATCTATTTGATGGATTCCCATGGCAAGAGCTTCTGATAGTCGGTGGTTAGTAGCGGGCAAACCCCGCGGATTCGGTCAAAGGCAATTTGCAGCATTTTTTCATCCGATTCGCATCCCAGAATGTTTCTGCCTAATTCGGCGGCAACCTTTAGAGAGGTTCCGGTTCCCAAAAAAGGATCGTAGACAAGATCGCCAGGATTGGAGCTGGCTTTTACGAGCCGGGTCATGAGTTTTTCCGGTTTTTGAATTGTATTTAAAAGTGCCCTGTCGATGAGCTCCTTCGATCTGTAAGTGAGCTGCTTGATATCTCCCCATACATTCCCGGGATTTTTCCCGAGGGGGTTAAACTTTGTTTTTGAGAATCTCCCTTTTGTTACAGAGGGTACATTTTCGCACCGCAAACGCTGGGTAAGTTCCACAAGCTGCGGAACCCGGATATCGTCGAGGTTAAAACTTGTGGATTTTCCCTTCGTAAAATAAAAAATCACGTCATAATTGTCAGTATAGGAGTTTCGACCCTGTGCAAGACGACTGGGTTGGTACCAGATAATTCTTGTGTTTAGTTTGAGGTATGGAGAATAATCAATAAAATCAATGGCATTGTGTTTACCAAACAAATACAATGTTCCGCCCGGCTTTAGTACCCGCGAAAACAATCGAATCAGGCGTAAATTGTATTGCTGGATTTCGGATATCTTGTCCCAGGGTTGGGTGGTGATGGCGTAAGGTCCATCGGCAATAATCAGGTCGATAAAATTTTTGGGCAAACGCGCTGTAAACTCGATGGAGCTTCCGTGAATAATTTTATTTTGCTGCATTATTTTTGTTCCCTCCGCTGTACTCTCTGGCAATCATACAGGTACGTAGTATCTCTGCGTTTGTTATAAAGAGGGTTTGTTAGAATTACGAGTTTTTCCATCAAATCAGGGTGAAATTCGCTGATTTGTTCGCATTTTAATTGAATTTCATCGAGCATTTTTACATCGTCATCGGTAATCTGGCCAAGCTTTAATATCCGCAGCGAGTTGGCAGAGCTTGTTTTTAGTGCGGAAATTAATCCGGAAATTTTCCACGTTTGAACCGGGTATGGAAATGCAAATTTTGTATAGGCATGAAACCAGAAATCAACATCCAGGAGGTAAAGAGGTTTTTTTTCTTTATCCGATAAATACTGGGCTGCGTTTATTACGTTCATCTGACCGCGGGTAAATGTTGCAGGAAATATCAGAAAACTGTTTAAAATTAAAAATCCGTAAAAGGAAACTCGAATCCATTTTTTATTCCAGTACATCTGAATTCCATAAACGCTGAAAAAGAAAAATAAAGGGATAACTGGAAACATGAACCTTTCCTGCTTGTTGGCAATCAAGGAATGAAAAATAACATAGATCAGGAAGTTTATAGAAAGAAGCGGTATTCTTTTAAATACCCGTGGTAATGGTACGGTGAGCAAAAATGAAAATGGAGGAATTAAAAGACATAAAAAAAGCACCAGATATACTGACCAGGGCGCTTTACCGTATTTTGTGTGTACGATATTGGACTGATAGTTTGTCGAGATATAGTTCCAAAGCGTAGAGAAGGGCGAACGATTGTCTACGATGTCCAGAGCTCCCATGACAAGGAGTACTGCAATTCCGGCGGAAAGAAAATAGATCCAGTTTTCTTTTTTCCATTTACCCATGAAGGTCTGATATAGAAAGTACAGGCTGGTTGTTGCAATTAATATTCCAATTTGGTATCTTAAAATTACGCTCAGGGAGAGAAAATACGACCCCAGAAAAATATCTTTGCGGTTTGAATTTTTTTTTGTCAGGAAATAAAATCCCCATGGTATGGAACTCATCACGAAACTGTTTAGTTCTGCGCGGCTGGAAATAAAAGGCATGAGAAAATACAATGAAACGAGCATCGCGGCAATACCAGACCATTTCTTATCCATGAAATTCAAACTCAGAAAATAAATGCCTGCGATGCTGAATAAAGAAATCATCCCCAGCATAAAAAGACCAGAGCTGACAAGAGAAGAAGGCAGAACAATACCGGACAAGTGAGCCAGTTTCACAAAAACATAAAAGATCTGCGGAAAAATTTCCATTCTTATAATAGAAACAGAAATGCTTTGTCCCTCAAAAAGTTTGCGCAGAGCCGGATCCATGATTTCTGTATAATCATCCAGAGACAATGGAGCATAGTTGTAAAAAGAAGCAATGGTTCTAAAAAAAAATCCGGACAACAGAGCGAATAATAGAGGTCTTTGAGAAAAGACATGAAAGAGTTTATGGAGTATACTTTTTTGCTGCATATTTTAGATCAACTGTATTTTCTTGAGCAAATAACGTGTATATTTCTTTTTCACCTCGCGTGTTGTCGACGCCTGGAATTTGGGCAAGAACTTCGATATTCACGTCAGAATGCAGTAAAACGCGCGAATTTAAATTATTCTGACTGAATTTTGAGCTCAAGCCTGGAACCAAAAATTTGATCAGGCGTTATTAAAAGATAACGAATACTTTACTTTTCAAGTGCATTATAATATACTGCATACATGGTAAAACGCAATTATAAACAATTAAAAATAAAACCATGAGTACTGACTTAGTCCGGTAAGTTTGTTTTTTTGCCCCCCACGGGGGCAAAAAAACATTAACTACGGACTGAGTCAGTACTCATGAATAAAACCTTTGATTCCGGAAAAATTGGCCATTTTAAAAAAAAATTCCAACAATTTCTGGTTTAGCTGGAATCCATCTATTTCCGAATTGTTCCAAAGCATTGACTTTGATCTCTGGCAAAACAGTCAAAATAATCCATACAGGATGTTGATTCAGCTCAATGCCGCCAAACTTTTAAAGTTAAGCAACAGCAAAAGTTTTATGTCGAGGCTGCTGCCCTTGAGGAAGAAACGGAATATTACTTTTCACGAAATGACGATGAACAAAGACAAAAAAGCGAAAAATCCCAGAGGATTGCGTATTTTTGCGCCGAATTTGCCTTGCATGAGTCTTTTCCAAATTATTCGGGAGGTTTGGGAGTACTTGCCGGCGATCATATCAAAACAGCCAGCGATATGAATTTGCCACTCGTTGCCATTGGCTTGCTCTATCGTTTTGGTTATTTTTCCCAATACCTCAATGACGACGGATGGCAACAGGAAAATTATCCAATGGTGGATACATTTTCGCTTCCACTTGAACTGGTATTTGATGGTAGCGGCAGTCCTTTGCTTGTTGAAGTCGAGATGCCTGGAAGGAAAATATTTGCCCAGAGCTGGCATTGTATCGTCGGGAAAGTGGATCTTTATCTTCTTGATGCCAATATTTCACAGAATTCCTTTGAGGATAGAAAAATTACCAATCAGCTTTATGTCGGCGACAAGGAATTGAGAATACAGCAGGAAATGATTCTGGGCGTGGGTGGTATCCGGCTTCTTGAGAAAATCGATAAATACCCTACGGTCGTTCATATGAACGAAGGCCATTCGGCATTTTCATCTCTGGAAAGAATTCGATATTACATTACCGCACATGGTTTATCCTTTGTCGAGGCTTCCGAACTTGTAAAATCCAGTACTGTGTTTACCACCCATACTCCAATACCTGCGGGAAATGAAGAATTTGAAGATTCGCTGATTGAAAAATACCTTCATCCATTTATGAGCGCATCCCGATTAAGTATGCAGGAATTTTTAAACCTTGGTAGAATTCATCAAAATACCGGGGAAAAATTCGGGATGACGCCGTTTTGTATACGGTCATCGGCGTATTGTAACGGCGTGAGCAAGCTGCACGGAAGGGTGTCCAGAACCCTTTGGCGAGAAATATGGCATGAACTGTATGATGATGAAATCCCTATTGATTACATCACCAACGGGGTTCATGTGCCTACCTGGATTTCTGATGAATTTTCAAGACTTTTCATGCGCTATGTTGACCCGCAATGGTTTCGAAAGGTAGGGGAGCCTGAGATATGGCAGCGAATAAAAAATATTCCCTCAAATGAATTATGGAAGGCCGGTGAAAGACTAAAAGAAAGATTGATTGCTTTTGCCAGAAAAAAGGTTAGAGAATCGCTGATGCGCAAAAGCGGCTCGCGTCAGGAAATCGAAGATGCAGATAACCTCCTAAGCGCCGATTCACTCACTATTGGTTTTGCCCGCAGATTTGCAACTTATAAAAGAGCTTACCTGCTTTTTAAAGATGAGGAGCGATTAAAGAAAATATTATCAAGCACATCGCGCCCCGTTCAGTTTATTTTTGCCGGAAAAGCGCACCCGGCAGACAAAGAAGGAAAAGAGGTGATTGCAAGAATCATTCACATAGCAAGACAGGATGGCTTTAAAAACCGCATTGTTTTTCTCGAAGATTATGATCTGGAAACAGCTCGTTATCTTGTTCAAGGCGTTGATGTTTGGCTCAACACCCCGCTTCGACCCATGGAGGCATGCGGGACGAGCGGAATGAAGGTGGCTATAAACGGCGGCATCAACCTTTCTATCCCGGATGGATGGTGGGATGAGGCTTATACAGAAGATATTGGATGGACCATTGGGCGAGGCGAAGAATACAAGGATCATGAATATCAGGATTTTGTAGAGAGCAAGGCTTTATACGATATTTTGGAAAACATTGTCATACCCGCCTATTTTAACCGAAGCGCGGATAATCTTCCGAAGGAGTGGATAAACAAGCAAAGACATTCTTTGAGCTACACTCTTGCTGCTTTTAATTCAGAGCGGATGGTCGGCGAGTATTTGCAAAAATATTATAATAACGCAAGCCGTAATTATAAAGAGCTCATTGCTGGCAACTTCCAAAAACTCAGGGATTATTGCGGATGGCTCGTGCATCTGAAAAATGAATGGGAAAATGTAAAGTTTGTCAGTTTTTCGCATCAAGAAAATGTCGAGTATTACCATGCTGAAGAAACCGTGTTTTTTGAAGCCCAGATCGACATTGGAAAATTGAAGCCCACAGATCTACAGATCAGTATCTTTATCGGCAGTCAGGACGGCACGGGCAAGGTCATCAATGAGCAGTCTGTTGACATGGAGTTTCACCATAGTTATGGAACCATTGCTTTTTTTACTTGTTCCATCACACCGCAATCCGGAGGCGTATTTTATTATTCTACGCGCATTCTTCCTGCACATCCCCAGATGGTTCGCACAGTAGAACCTGATCTTGTCAAATGGTCTTAAAGGACGAGACTTAAAAACCAATTCCGGCTGCCAGGCCATATACAAGCGAAAGAGTTCTGGACTCAGGGACATAATCTGCGCTTATAATAGGGGTAACTGAAAAAGTATCGATCATTATATCATATCCAATGCTTCCGCGGATCAAAAATGCTGTAGCGGGGGTTACAGAAAACAATGTCTCTATTCCGGGAGCAACCAGGATTTTTAGACCTGCAACGGGATGTATACCAATAAATCCAGCAAAAATCCCGGTTGTTTCATGTCCAAAAGCAAAATCAGCCAGAACCCCTACTCCTAAAAGTCGATTTAAAACCGGGAGCCTGTACTCATAGTCCAACCCCGCAGTAAATTCATGAGTATTTGCTTCCAATGCTGAAGTTAATCCCAAAAAAAGAGAAAAATGGTTACTATGCGCATGTTCCTCATGTTCTTCCGGCTGTCCATTTTTGGTTTGATGCTCCGCCTCTTCTGCTCTTAACGATGCCATGCTAAATAACAATACGACGCTGATAGTTTTGATTAATTGTTTCATTGTATGTCCTTTGTTTTGAAAAATCCTAGCAACAAGATTAGCAACTGTTTGATATTGTCAACCTTTTTTGACCTCGGTATATTCTTGGTGGCCCAGCGGTTCTCGGTGAATATTTAACTGCAATTTTTCGCACTGAGATTTTCGCTTGTTTTCTGCGACCTTGATTAAATCTAATGTGTATTAATGTGACATAATGGATAAAAAATATATATATAATCTGTCCGGGTTTT